>Ga0210003_1003505_pt1 | contig 12725 bp, 15 predicted proteins | sample LantaG_FD_182804 | JGI IMG/M metagenome (GOLD analysis project Ga0210003, IMG submission 182804) | Deep subsurface microbial communities from Baltic Sea to uncover new lineages of life (NeLLi) - Landsort_02402 metaG (SPAdes) (version 2) | ecosystem: Environmental > Aquatic > Marine > Oceanic >...
TAATTCAGTTTTTCGCTAATCAAAGGCAAGGGGTAACCATTTAGCAAGAAGTTCGGAATATCTAAAGCTTTCCTATTCTGAACACCTTTGTCCCACAGCCAGGACAAGTACCCTGAACTGCTGGTCTCCCATTCTTTAGTGTAATTTGCCTTGGGTTCTTGATTTCTACCTTTTTTCTACACTTCATACAATATGCTGTTGCCATAACTGTTGCCATAGTAGCCTCCTTTATCGAGAAATCAGAGATTTCTCATGTATTGTTGCCATAAAGGTGAAGCTATGTCAATAGTACTTAGGTCATCTGTTGCTCTAACTGCTTCAATAGAGAGTAGCTAGTAAAGAACTTTTGAGAAGGGATTTGGCTAGGCAGGTGATGTCTCAATCCTTCAGAACGTGCAGCAACAATTTTGTCCTTAGTCCATGTGTTCCAGTACTTTTTTTGCTGGCTGTTTTCCGAGCAACACCATGGCGAAATGGTCAAACTTCTCTTGAGTTCTAGGGTCAACGTCATGCCAACGGACAACAAATTCCTCTTCCGTCATCCACGTTCTTCGAAACGACGCCGGGTCTTCAAACACGATGACATAACTGTGATGCCCAATAACAATTACGTAATGACCATCATCATTGTCCTCTTTCCAGTCTTCAAGAGTCATATACCTTTCTGCCCATGCCTGGGCTAGGACAATGACTGGGTGGTTTTCATCCACATACTGCTTGACCCTCTCTAAAGAAACACCACATTTTGCGACAACATTAAATCCTCTTTTTTCAGCCACTGAGATCATGTTCTGTACGGGAACTCCGCTCGCGTCACACTTCAACTCTCCAATCAACTCATCTTCTCGAACATCTATGCCATAGTACGCCATAACAATCTGCAACGCTTTTGCTCCACAATCAAAATCAAATGTCTGTCTTCCAATCGGCAGATCGATCATTATTATGACCTCCTGGTTAATCGTCAGGTTGAGACCTTATCTTGCGTTTTGCTTCTGTGATTGATCCACAATAAGAGTTACCTGTTTAGCATATTATATCACTCAACAATCAGCCAAAGTGTTACCTCTCCAAATCCAGCTATGTTATTCTTAGGGTGGAGACATAGTTGTTCAAGTAATCATTATTGTAGCACTTGCCGAGAATCATGCGGCAAGCATATTTGAAATAAGCGGCGTGTTCTCATCCAGAAGCTGCAAAGTGCCATTAGTTGATATAGGAACATCCTTGCGGTAGCTAGCATCACGCTGAACGATTCGCCAGAATGTGCAATATCGAGAAATTCACAAAGCAGACTACGACAGTCTAGACAGGTATCAATGGTTTGTGCCGTTTATGCTGACAATGGACGAAATTTATCAAGTTCCAATTGTGTTTCAAGCTAAAAGTAACTTCAAGACCGAAGCCTCAACGTAGCTTTTGCAGCAAGCTCCTGTGCAATTAACATACGCTCGGATTTCTCCTGTGGCCACCCTACTATGTCCGCATGTCGCGGTGGATTGTTGTCAGGATCCACATCTAGGTCCATTTCACAAACTGCCGAGGCTATAATGTTAGCAAATCCGTAAACATTTTCCTTAGGTAAAGGCATCGTGCTTACTACGTTTACTCGACCGATCTCCCAAACCTCTTCGAGGATAAGCCCATCGATTCTAAAGACAGAGAGACGTAGATTAGACGGCGGCTGAAAAGCGGAGGGTTTTACTACATTTTTAGAAGTACTATAGTGATTATGCTGGGTCAAGTAACGTGCCAAAGATTCACTGGGGCTAACCTTACTAGGCAAATCCAAAACGCATTCACCTCGAAAAAACCCTACGTATGTTATCTAAGACCGTTCCAGGCAATTCGTCATCGAGGTACTCGGCCCCGTGAGTTTTGTTAGCGCCAAAAAGCCCTGCATATGCCAGTTCATTGTTACTCCCTATGCTTACAGAGAAAACTTGTCGAGGCCCCGCATACCATTCAAAGTGAACCTCACCGTCGGGGTCAATGTAAATCTCGGGCACAGGGATGTTCGGCGGTAGCAACCATGAAAAACGAATAGCATTCCCATAGGATGTCTCATCAATAGCTTTTGCGCCATAAGCATCCCAATTATCAGCAGAACATTCCTCAATAGCTTTGTTGAGCGACTGCTTCGTCTCCCTATAATGTCCGCCTATAGTCTCGCTTTGTTCAAGATTCTCTCTAATGTCCGCGATTTGTTCCTGAAGCCTTTTTGCGTCTTCGCTCACCCCCCGATTCACAGGGAAGGCAAGAAAGTTTTTGTTATCGGCCTTGGCACATAGTGTAATCATTTATACAACCTCACAGTTTCTTCAGTTATACTATCAAAAAAGATGCGGTTCTTCAAATCTCGGAGTCGCTCGAATGTTAACCAAATATCGCTCTCTTCGAAACCAGACTCTTTTTGTTTATAGACATCAATATCCAAGATAATTGCGACATGATTAGGCATGGAACTCCCCTGCAACACTTGTATGATGTTCGCCGCGATATCTTGCTCTAGGTCATGCACGACTACCCTGCTGAAAAAAGTACTGATCTCCTGAGGAACATTATCGGGGACTCTTGGAGGTACTGTGAGATATCGTGCTAAATCATCGATTGGTAATGGAATGTTCAGTTGATTGATATAGCGGACAGCTATTCTTGTGACCAACTCTGGGGAAGCTTTAGCTACATATAATTTCCAAAGATTCTTTGCTTCTGCTGAGATATCCTCCCAGCACGTGTAGGGCTTAAGCCGACTGAAGGTAAACCCATCTTTTCTGAATTGCGCGACTTTCGTGTTGTCCAAGGACTTGAATACGTACCCGTGTATTCCTGTATCTCTAAGAGATTGTCGTAGTTTACCCCCTCCTATCTCCATTTCACCTTCGATTGATTTACGCGTATCGACATTCGGATATTGGTCATGCAGCGTTTCTCTTAGGGATGAGAACTTCTCGACCTGAAACTCAGCTGGGAATCTCACTCGTAAGTCAATTAGCGCCTCAGTGATGGGAGCATTACCTAAATGTCGATATTCCGCCATATCATCTGCAACCGGGAATATACTTGTCACCTTATTTCGCTTGCATACTATCCAAGAACCTAATTATATCATAATCAGTGGCGTTATCTGCATATGCTATGCAGTGTGTGACTCCACTTTCGACATACCATAACTCTATGACTTGGCTATCGTGCTTGGGCTTGGCCAACGTCCAGTATCGTGTCCTTGCTCCACATTACAGCTTCACCCTGTATGTCTTCTAGGCAAGCTTAGCACAACCTTCTAATGGACAGAGTAAGTAGTCGAGTTTCCCTTGTCAAGCTTGCTATACTCCATACTGACTAATACACAAATGAACCCATTTTCGCGCGGTTACTGTACCAACAATTAATATGAGCTTTGTTAAAATGGAATATAACAACCAGCCAGAAAGTGGAGCAGGATGCTGTTGCAATACTACACTAGTAATCCCATGTCTACACCAACGATTCTTCTCCTCGAATGTGGTATCATTTGCCCTGTAAGCAAGTACGGTTGCTCTCAGGAAAGCCATATGGATAGCGATACTGCACCGGAGCTTTATACTATATGGAGTGAAGCAAAAAACCACATTGAACAGGGCGATTACGATAAAGCTATCGAAATATACAAGTATGTCCTGATTAGATACAGTGACAACGATATTGCCGTTGAGCACGCAAATGCTTATCTTGGTGACATTTACCTCACGCTAAGGCAGCTTAACCTGGCAGAGAATCACATCAAGAAGGCTATTGATTGTAAGCCAGACAAGCCTAATTACCACTACCTTCTTGGCTTCACTTATTCTATACAAAGCCAATGGGACAAGGCCATTGGTGAATTTGAAGCAGCGCTTGGTAAGGAACCAAATAACAGTGAATATCTACGTGGATTAGGATGGGCCATCCACCGCACTGGCGATAAAGCGAAAGGCTTAGCATACCTTCATAGGGCAATCGCTCTCGCGCCAACCAACGTGAACATCCTTACGGACCTAGCAGCCGCTTACCTGTCTGACCTTCAATTTCGTAAAGCGCGCGAATATGCTGAAAAGGCGATACAGATTGCCCCTGGTAGCAATGTTGCGAGAGAGGTTCTGGACAATGTTGTGCGTTTTCAAAGAGACTATGGGGGATTTGGTGAAGCGTAGCAAGGCAATTGTGGATTCTGCTATGTGTCTGTGTAGAAATACATTTCATCATGTATTGGAAGGGAGTTTCGTTTGACAAAGAAATCCCTTTAATGTACACTACATAAAGTTGGTTATAGTTTAGGTTATTACAAGCTTTTTCAAATCACTTCAGATTCGTCGAGTATTGGGTGACCGAACACTAGCTAAAAATTTAAAAGCAAGGAGGTCATCCAATGAGTTTTCAGGACAAGTCACTTCAATGCTCCGATTGTGGGCAACAGTTCACTTTTTCGGCTGGAGAACAAGAATTCTATTCGTCTCGTGGCCTGCAGAATGAACCTAAGCGTTGTCCCCAATGCCGCCGAGCAAGAAAAGCACAGCGTAGTGGAAGCGGTAGCGACGGCTATACATCACGCCATTAAACCTTCCGGGTATGTATGCTAAGTGTAGCATGCAAGACGAAGTCTCCCTCAAGTTTGACGAAAAGAGAGCAGTGTATTGTAGCAATCGCTGCAATAAGGTCGGACTGGGCAGATAACGTTAGCCTAGCTTTAATAACATGCATAGTCCGGGGATACCTGGGTTATGCATGTTATTAGAATGCGTTGGTGTGATATGTCATTGCAAGTCGCGATGCAACAAACAGACAATTAAGATTTAAGTAATTTAAAAAGGAGGAATCTGATTATGAAAATATATGTAGGCAACTTATCCTATGACACGACCGAAGAGGAATTAAAGCAGGAATTTGCGACTTATGGGGAAGTGTCTTCCATCAGCATCCTGAGTGATAAGTTCAGCGGACAGCCCAGGGGGTTTGGCTTTGTTGAAATGGCATCAAAGTCTGAGGGTGAAGCTGCCATCACAGGCCTTAACGGAAAAACACTAAAAGAGCGGACTCTTGTGGTTAATGAGGCACGTCCTCGTGCTGACAACAGAGGCGGTGGCTATGGTGCTGGTTATGGTAGTGGCAGAGGTGGTAAACGCGGGGGCGGAAGGCAGAAAAGGTATTAACCTACCTGACATAAGGAGATATAATGAACTTCGAAACCTTTAATTTTCATCCGAGGGTCATGGCTGGTATACAGGCACTCGGTTACATTACACCCACACCAATCCAGGTTAAATCCATCCCACTAATTATGCAGGGCCGTGACCTCATTGGGCTAGCCCAGACCGGAACCGGCAAGACTGCAGCTTTTGTACTGCCAATTCTACAGTGTTTGTTGCAAAGTCCAAGAGGTCATGTGGGTGCTCTCATAATCTCGCCCACACGTGAGCTGGCTGAGCAAACATATGAAACTATAAATGAATTGAGGAAACAAACCGGCTTGCGGAGTATTGCCATTTACGGTGGTGTGAGTATGGAACAGCAAACCCGGAGACTGCATAATGGAATCGAAATCATCGCAGCCTGTCCTGGGCGATTGCTCGACCATCTTTGGAAGGGTACGATCGATTTATCACATCTGGAAGTTCTTGTAATCGACGAGGCGGACCGTATGTTTGATATGGGTTTTCTGCCCGACATCCGGAGTATTTTGAGCTGTCTGCTAAAACCGCGGCAGACACTCCTTTTCTCAGCCACCATGCCTGATGATATCCGGCGTCTGGTGCAAGAAATCCTGCATGACCCGGTCACGGTACAAATTGGTCACACATTACCGGCAACCACGGTGTCACACGCATTGTACCCGGTTAAGCAATATCGCAAAACTGCACTGCTGATGGAACTCTTACGCCATACTGAAACGGAGTCAGTACTTGTCTTTACGCGCACCAAGCATCGTGCCGAGCGTGTTGCGCAGCAACTGGCAAAAGGGGGCTATCGGGCGACCTCACTGCAGGGCAATATGTCTCAGTACCAGCGTCAGGCCGCGCTTGATGGCTTCCGTGCTGGCTCATTTAAGATTCTGGTGGCGACCGACATTGCCGCCCGCGGCATTGATGTTCTGGATATTTCGCATGTTGTTAACTACGACATGCCTGACAGTACAGATGCCTACATTAATCGCATCGGCCGCACTGGACGAATTGGCAAAACAGGCACCGCATTCACATTCGTGACAAGTGAAGATACGCCCATGGTGCGCGCTCTTGAACATCTTCTCAGCACGCCGCTGGAGCGCCGGACGTTGCAAGGCTTTGATTACGCGGTGTCTGCACCAGACAATAGGTACATTCGCTCTTTACACCAATTGCGACGGCGCACAGTACAAAATCAGCGGGTTGCTAACCGAAAAGCCATTTTGTGTGGTGATTTGTGTCCTACCTGATGTGTTCTATATAACCCCAGCTTGCCAACTGAATAGTCCTGCATGACAAGCGTTGATAGAAAATCATGGAAGGAGTACAAGAGGACAGGTGGCGATTAACACCTGTCCTCCTATCTTCCGTACTTTAGCTTTGCATATAGAAGTAGAGCGACGAGAACTGCCCCTATTGCATTCCAAAGAATAACCGGAGTGAGCCTGAGATAAATCCCATAGGCTAGCCAACAAATCATACCCACTAAAAGCAATATGGTAAAAAGTCTACTTATCTCACGGGCACTTTTTAATTGGAAGACACGAACCAGTTGCGGAACCATACTACATGTTACTAGCGCTCCAGCGACTAAACCCAAAGTCTGCCCTAGCTGCAAGGCTGAACCTCCTTTTGGTGTTCAACTAGGTTGATTATAGCAGTATGTGATAATTCTTCCCTGCCCACCTAAATCTGCAAACAGAAACTAAATGCTACCTCACTTGAACAATCCATCGAATTGTGACCGTCTGAAATATTCTGCTGAGTGACCTCTGAATTATGTGCCCCGATGTGGCACACATATTTGAGATAAGCGGCGTGCCTGAGATGGCACAAATTTGGCGAAGCTTATGGGGTTTTATATTCTCTTATTCCTCAGGAGATGCGGGGGGTGTCTCATGGTATCTGTCATAGAGCTTGCCTTCTATAATGTCGAGGTCTTTGGATACCCCTGCTTCATAGTATCTGAAGTAGCAGTTTTCAGGTGGTGGTGGTTCTCGCAAGCGCGTTGATAGCCGTGTGTGCAGATGGGGAGTTTTGCCTATACGCCAAAGTTTTCTTCCCTCGGGGGTGACATAGGCTATTTCATAGACTCCTTGTATCTCTGGGACATTATCGACTTCTTCCTTAATGAATTTATGCCACGGCTTCTCTATATCCATTGAGTCCCTCCTCTTAAAGTGCTCTTCTGGCGCAGGTTGTCCACAGTTATCTTGCTGACATTGCTCTTAGCAAATAAGGCAGTCTTTTTGGCATTACATTAACATCCGCTTCAGTAAGGTAATCACACCTATTATACCTGAAAGAGCGGGTGATGGTATTCTACCTTGCTCTTAAAGCCGCTTGAAATCGTGATTTGGCTCTGAGAGATGCCAGGATGTTGCAATGTGCATGGTTTGACTCCCAAGAGGGCATACTCTATAATTGGCTTACTACTCCTAAGAAGCAGATAGTTGGGCCAGGAGTTGTTAATATGGCTACCGGATTTGAAAGATTTTCTGAAGGAGCTCGTAAAGCATTATCGCGGGCCCAGGTGGAAGCCAGGCGCTTGGGTCATAGTTATATTGATACTGAGCATATATTGTTGGGGATAGTGGCAGACGAGGCAGGGATAGCAGCTAAAGTTCTGACTAATTTAGGTGCCTCGCTGAACAAAGTACAGGCGGCTGTTGAGTTTGTGGTTGGGAAGGGAGGAAAACAAACTACGGGTGAAGAGATTAGTCTCGCTCCCCGGGCCAAGAGGGTTATTGAGCTTGCTGTTGATGAAGCGCGTCGATTAAATTCTAACTACATAGGTACAGAACATCTTCTACTGGGATTATTGAGTGGGAGAGAAGGGGTAGCTTGCAGCGTATTAGAAAGTTTTGGGGTTACTTTAGAGCGAGCCCGTGAGGAAGTTAGTCGAGTTACCAGGCATGAGGCAATGCATGCTCGCACTACTCGTAGTTCTACACGTACACCAACATTGGACCAGCTTGGGACAGATTTAACTGCCCTGGCCCGGGCGGATAAGCTTGACCCCATTATTGGGCGCAATAAAGAAATTGAGAGAGTAATTCAGATACTAAGCCGGCGTACTAAAAGTAACCCGGCGCTTATAGGTGAGCCAGGTGTTGGCAAGACAGCTATTGTTGAGGGTTTGGCCCAGCGTATAGTAGCGGGGAAGGTCCCCGAGGCATTGCAAGGCAAGAGGATAATTGCCCTGGACATAGGTGCACTGGTAGCTGGAACAAAGTATCGTGGTGAATTTGAGGAGAGGCTGAAGAGAGTTATTGAGGAGGAAAAGGCTGCTGGGAATTGTGTCCTGTTTATCGATGAAATGCAAACCATTGTAGGTGCTGGCGCAGCAGAGGGCGCTGTTGATGCCTCTAATATCTTAAAACCTTCGCTGTCACGGGGCGAAATACAGTGCATTGGTGCTACCACCCTGGATGATTACCGCAAACATGTAGAGAAGGACCCAGCCCTGGAGCGACGGTTTCAGACGGTATTAGTAGTCGAGCCTACGAGGGAAGAAACCCTGGAAATCCTGCGAGGCATCAAGCATCGTTATGAGGAATTTCACCGCTTGGTTATAAGCGATGAGGCCTTGCAGGCAGCGGCTTCTCTGGCCGCCAGATATATACCTGACCGTTTTTTGCCCGATAAAGCCATTGACTTGATAGATGAGGCTAGTTCGCGAGTGCGTATTAAGAGTAGTAGCGTACCCATTGGCTTGGCTGAGGCAAGGCAGGCTTCAGATAGCGTGCGTAAAGAGAAAGAAGCTGCTATTGCCGCTCAACAGTATGAATACTCTGCTGAGCTGCGTGAGCGTGAAATTCAATTAGTTAAAAAAGTTAACGAAATGGAGAAGGAGTGGCAGGTTAAACAGGAGCTGGGTAAACCTACGGTCACCGCGGAAAATATTGCTGAAGTTTGTAGTATGTGGAGTGGGATTCCAGTAGTGCAGTTGACCAGTGATGAAACCAGTCGCCTTCTTCAAATGGAGGAGGCCTTGCATCGTCGAATTATCGGCCAGGATGAAGCTATAAACACCGTGGCTAAAGCGGTGAGGAGGGCTCGAGCCGGTCTGAAAGACCCGCGACATCCAATCGGTGCCTTTATATTTTTGGGGCCTACCGGAGTGGGTAAAACCGAGCTAGTAAGAGCCCTAGCTGAATTCATGTTTGGCAGTGAAGACACTTTAATCAGGCTTGATATGTCGGAGTTCATGGAGCGCCATGCCGTAGCTCGTCTGGTTGGAGCACCTCCCGGGTATATTGGCTATGAGGAAGGTGGACAGTTAACTGAGGCAGTGAGGCGCAAGTCCTATTGTTGTATTCTTCTGGATGAGATTGAAAAGGCGCATTACGATATATTCAACATGCTGCTCCAGATTTTCGATGATGGCCATTTGACCGATGCTAAGGGGCGTCGTGTTGATTTCCGCAACAGCATCATAGTCATGACCAGTAACATTGGTGCTGAGTTCATTAAGCGTGAGATGAATATTGGTTTTGCAACCCACGTTGATAGCAAAGGAAACAGGCAGATAGAGTACAAAAAGATGAAGGAGAAGGTACTCGGCGAAATGAAAAAAACTTTTCGCCCTGAGTTTCTTAACCGTATCGATGCCACGGTTGTTTTCCATGCCTTAACTAAAGAACACATCCGCCAGATTGTTGATTTAATGCTTAACCAGGTTGCCTCTTCACTTAAAGAGAAGGATATCTCTTTGGAAGTCACAGATGCCGCCAGGGATTTCTTGGGTGATAAAGGCTATGACCCCGTTTTTGGGGCGCGTCCTCTGCGCCGCACAATCCAGAATTTGGTGGAAGACCAGCTTTCTGAGGCCCTGCTTCGTAGCGAATTTCGCTCCGGGGATACGGTAGAAGTAGATTGTGACGGAGAAAAAATTGTGATGCGACCACTGGTTAAGGAGGCTCTAGCAACATAACACGAGAGCTGAAAGCCAAGGTCAAGCGTGTTTTTGTTTGTCAGCAGTGTGGTAAGGAAAGCGCCAAATGGTTAGGGCGGTGTCCTGAGTGCCAGGCGTGGAATAGTTTTGTAGAGACCACAGTTAGTGCAGCTCAGCTTTCCTCTTATTGGCTCCCCTCCACAGGAAATAAACCACAAGAGCTTTCTCAAGTCGAGAGGGACTCGTTTTCCCGCTTTCAGCTTGGCTTTGCTGAAATAGATCGCGTTCTTGGAGGTGGTTTAGTGCCCGGCTCTTTGGTGCTCATTGGTGGAGAGCCAGGTATAGGCAAATCCACGCTATTACTTCAGGCTTCAGCTATGGTAGCTGAGAATGACAAGCCCGTGGCTTATATTGCTGGAGAGGAATCTGTTAACCAAGTCAAACTTAGAGCTGAGCGCTTAAATATAAAGGGTAAAGGGCTTTTTATTCTTTCCGAAACCAATCTACCCGCCGTCTTAGGGTGGCTAGAACAACTCTCGCCTGGCTTGGTTGTCGTTGATTCTATTCAAACCATGTATCTGGAGAGCATATCTGGAACTCCAGGTAGCATTTCCCAAATACGTGGTAGCACACTGGAGTTAATGCATTGGGTAAAACAAAATAATGTACCTGCCTTTATTGCCGGGCATGTGACCAAAGATGGGTCCATTGCTGGCCCTGGGGCGCTGGAGCATATTGTTGATGTGGTGCTTTATCTGGAGGGCGAGCCATTTAGCAGTTACCGAGTGCTACGGAGCGTGAAAAATCGTTTTGGCTCCACCAATGAGGTAGGAATTTTCGAGATGAGCAATAATGGGCTAATAGAGGTGAAGAACCCGTCGCAAGTTTTCTTATCCAAATATAGCGATGCCGCTATTGGCTCAATTGTAGTGCCAACGCTTGAGGGAAGTCGTCCCTTACTGGTGGAGATTCAAGCTTTGACTACCCCCGCCAGTTTCGGTCCACCAAGGCGCATTGCTAACGGCATCGATTTCAATCGTCTTCTCCTGATTAGTGCTGTGCTCACCAAGCGTGCCGGGATAAGGCTTTCCAACCAGGATATTATAGTTAATGTCACTGGTGGCATGAGGGTCAATGAGCCGGCAACTGATTTAGGCATTGCCTTAGCTATTGCCTCCAGCTTCCGCGACAGCAAACCACTTCCAGGGTTAGTCGCTCTGGGAGAAGTAGGTTTAAATGGAGAGCTCAGGGCTGTGCCACAGATAGAGAGGCGAATTGCTGAAGCTGTTAGATTAGGTTTTAAATCCTGTCTCATACCTGTCATTGCGAGCGCAGCGAAGCAATCTCTTAACGATGCCAGCATTCAATTAATCCAGGCTAGTTCCGTGGCTGAAGCTCTGCGGTTGGGGCTTAGCAAAGGTAAGTAAAATGTCATTGCGAGCGCAGCGAAGCAATCTAAAGGTCGGGGCTATCATAGCTGCCGCTGGCAGCAGTAAGCGGATGGGTGGCGTGGATAAAATCTTCGCCCCTCTCGGCGGCAAACCCCTGCTAGCCTGGTCGGTAGATACTTGTCAGCGATGTGACTTAGTACAACAGATAGTCATCACATTGAATAATAGCAACCTGGAACAGGGGCGGAAGTTGATGAAGGAGCGAGGCTGGTCTAAGGCGACTATATGCCGTGGTGGCATAAAACGGCAAGATTCGGTTAGGGAAGGACTACGCAGGCTGAAGAACTGTGATTGGGTTTTAATTCATGATGGCGCCCGTCCTTTCCTGACTGTGGACTTAATTCGGAGGGGTTTGGAGGCAGCCAGGGAAACAGGGGCGGCTATTGCTGGAGTCCCGGTTAAGGATACCATTAAGCTTGCTAATGAGGCTGGATTGATTACAGAAACGCCTCAGCGTGATAGGTTATGGACAGCGCAAACTCCGCAAATATTCAAGGCCGATATAATAACTGAAGCCTACAACAAACTTACTACCGAGATTACCGATGATGCCGCTGCGGTAGAGCGCCTGGGATATAAAGTGAAGCTTTACCTGGGCGCTTATAATAATATAAAGGTGGCTACACCTGAGGATTTGGCGCTGGCTGAGGCCATTGCTCAAAATATCTAAATCTCCCTATAGTCAACCGCCTACGTATAGGCTATGTCATCCTTCGTGGCTTTGACTCCTAAATGAATCTTTCCTAACCTGGGAGATACGAACAACCTCAGATAAACTATTGATAGTGCTCATATTTTGACCTACTTCATGCAGGTTCGTTTATCCTCTATCCAATTAAGTATATCTTGTGCAACTTTCTCGCAACCTTGCCCAAATACAAGTGAGTGGTGGCAATATCCAGAATATTCTTTATATAAGGCATCATATTTAGCCGCAACCATTTTAACTAATCGTAGTGGAATAGCCCTATCATGTTCACCAGAAATTACCAATGTTGGGCATGTAACCATATTTTCGTTCACGGCAATAGTCCCTCTGGCTATCCTCATATGCCGATAGACCTGATTCATATACAAAATATTGATATGCCTCAACTTGTTCTTTATGGGGCATTGTATTCATTAAGCCATAAACTGCATTCCTAAAAGGTATGATAAATGGTTTTTTACGAATGATACTAAAAATATTTGCAGAAA
>Ga0210003_1003508_pt1 | contig 12723 bp, 11 predicted proteins | sample LantaG_FD_182804 | JGI IMG/M metagenome (GOLD analysis project Ga0210003, IMG submission 182804) | Deep subsurface microbial communities from Baltic Sea to uncover new lineages of life (NeLLi) - Landsort_02402 metaG (SPAdes) (version 2) | ecosystem: Environmental > Aquatic > Marine > Oceanic >...
TCGAGCTACATAGGATTTCTAAGACCCTTTATGGACAGAAATCGAAAATTAATTTTTAACGGAGGTAATACATGGCCACACCAACAAGACCTGAAGGCGCACTTTATCGGGATAACGTAGATCGCATACCGCAAACTACAAAAACGTTTTACGCTAAACATCTCCTTGTTGGGATATTTGGTGAAGCTATCACTAGAAAGCTTGGTTTAGAAGACACCCTCAGCATCACTGCTGCTGCAAAACGTTTTGATGATTACACTGGCATCAGCGACTTTAAATTCATTCCTGGTGTTAATGGTCAAGAAACTACCCCAAGCGATACAGCTTCTAACGCAGCAGCGGGTGCAACAGCTGAAGCTGCTACAGAAGCAGCCACTGAGGCTACAGCGACGATCTGGAGCGATTACACTCCAACTTTTGCAACAGATGGGCTAAATAGTCTCCACACACATGTATGGACTCCTATTGCAACAACAACAGCTCCTGCAACTGCTTATTTAGCAGAAAATAGCGATTGGATCGTGGAAGTGGGTTGCATTGCCTTAGTTGCAGCTGCTATCAACCGCGCTTCTCAAAGCAGACCTAAAAACACCTACGTTCGTAATGGAGCATCTATCCTAGGTGGCGCTGCTGTTGTCTTTGGAACTAAACTTGCTCTTTCGTATGCTGGCTACGCAGAGCCTATTGCTTTTGCTAAAACAGTAGACATGGGCGCGCGCATTCTTGCAACTCACTATGTGTTAAAGCATGCGACACCGCTAGCACAAAGAGTGCTTTCAATAGCCAACGCAGCTATTGATCCACTACGCGCTCCATATGCAGCTGAACAACCTCTAATGGCCGCAGAAGCAAGCTAAAACCCATTTTAATTACGGGGCCAACAAATATCGTTGGCCCTTTTATTTTTTCAAAACAATCATAAAAAAAGGAATCTTTCATGACACTCTCTTCTATCACAACGGGCCTTGTTAATATTGCTAAAGGAGCTTTCTTTCCTGCTGCTTTTGTAGCCGCCGGCAAAGGCATCCCTGCGTTTAACCAAACACATACTACTTCACTCGAAACTTTAAAACAGTTTGGGGAAAGCTTAGCAACAACTGCCAATACAGCTATTGGGAAGGCCACCAATTTCAAACCTCATGAACTTCCTAAGCTAGTCCAAGCCATTCCAACTCATGCAAAAGATTCATGGGAGACCAACTCAACTCAAATGACAACTGCTGCTGTTTGGGGTGGAACTGCCGTTTTAGCAAATGAAGTCCTCAAGCGTACGCCCGGCATGAAAAATCAAACTAAATTCCGTGCTGTCGTATCAGTTCTAGTTGGAGCAGGAGCTGCCTTTGCAGCTTGTGAGTTTGGACTTGGCAAAGTTCCCAATCCTCATATGTTTGTGGATACTGCGATAAAAGTGGCAACACTTGCCATTCCTTATGTGGCAGTTAACATAGCAGCAGACACCGCCTTTGGATTGACTGGCGCCTCCTCTTCGGTCCTAGCAACAGTGATCACTAAAACTTGCCGATCGGGACAATCGCTTCTAAGAGCTCTAAGTTTTCCAGGCACTCCTCAACTTATTGATGTTCCTGGAGCCGGAAATGCAATAAGCGCAAATCAAGGAGCTATGAATGCGCAGGCACTTGGCATGCTAGCCCATTTAACAGCTGCAAAATACGCACACCTCTCCCAAGTAGATCTCACAGATCATATCTTGCAGGCACATCCTGGAATTGCGCCACTTCTAGCATCAGCAATTGCTGCACATGCAAAGGCTTATGCACTGCAAGAACAAGAAGCAGCAGCAGATGCTCTCCGCACACCTAGAAGAAAGTCTCGAAAAGCAGAGGCCCCTGCGAGCGCACCCGCCGCCCGAAGAAGAAGCAGAACTAGTGAACTTGGTGCTGGTGCATCAGCTACTGCTGCTACCCCGCCTGAAGAAGCGACTGACACTGCTGCTGGATCAGGATCTGGGTCAGGATCTGGAGGTGAACTAGCCGCCCTAGATTCAGACGAATAAAATGAAGACGGAACTTCTTAAAGTAAACAGAATCGATTAGGAGAAACTAATCCGAATTCAAAAAAAGCTTGCCAGTCTCTGGCAAGCTTTTTTTATTCTAGAATTCAAGTAGGTTTTGGCATAGAATATGTCTATTATGCCAAATCTATCTTGTGGAATTGTGGGCTTGCCTAATGTGGGCAAATCGACCCTTTTTAACGCTCTTACTAAAAAAGCTACAGCTGCAGCTGCCAACTACCCTTTCTGTACGATCGATCCCAATGTGGGCATTGTCGATATGGCAGATGAGCGCTTGAGTACGTTGTCCAAGATCTCTGGAAGCGCGAAGATCATTCCTGCTGCGGTCACTTTTGTTGACATTGCAGGCCTGGTAGCAGGTGCTTCTAAAGGCGAAGGACTTGGCAATAAATTTTTAGCTAATATCCGCGAGACCGATGCCATTGTGCATGTCGTGCGCTGCTTTGAAAATGATGATATCATTCATGTAGCGGGAAAGGTCGATCCCATTCAGGATATCGAGGTGATCAATCTCGAGCTGATCTTAGCTGATCTGCAAATGGCAGAAAATACAGCTATTAAACTTGAGAAGCAGGCTAAAGCCAAAAAGGAACTTCAGCCAGCTGTCGATGCCTTAAAAAAGGCGATCGAACATCTGAATCAAAATCTTCCCATGAAATCATTTGAGCTCACAGAAAAGGAGCAAGAGATTCTCATGGGCTATCCCTTTTTGACGTTCAAAAAGGTGATCTATCTTGCCAATGTCGCCGAAAGCGATCTCCCTGAGATGGACAATCCCCATGTTCAAGCTGTACGTGCGTTTGCAGAAAAAGAAGGAAGCTCTGTTATCCCCATCTGCGCGTCTTTAGAAGAGGAGCTTGTGCAGCTTGAGGCAGAAGAGGCAAAGGAATATCTCGAGTCTCTCGGCCTAAAAGAGCCAGGACTTAATCGTCTGATCAATGCCGCCTTTAAAATGCTGGGATTGATCAATTATATCACAACGGGCGAAATAGAAACCCGCGCTTGGACAGTCCGCCAAGGATCCAATGCCCAAGTGGCCGCTGGCGAGATCCATACGGATATCCAGAAAGGATTTATCCGCGCTGAGGTGGTTTCTTATGATGATATGATCTCTTACAAGGGGCGGGTAGGCGCCCGTGAATCTGGCAAGGCACGCTCTGAGGGTAAAGAGTATATCGTTCAAGACGGCGATGTCATCCTCTTCTTCCACAATTAATCAGCGTTTCCGCAAATTTTTAAGGCAATTGTAGTTTTTCTTTTGAATTGAAAAAGAACAGATTTACTGGTAGTGTTGGTGTGTGGCTGAGAAAACCGAAAAGGCAACGCCTAAGAAACTTCGCGACGCTAGAAAAAAGGGGCAGGTAGCAAAATCCCAGGATTTTCCCTCTGCTCTAACATTTGTCGTATCCATTTCTACGATTTTGATTCTGTCAGGATATCTCTTTGAACAGCTAGGCAGCTTCACGATCAATATGTTCCGTAGGGCCAAGATGGGCCATATCGATATGCAGACGATGGCTTCAGGGCTGATGCAAGAAACGATCAGTACCATTTTTCGGTGTAGCTTTCCTATTTTGGTTGTGACGGTCATAACGGGTCTTTTGACCAGTTTTTTGGTTGTGGGTCCTCTTTTTTCTCCAGAGGCGATGAAGCCCGACATCAAAAAACTCAATCCGGTCACAAATATTAAAAACATGTTCAAGTTCAAAACGCTTTTTGAACTTCTAAAGTCTATTTTTAAAATTTCTGGCGCTTTTATCCTGATTTGGTCTGTTGTATATACAAGCATCCCAGAAATTATTGCCTGCGCTGCTTTGCCTGTGGTAGCTATTGCTCACGTTTTATCTTCTTTTTTGGTCAAAGTGATCATCCGAGTTGGCATTTTCTTTTTGGCGGTAGCAGTGGCTGACCTGGTCTTCCAAAAAAAGAACTTTGCCAAAGAAATGAAGATGGAAAAATTCCAGGTAAAGCAGGAATACAAGGATACGGAAGGGAACCCTGAGATCAAGGGACAGCGCAGGCGTATTGCTCAGGAAATCGCTTATCAAGAAGGACCTACGGGTGTGAAAAGAGCGCGCGCTGTCATCACTAATCCCATACATATTGCCGTTGCTATCGAATACGACGAAGAGGTAGAACCAGCGCCAAAAGTTGTGACCATGGGTAAAGGGATAATCGCAGATCGGATCGTAAAACTCGCTGCTGACTACGATGTTCCGGTCATGAGAAACGTAGATCTTGCACAAACACTGTTCGAAAAAGGCGAAATCGGTGATTATATACCTGAGGACACGTACGAAGCTGTCTCGGAGATATTACGGTGGTTAGAGAAAATTGAATCAGAAGAAACAGCCCACTTAGACTTATTTACTTAATATGAAAAATTTATTTCAAAAAATTGGCCGATTTCTAACTGGCGACGGGATGCTCCGCTTTGTATCTCGCTCGACCGATCTCTTCCTCCCTCTTTTCATTATCCTGCTCATCATGATCATCATTGTCCCTGTCTCCACTGGAGTCTTGGACAATTTTATCGCGATCAACCTGACGATTTCGATCACGTTGCTCATGGTGGCTCTATACATCCCAAAAGCTGTTAATCTATCGATCTTCCCGTCGCTGCTTTTGATTACGACATTATTTCGTTTAGGGATTGAGATTTCCGCTACAAAACGGATTCTTCTCTACGCAGATGCGGGGGCGATCATTGACGCCTTCGGAGAATTCGTCGTAGGTGGGAACTTTGTCGTTGGTGGTATCGTCTTCTTGATCATCACAATTGTGCAGTTCATCGTGGTGACCAAGGGTGCTGAGCGGGTCGCAGAGGTGGCCGCTCGCTTTACCTTGGATGCGATGCCCGGCAAACAGATGAGTATCGATGCCGATATGCGCAGTGGGGTCATCGATGCCAACCAAGCCAGACAACTCCGTCTAGCTCTCCAGAAAGAGAGTCAGATGTATGGAGCGATGGATGGTGCGATGAAGTTCGTTAAAGGGGACGTCATTGCAGGTATTGTGATCGCTGTGATCAACATCGTCGGGGGTCTTATTATCGGGATGGCGATGCATGGGATGACAGCCATGCAAGCGGCTCGAACCTATACCCTCCTCTCTATTGGTGGCGGCTTAGTTGCGCAGATTCCTTCTCTCTTGATTGCCCTTAGTGCCGGTATCATCACCACAAGGGTTTCCAGTGATAAGAAAGATGAGAATCTCGGTGGAGAGATCTCCACTCAGCTTCTTGGACAGCCCAAAGCGATCATTATTTCTGGGTGCTTGATCACTGCAATGGGCTTTTTCAAAGGCTTCCCGACACTAATTTTCCTTGTTTTAGGGTTAGGTGTTATCTCAATAGGAATCTTTACGATATACCGCCAAAAAACCGGAGCCTCTAGAGAGGTTCAAGTGGCCGGCGGTGGCATGGTCGAGACGGATGTTTCAGGACACAAGGTCATCCGCGGCGGTGTGGATGAATATGCCCTTACCCTTCCTGTTATTTTGGAAGTGGGAGCCTACCTTTCAAAGGAGATCCGAAAGGAACGGGGCGGCATGACGTTTGTGGAGCAGATGGTCCCTAAAATGCGCCATGCTCTGTATCAAGATTTAGGTGTGCGCTTTCCCGGCGTGCATGTAAGAACAGAGTCTCCAACACTTGGTGACGACGAGTACATGATCCATCTCAATGAGGTGCCCATCGTCCGCGGTAAAATCGAAGAAGGAGCTCTTCTAACCAACGAAGATCCAGAAACGCTCAAGCGCTACAACATCCCCCATACAACATCTAAAAACTCGATGGGACAACCCTCGTATTGGGTCGAGACTAAGTACGAAGAGGTAATGAAAAAAGCAGGCATCAAATTCTGGAAGCCACTTGATGTAATGATCCTGCATCTTTCATACTTCTATAAGCAACATGGTGCAGACTTTATTGGGATCCAAGAAGTGCGCGGCATCCTCGAGTTCATTGAAAAATCGTTCCCTGATCTTGTGAAGGAAGTAACGCGTCTTGTTCCGTTGCAAAAACTGACAGAGATCCTAAAGCGACTCGTCCAAGAGCAGATCTCCATTAAAGATCTTCGTACGATCTTAGAGTCTTTGAGCGAATGGGCACAAACAGAAAAAGATACGGTCCTCTTAACTGAATATGTCCGATCCTCTCTCAAGCGCTATGTCAGTTACAAATATTCACAAGGTCAGTCAATCCTCTCTGTCTATCTTCTAGATCCTGAGATTGAGGATATGGTCCGTGGTGCAATCAAACAAACATCGGCAGGCTCTTACCTTGCGCTCGATCCCGATACAACGCAGATGATTCTCAATGCCATGCGCCAAGTGATCACGCCAACACCTGCCGGAGGGCAACCTCCTGTTATGTTGACTGCGATCGATGTGCGTAGATTCGTGCGCAAATTGATCGAGGGAGAGTTCCCTGATATGGCTGTGGTCTCTTACCAAGAAGTTGTCCCTGAGATCAAGATCCAGCCTTTAGGGCGCATCCAATTGACCTAATCTGTAAGTTCCGTTAAAACAGGGAGTATGCCTGACGATTTTAGCGCTTCCCCTATTGAACCTACGCGTGCTGACCGCATCCAAAAGCAAGAGCAGATGGCAGCGAAAAAAGCTTCGATTGCTCAAGAAGCGAGCCAGATCAACATGATCCAGTTCGCTGAGGAGGCGGCTTTCAGCCCGCTCATGATGGCCAAGCGGTTCCAAACTCTCGAAGAAAAACTCCGTAAAAAAGCTCTTGAGAAGGAAGACACCCAAAAGGCTGATGAAAACACTCTAACGGTCGAGCAAGTAGAAGAAGTTGCCGAGCGCTTTGAAAAGCGCAATCCAGAGCTGTCGTCTAAATCTTTGCAACAGCTCTTAGCCCAGCTCAAGTCGGGAGACAATCCTCAAGATATTTTGCGCAAAGCCATGCAGAATTTCCCCGATCACTCGCTTGCTGATGAGTCTCTCGAGTTTTTGGAAAAATCGACCAAAGGCGATCTCCTCTCCAAAGTACGCCTGGCTAAAGACGATCTCAATGATACCTTTGGTAGAGAAGTTCGGGCGGGGCGCAACATGGGAGCCGAGGCACGAGAGTTTTCTCAGAAGGGACTTGGCACACCAACGGGTCTGCGCGATCTCTATCGAGAAATCACCGGTAATCCACGCCCTGCCACGCAGCTGTTTGGAGAACTCAACGAGAAATTCACGTACGCAAAAATGGAAAAGGCGATCGACTTTCTCCTCCATTCAATGGGAGCTGATCTCAAATCCAAAGGCCCTTCCATTGCGCCAGGGCAACTATACACTTTGGTGAGCGAAGCGCGCAATCTTCTGGCCATTTTGTGGATCTACCGCTTTTTCAAAGGGCGAATGGACATGATCTCTGATGCTTTTGAACGGGCAGGGATGCTTCTCCCCTCTCGCGTCACATTTGAGATGCTTGCAAAAATGTTTGTCCAATTTTTACTGGAGCGGTATCCTTCCATGGACAAAGTCTTCCAACTAGCGCTAAAAATGGGAGTTTCTGCTGACGTTTTGGCCCAGATTATTCTGTTTGGGCAAATGCGCGATGCAGTGCGCGGCGTAGCTCCCAAGCTTTTTAGAACCGAACAGCACCGGCACGATATCCTCATGTCCTTTATGGAAGCCTTGGAAGAGCTCGACGAGCAGTTGGATGAAGAAGAAGATGAAGAAGAAGAGGAAGAGGAAGAACCTGAAGAGAGGGACGAGTAATGGATAGGTTTGCACAAATCCTCTACGACCTTGGCAAAGAGATGGACCTCGATCTCTACCCCGACCCCAATCGGATCTGCCAACTCAACTACCATGATGAGCTTCATATCCAGATCCACTTTGACGAGATCAAAGAAGAGATCATCATCGCCTGTTTTTTGTGTGAAATCCCACCAGGCAGATACAGAGAAAAGCTGTTGCGCGCAGCGCTCATTTCCAATAACGATTACCCACGCGTAGGCACCCTCTCATACAGTGAAAAAAACAACAAATTAACCCTCGTCGAAAAGGTCTATGCGCCCAATATGCCAAGCGCCAAGCTTCATCAGATCATGCAAGATTTTTTCGACAAGGGAAAGACATGGAAAGAGGCCGTAGAAAAGGGAGGTCTTCTGCCCGTCCAACCCAGCAATAAAAATTCTGGCGGCTCAATGTTTGGAATGAAACCATGAAAGACTTAAAAGAAAAGCTCAGTAAGACAACAGTTAGCGCCCAATGGGAGCGTATCGGTATACGCCACCACCATGGGATCGACCTGCCCCTCTCTGCGCTCCATAGCAAAGAAAGCTGCGGCATCGGCGAATTTTATGATCTAATCCCCATCATCGACTGGTGCAAGAGTGTAGGGATGGATGTAATCCAGCTCCTTCCTTTAAATGACACCGGAGATGACACGAGTCCTTTCTTTGCCATCTCTTCCATGGCAATCAATCCTCTCTTCCTCTCTCTTTACAAGTTACCTGGGGTTATAGAGAAAGACCTCGAAGAGCTCCGCAAATTCAATGACTCTCCCCGCGTTCAATACACGCAAGTACAGAGTCATAAATTTCTTTTCCTTCGCTCTTATTTCGAAAGAAAAGGAGCTGACATCGTCAAGGAGAAATCCTTTGAAAAATTTGCAAGCGAAAATGAATGGGTCGAAAACTACGCTCTTTTCAAAGTGCTGAAAGATCGCATGGCAAAAAACCACTGGCAAACCTGGCCAAGTAAGCTCCAGTACCTCGACGAAGAAAGACGAGACAATCTCATAAAAGAGCATTGGGTCGAGGTCTGTTTTTATATCTTTTTGCAATACCTCTGCTACCTGCAGCTTTCTGATGTCAAAGCGTATGCCAACAAAAACCAGGTCTATCTAAAGGGCGATATCCCCATTCTGATTAGCCCCGATAGCGCAGATGTTTGGGAATACACCGATGAATTTGACCTAACGCTATCTGCTGGCGCGCCGCCAGACAAATTCACCCCAGATGGGCAAGTTTGGGGACTTCCCATTTTCCGCTGGAATGTAATGGAAGACCGAGATTTTGACTGGTGGAGAAACCGCCTCTCCTACGCTGCCAATTTCTATGACATCTACCGGATCGATCACATTCTCGGTTTCTTTCGCATCTGGGCGATTCCTCATGGGCAACCAGGAACAGTTGGCAAATTCATCCCCGATGACAAATCCAGCTGGCTAGAACATGGGACCAAAATCCTGTCCGTTCTTGTTGATCGCAGCCCTATGCTCCCAATTGGAGAAGATCTAGGCGCTGTACCCGATACCGTTCGAGATTGCATTTCTGATCTTGGAATTTGTGGCACTAGGGTCATCCGCTGGGAAGAAAAGAAGGGGGCATTCATTGACCCCGAGCAGTATAATCCAATCAGCATGACAACCGTCTCCACACACGATTCTGAAACTTTAGAACTTTGGTGGAAGGAAGATCCAGCTGAGGCTAAATCTTACGCCAAATACAAAGGCTGGGAATATGGAGGATCGCTCACCAATGACAAAAGAAAAGAGATCCTTTATGACAGCCACCATAGCAGCAGCCTTTTTCACATTAACCTCCTTGGAGAATACCTAGCCCTTTTCCCCGAGCTTGTTTGGGAAAACCCACAAGACGAGCGGATCAACGTCCCAGGGACAGTTGCTCCAACCAACTGGACCTATCGGATCCGCCCTTCTGTCGAAGAAATCCTCGCCCATAAACCGCTAGCCCAAGAGGTAAAAAAGCTCCTATGCTAAGACTCCTTCTCCTCCTTCTTCCCCTTACCCTTTTTGCAGACAATGCTAAAATCAAGAGCCTCTACAGCAGCCTCGATCCACAGTCTCTCACCCAGCACATGGCTTTTTACGAACTTTACCCCGAAACAGAAGAAGGTAAAAAAGCTATTGAGAAAGCTTGGCGCTTACTTCGCACAGCGAATAAGACCGACAAACTCCCCCGTCTCCTTCTACCTAAATTTGATATCCAAGCCATCGTCTCGCTCGTCACACGCCAACCCTTCGATCCCCCCGTAAAACTTGGTAAAGACCAACTGAAAGCCATCAACATTCTATCCAATCGCTTTGCAAACAGATCCTTAAAAGGCTCCTCTGTCTGGACAAGAGAAGAAGTCCTCGCCCTGCCGCCCGAAGAGATCGATCTCTGTAGAGGCCTACTGATTGAACAGTTTGAAGATTCAGAAAATCTTGAAGACGACATCCTTCAGTATGAAGCGAGCCTAGATCTCATGGCTTTGCAAATTCTAGCCCACCTGCCCGAAAACGCTTCCCACTTTGATAAAATCCGCGAGATCAATCGGTACATCTTCCAAGAAATGCAGTTCCGCTTCCCTCCCCACTCTCTCTACGCCAAAGACATCGACCTCTACACCTTCCTCCCCTCCGTCCTCGACTCCCGTCAAGGGGTATGCTTAGGGGTATCCATCCTCTACCTCTGCCTTGCCCAACGCCTAGATCTCCCCATCGAAATTATCACCCCCCCTGGCCACATCTACGTCCGTTACAATGATGGTGAGAACATCATCAACATCGAGACCACCGCTCGCGGCATCAACCCGGCCAGTGAGATGTACCTCGGTCTCAACACCCGTAAACTCGAGCAGCGCAACATGAAAGAAATCATCGGGATGGCCTTCTTTAACCAAGCTTCCGTCTACTGGCAACGGATGGAGTGTGAGACGACCGTCAAACTCTATGAAAAATCTCTCCCCTACATGAAAGACGACAAACTCTTGCAGATGTTCCTTGGTCTCAACTACCTCTTCATCGGACGCAAAGCCGAAGGAGAAAAGCTCCTCCGCCCCTTAAAAGATTACACCTTTGATTGGGCAGTAGCCCCAGACACCTTAGCCACCGACTACCTCAACGGACACATCACCCCAGAAGGGATCCAAGCCGTCTTCATGCCCGTGGATGAGACTCGAGAATCGATCGTCAAAAAACAAGAAGAGCTGAAAAAACTCTTAAAACGTCACCCCAAGTTCCGCGGCGGCATACTCCAGCTAGCCGTATGCTATCTCCAGCTCGCTCGCGCTGGCGAGGCCCTTGAAGTACTCACTAGATACCACGAAGTCGATCCCTCCGATCCCACCGCCGAGTACTACCTCTCGATCGTCTGTGCCGAGCGCTACAACTTCAACAAATCGTGGGAATACCTCAAGAACGCAGAAGCCATCACAGCAGCTAGGGGCCACCACCCGATAGCCCTGCGCGGTCTGCGCAGCAAACTCCGCACCATCTGCCCCGAGCCTTAGAAGGCTTTAGGGACTAACAATAGATAGTCTGCGATTTGCAAAGGAGCTCTTGTTATACACATCGGGATTCAAGACTTGGTTTTTCTCATCGCCGGCTTTTCCTCAAATTTTTCATCTATTCTTCGTTTCGTGTCTATAGACACTGCAACTCATCAGAGCTAAAAAGTTTGAGGGCCTCCTTGTGAAACTCCCAAGTCTTGAATCCCGATGTGTATATCCGAAAGACAAACAGAGATGAAACAGCCCGAATTGTCCAGCGGTCCTTTAGATAACTTTTATCAATTTATTTAACTCAGAAGTTCTCAGAGGAAACAAATACCCATTGTTTTGAAAATGGGTATCATTTTTGTTTTTTTCATCCAATTCTTCAAGGCCGTTAAATCCACGTCGCAATCCATCAGCGATTGCAGCCTTACCAATCCACGAACAACCTGGAACTAAATGAAGGAGTCCTCCAACAAGAATTTCAACTCCACCTATTATCATACTGCCAGGAATATCAGTATTATCATCTTGGTTACTCACAAAATGACTAAAATCCGAGATGTCATTGGTATCTATCAAAGCACTAATGACATGATTTATTTTTTTCTGTGCATCTTGAGAAATATTCAATCCTCTTAATTCTGAAATAGCAAATTGATAACCTAAAGCAAAATCCAGATGAATATCATTGGCAGATTCGATAATATTTACAAACTGTCGCAATATCAATTTTGCATCATGCACGCTTTCAATAGAATTCTCCAGGAAATCAAAAGATGAAATTATTTCAGCTCCCTGGGTCTCTAAATATTCTTTGGAATCTTCCATTGAAAAACTAAATGAAGAGAAATAAAGAACGCCAAGAATTAACTTTAAAACATTATTCATTGTAACCACCCTAGGATAATTCCAACAACAATCATAAGCATTGTTAGAGCCCAGAATTTTTTTGCTCTATTATTCTCCTTCCAAGCTTTTTCAAGCTTTTCAATAATAAACAAAAGAGAAGATGCAAATAACGGGGCAGCGATTAAGAGGTAAAGAACCTTTAAGCCAAACGACTTGAATTCTAGCATTATACTCCATCCATAAAATAAATGAATCGAACTGTATCAAAAGCATCAGCTTATTGTCAAATTTTTATACTTAATTCTTTCTCTGGCAAACATGACAGCTGGGCAGTCTGTCAGCTTTCTCATAGCACTTTTGGTGATACTCTTCAGTCGGATAGAGCGGGCTAGGAGACTCTACTTCTGTCATTATTACCACACCTCTTCCCTTCGGAATAGCAATAACATCTAAAGCAATTTTCCATCGTTGAAATGATCATGACACCTTAGCCACCGACTACCTCAACGGACACATCACCCCAGAAGGGATCCAAGCCGTCTTCATGCCCGTGGATGAGACTCGAGAATCGATCGTCAAAAAACAAGAAGAGCTGAAAAAACTCTTAA
>Ga0210003_1003510_pt1 | contig 12722 bp, 13 predicted proteins | sample LantaG_FD_182804 | JGI IMG/M metagenome (GOLD analysis project Ga0210003, IMG submission 182804) | Deep subsurface microbial communities from Baltic Sea to uncover new lineages of life (NeLLi) - Landsort_02402 metaG (SPAdes) (version 2) | ecosystem: Environmental > Aquatic > Marine > Oceanic >...
GCAGATGGATTCTCTTCTGAGATAATCTTATCCATGATTTCTTTGTCTATACGGTCCTCAAAGACTTTATTATAATCCTTAAAGCTTTTCACTACCAGACGTTTAATGGCCTCGGCCTCGTTTTCGTTTTCTATCCTGTCAGGCATATCCTCTGCTTCTACCAGGACATAATCGGAATTTGGCAAAACCCTCTTTATATGCTGGCGGCTCTTACCCTCTATAAATATCTTCAGGTTTTCATTTGGAAGACGTATCAAGTGGAGTATATCGGCAAGCACCCCTACATGGGATATATCGTCCATACTCGGGTCTTCTACTTTAGGATCTGTTTGGCAACATACTACAATATCATTCCCACTCTTATATGCAGCATCTACTGCTGCTATGGATGTCTCTCTTTCTATAAACAGCGGGAGGATCATATGTGGTAAAACCACTATATCATTAAGATAGAGTAACGGATAAATGTTTAGCGAATGCCGATCTGTCATGGCTAGAGTTTATGCTCGACCCTTTTTCTCTCATACATGATAACCGGTGCTTGTTTATTTAATACAACCTCTTGCCCTATAAGGCATTCTTCTACACCGTCCATGTCTGGGATATCATACATGATATCCAGCATTACATTCTCCATGATAGAACGAAGCCCTCTTGCGCCTGATCCGTGTTTCATGGCCAATTTAGCTATGGCCTTTAAGGCCTCAGGGCTAAATTTGAGGCTAACCCCTTCAAGTTCCAAGAGTGTTTGGTACTGCTTTACCAGTGCATTTTTGGGCTCTTGAAGTATAGTAATCAAGGTCTCTTCATCTAATTCCGTAAGCGTAGACACAACAGGTATTCTCCCAACAAGTTCAGGGATCATCCCGAATTTAATGAGGTCTTCAGGTTCCACATGTTTTAAAATTTCCCCTATGTTTTTTTCTTTTTTGCTCTGTATGTCTGCGACAAATCCTATCGTCTTCTTGTTTAGCCTTTGAGCTATAATTTTATCCAGACCCACAAATGCCCCACCAGATATAAACAGGATATTTGTAGTGTCCACCTGAATGAACTCTTGTTGGGGATGTTTTCTTCCACCTTTAGGAGGAATGGCTGCAATAGTGCCTTCTATTAGTTTCAGCAATGCCTGCTGTACGCCCTCGCCAGAGACATCTCTTGTAATAGACGGGTTATCACCACGAGAGGCAATCTTATCCATCTCATCTATATACACAATACCTCGCTGGGTTTTTTCTACATCGTAATCTGCATTTTGTAATAGATTGGCTATAATATTTTCTACGTCCTCTCCTACATAGCCGGCCTCTGTTAATGTAGTAGCATCTGCTATGGTAAAGGGAACATCCAGTATTCTGGCCAGTGTCTGTGCCAGAAGTGTCTTGCCTGAACCTGTGGGTCCTATGAGAAGGATGTTGCTCTTACTCAATTCTACACCCTTTGGATTGGCATTTGACTCTATCCTTTTATAGTGGTTATGCACTGCTACTGACAATATTTTTTTAGCACGTTCCTGGCCTATAACGTACTCGTCCAAGATAGCCTTTATTTCAGAGGGCTTTGGGACATGGGCAGTGGATTTAAAATATCTATAATGGCTATCTTCTTCAGCAATAATTTCATTACAAAGCGTTACACATTCATCACATATATACACATCAGGTCCGGCAATGAGCTTTCGCACCTCATTTTGAGATTTTCCACAGAATGAACAACGCAGTCCTTGTCCGCTAGAGCCATTAAGCTTTGACACTACCGTCCTCCTTTTCTTTTGTTTCCCCGATAGGTCTTTGTGTTATCACGCAGTCTATTATACCATAAGAGACAGCATTTTGTGCACTCATATAAAAATCCCTTTCTGTATCCTGCCTGATTGTTTCTATCGGTTGATTTGTATGCATAGATAATATCTCTGCAAGTTCACTTTTCAACCTTAATATTTCTTTGGCCTGGATATCAACATCCGTGGCCTGCCCCTGTACCCCTCCCAGGGGCTGGTGAATCAATATTCTGGAATGAGGTAGCGCATAACGCATACCATGTTGGCCTGATGCAAGGAGTATAGCTGCCATGGATGCAGCCTGCCCTATACAGATAGTGCTTACCTTTGGTTTCACATATTGAATAGTGTCATATATCGCCATACCTGATGTTACCGCTCCCCCCATAGAATTTATGTAAAAGAATATATCTTTATCAGGGTCCTCAGATTCAAGAAAGAGCAGCTGTGCTACTATAAGATTTGCAATCTCATCATTTATTTCACCGGCTAACATTATAATCCTGTCCTTTAACAGCCTGGAATATATGTCGTAGGACCTTTCACCCCTCTCAGTCTGTTCCACTACTATCGGGACTAGCGTCATCCTCGTTTTCCTCCAATTTATCTACTTGGGTTACATTAGAGTTTTCTATGATATAATCAAGCACCTTTTTTTCTACAATATCAAATTTTATATTCTCTGTCATTTCCCTCTGATCTAACCCTTTTTTCATCTGCTCTAAAGTCAGGTTATACCTTTTGGCCATTGCCTCTATTTCTTTGTCAAGATCATCTTGACTGGCCTCGATCTCCCTTTCTTTTGCAATAGCTTCTATCAATATAGACTGTTTTACGGTCTTATCTGCCGCCTGTAAGTAGTCATCTTTAAGGCTTGACGCATCAGGATACACATCTTCCATCTTTATGCCTTGAGCCAAGAGACGCTGTGATGCGTCTCTTATCATCATTCCCGCCTGCATATTCACCATAGACTCAGGCACATCAATGGGGTTTGCCTCTAGTAATTTACCTATAACATCCTTTCTCAACCTGGCCTTTGCATCCTCTTGAGCTTTTGCGATAAGCTCGTCTTTTATTACCTTCCGAAGATCTTCCAGGGTTTCAACGTCCGTTCTCACCTTCTTTGCAAATTCATCGTCGAGCTTTGGGACCTCTCTATGTTTTATTGATTTGGCAGCTAGCTTTATAGTTGCGGTATCTCCTCGCATTTCTTCCATAAAGTGATCCTCAGGAAACTCCACCTCTATCTCTTTTTCTTCACCGACTTTCATCCCTATGACAGCGTCATCGGTTTTTGGGATAGCGCCTCTTTTACCCGCTTCAATAGTGATATTCTCGCGGTTTATATCAGGATGATCCTTGCTTGTTATATCCACCACAACGTAATCTCCGGGTAATGTTTCGTATTGTGGATCTTTAGCATCTTCACTGGTAGCATACACGTCCTGGAATCTATCGAGGACGTTTTCTACCATATCCTCTCCCACATCCGCCTTCAGTCTTTTGAGTTCGAACCCTGTATATTTCTTTAGAGTTATCTCTGGTTTCACATCAAACTTGGCAAAAAATTTGAATTCTTCATCCTCCTTAGGCGGGTCATTCTCGATCTCAGGCATTGATACTACAAACAAATCGTTTTCTTTGATCGCCTGTTCAAGGTTTTCAGTAATAAGCTTTTTTGAAAGTTCCTCTCTTATATAGTCATTATAATACATCCTGAGCACATTCCTTGGGGCCTTGCCTTTTCTGAACCCCTTTATATTCGCAGTCTTGAGTATTTCATTATAGATTCCATCTGTTGTGGCTTTGACTGTCTCTTTGGGGATCAAAATTTCCATCTTTTTTGTATGGGCACTGACATCCTCTATCGCAACTTTCATCAATAAACCTCTCTACTTTTTTTCCTGGTGATCTTCATATCAGGCTTTTGTCTGATTTCAACATTTATTTGCCCTAAAGGTCAATGATTTTCTGATATACTAAGGTTTTTAAACACATGTTCCATCTTTTTGGTATACTTATTTGTCTTTCCATAGATAGAAAAAGGCGGGCCAAAAAAGAGTTCTTTCCCCCCATCCTTTATACCCTTTGCCAGGCACAACTCGGCATATTCTGTGTTTCTGGAGTAGACTGCTAGTATCTTTTTGGGCTCTATCTTATGAGCCCGCATACTGCAGATGAGGTCCCCCATCCTCCATACAGGATATATAATATAAAAATGTCCGGTTGGATTAAGGGCAGTATATGACTGTTTTAAGAGGGCATCTAAGTCTAGAAGCACCTCATGCTTAGCAATGGCTTTATTTGTATCAGGAGGGATCCTTCCGGTAAATACAGGTCTGTATGGAGGGTTTGCAACCACTGCGTCAAATCCTTTTCCTTTAAAGGCCGTAATATCTGTTTCAATAATTTTTATCTGATCTTCAAGTCCATTTAACATTACAGATCGCCTTGACATCGTGGCCATTTCATTTTGCACCTCCACCCCTGTTACAGTTAGCCCCTTTATCCCTGCCAGTAAGATTGAAATCACACCAGAACCCGCCCCAATTTCCAGGACCTTCGTCCCTGGCGGCACATCTACAAAGGCTGCAAGCAGGTATGCATCGACAGAGAACCTGTATCCTTTTTTCTTCTGCAATACATAAAGATCCCCGCAAGCCAGGCCATCTAATGTCTCGTCTGGGTTTGGTTTAAAATCACCTCTCATCTGGCGCATATACTATCTTATCTAACATCCTTGTATAGGTAAATATTTCGCTCGCAAGGAAAAATCTTTTTATCTCGAGTTTGGCGGTATCTATGCTGTCTGATGCATGGACCAGATTGGATTGTATGCTCATACCCCAATCACCTCTTATAGTCCCCGGCTCGGCCTCTCTGGAGTTTGTCACGCCGCAGATGGAACGGACCACGCTTACTGCATCAAGCCCGGCCACACACATGGCTATTATAGGGGTAGAGGTCATGAAATCCTTTATCCTTGGGAAAAAGGGTTCGTCTTTCAGATGGGCATAATGTTCATCCAAAAGAGAATCCGTGGCCTTAAGCATTTTGAGTGCCGTAACCGTGAGTCCTTTTTCTTCAAATCGCGCGATAATTTTTCCTATCATACCACGTTCTATGGCATCTGGTTTGATAAGTACTAGGGTCTTTTCCAAGATAGCTCCTCCTTAAGCTTAATTATGAGTTTTGGATTAAGAATCAAGAATTCACAATTCACGACTCGTAATTCTTTGCGATGTCCTCAAAAAGAGATGGGCATAGATCCATAACCTTATTGAATAAGATATAGGCAAGTCTCCTTATCTCCCATTCTGCACCCCTGGCCAATCTCAATTTAAAAAAATGTCTCAAGGATCTCGCGTTTGTATATACATATGCTGAAGTAGCCCAGCCAACAGGCATAAGCCGTCTCAACTCCTGGTTTTTAACACCGTTACTGCTCAATCTTTCATATACATCCATGGCATGTCTGTGTTCTTCTTCATACGCCTTGTATATCTTCTTTACTTTGTCTTCTGAGTTTATGTATTCCATTGCAGGGTATACAAAGGTATTAGAAGATGCCTTTACATACCTGGTGGATCTGAATGTCCATCCTATACCGATCTTGTGTCTGGTCCACTGCCCTGCAAGAGATTTTGATATGCCAGTAACATGGTATACAAACTGCACAGCCTGTATAGGGGTATCGTGACCCCATTCAATGAGTTTACGGTTCAGTCTTAAATCGTCCTCATATGTGCCCTTTGACTCATGACTCTCTCTGGCAGTAAAGGCAGGAAGCGTTTCAATAGTTATCCCTTTGTCTGAGAGTTCCTCAACAGGAGTGGTGACTGCAACGAGCTTTACATCAGGCTCCTCACTCCTGAACAGATCACGCCTTAGATCTTTCCATCTGTCTATTGAGTTAAGTTTTTCATCAAAATATTTCAAAATGGTCTCTCCTCCTTTCCATCAGTAGATACTCTATCTCCTTGCCAAACCCCCCGATACGGTACGGCCTTACCATCTATCGGGAAAAATGCTATGCACAGGATACGAAAACCCATTTGTATCTTCACCTCATTCATACTCTGGTGTTTCATCCCTACAGTAAGCCTACCCTGATAATTAGGCGATATAAATGCGGTCTCCAGAGGGATGCCTGATCGTATAAGGGTAGTGCGTGGCCTTATATACGCAAAGAGGAAGTTTGGCAGATTCACCTGTTCTATGGTCTGAAAAAGCACATATTCTCCAGGATTTACCAGGTATACGCCATCAGGAGAAGATTCTATATCAATGACCTTTTCTATATTTGGCGTAATCCTTTTCTCTCTCATGAGAGAAGCCTTTCCAAAAGGCCGATATATGGCACCTAACCTGAGATCTACGGTTGTGCCTTCTATGCCATCTATCTGGTCCTCACCCAGATATTCAATCAGGGGTCTTTTTGCAAGCCAGCCTGTTTTATGATCTTCTATATCCACACCTTCTTTTATCAATTGTATGATCTTATCTGCCCCAATGATCAAATTATAGCCTCCTCTTTGATGTGTCTGGCCTTAGAAACTCTATGGAATACGCTGTGATTCTGTCGTTGAGCCTAAGCTGTTCCACTCTTGCTCCGGACGAGTTCAACACATCCTTCCAGTATGCATCCCTTTTAGGTATCGGGGAATCATATCCATGTTCATATACGATCCTTGCAATACCTGACATTATTATCAACTTAGTACAGGTAATACATGGCTCTAAGGTACAGTATATAGTGGCCCCCTCTACAGCTACCCCTTTTTTTGCAGCCAGCGCAATGGCATTAGCCTCTGCATGCGCAGACCTGCACATATCATATTTCATCCCCTCTGGCCAGGCAAGCGACCTGCGAAAACACTTTCCTTCATCTATACAATGCGGCTGGGAAGGTAAAGACCCATTATATCCTGTGACAAGCACCTGTCTGTCCTTGACGATTACAGCTCCGGTAGGTCTGGAAATGCATGTTGACCTGGAGGCTGCAAGCTTTGCTAGCATCATAAAGTATTCATCCCATGAGGGTCTTTTTTGACTCATTAGTTCGATGTTTCCTTTGATTTATTTAAGATAGATAAAACTTCATGTCTATAAATGTACTACCTTCTTTGTCATATAACTTAAGATTTCTTGCCAGATATTACCTGGAAGTTTTAAGTCTTTTCCTTCATACCCTATGCCGTTTAATGTTGTAAATAGGGAATCTATAATCCAAGGACTTTCAGTCCTTTTATGTTTTTGTATGTACTTGTCACTGGGACCATATAATTTCCGCCAAGGATCCTGCTAATCTTATCAATCCGCCTTCGCGTCCGCTTCCGACTTCGCTTTCAGCTTCCCGCTTCGTTTTTAACTACGCAGGACAAGACGCCAGGACAAGCTGGCGGACAAGAAGGCCTGGGTTTGATTCCTTGATTTCTTGCTGCGGATAAGAGGCAAAAGCTTGCTTAAGGGGTTCATACCATTGATTAATAATACCACCGTTCAATACGGTTCCATAACCCAAGAGAAACTCTTTAAGGCATGAATCTTCCAAAATCATAAGATAGACAAAAAGTCAATCTTGATGTACAAGAAATTATATAGCCAAAATGTATGTCTATTATGGATAATTCAAAGGGAGGATATAATGATTGATGCTATAGTTATCGGAGCGGGTTATGGCGGGATGAGTGTAGCAGCACTTTTGGCACACTCTAAGAAACGTGTGCTCGTAATCGAGGCATCTACACTTATAGGAGGCAGGGCGAGTACATTCACGGATGAAGGTGGCTATACATGGGAATATGGAGCTCACTCTCATAGACTTGCTAGTAAGGGCATTGCCAATCAGGTAATGCGTAGGCTTGGCGATGAGATAGGATTTACACCTGAAGCAAAGGATGCAAAGCTGATTTTTAAGTCTAGCCTATGGAATAGGCCAGAGGGCCCCCTGGGCTTTCTCACTACGAAGATACTTGGTTTTTCCGGCAGGATCACACTCTTGAGATTGTTGTTAAAGATAAAGGGCGCAAATTCTTACGATTGGTATGATAAGAGCCTTTTGGAGTTTTACCACTCGTGGTTTCATAATAAAGAAGTAGAGGCATTTTTGCCGTTTTTGGGCATGACTGTTATGTGTTCTGACCCTTCTAAGGTAAGCGCAGGAGAGGTGATTGAATTTCTTCAAAGGGTTTTAGCTGCAGGTGTTGGTGTTGGTGAGCCTGTTGGCGGGTCCAGTCAGATATTTTCAAAATTGAGATCCCGTATAGAAAAGAACGGAGAGATACACTTAGGCGAAAAGGTGACGGATATTATAATAGAAAATTCTATAGTCAAAGGGGTTGTTACAGACAAAGAAAGATATGAATCTGGTAAAGTGATCTTTGCTGCAAGACTGCCTTTGCTATTCGATGTCACAAAAGAGGATGCCTTTGACAAGGCATTTGTGACTTATTGTAAGGGGATAGAACATAGCTCAGGGTTATCCATAGATTTTATAACAGATGCTCCGGTTTCTCAAATCAAGGCGGGGATATTAGGGGTGGATATCCCTATATGGGCAAAGTTCCAGTCAAATGCCGATCCAACCCTTACACCCCCCGGGAAGCACTTATCCACCTGGGGGATAATGTTGCCGTGGGGCTTTGATGGGGACACTGAAGAGGCAGACAAGGCTGAACAAAGGCTGAAGGCTACCATATCGAATCTGTTTCCTGAGTTTTTACCTAAGCTGAAAAAGGAAAGGAAACTGGTAGCACATATAATGAACGGAACCGTGCTAACACCCAGGCAGTCAAAACCCAATAGGCCTGATGTGGTATGCAAAGAGATTAAGGGGCTTTATTTTGTGGGTGATACGGTGAGAGGGGATGGTTGTTCAGGGGATATAAGCTTTTCATCTGCAATGAAGGTGGCGGATCATATAACAGTAAACAGTGAATAGTAAACAGTAAATAGTAAAAGAAGTGTTGGGTTTTGAGTGTTGGGTGTTGGGTGATTAAGAATAGTCGAGAGTCGTGAGTCGAAAAGATAAAAGATAAAAAAATAGTTTTATGGGAAATGTAGGGGCCTTTTGCTCTCATCGGCCTTTGCATAATACCCATATTGTCATTGCGAGCTTTAGCGAAGACAAACCGGGGACCCGCACGAAGTGTGGGGTTTGAGCGAAGTGAAAAATCCCAAAGTGCCTGCAACCAATGGGATTGCCACGTCGGCCTGCGGCCTCCTCGCAATGACAGGAAAGCAATTGTGCAAAGGTCTCTTCTTATACAGCTGAGAGCTTTCCATCTTTCGTTTATAACAAGGCAGTTTTTATTTCCTTCCAGAGATCGGGGATGCCGGCTCCCGATGCAGCAGAACACAGTGCAGGTGATTCGCCTAAGGCATTTTGGATTTCCAATGCCTTTTTTTGTCTTTTGGATATACCTACTTTGTCAATTTTTGTTGCTGCGACAACACATCTTAAATGTGAATCCGCAAGCATTTTAAGGATAGAAAGTTCTTCTTTCTCTATGCCTCTTCTTATATCTACGAGTATAATTACCAACCTCAAATCTCTGTCAGTAGTGAAATACCTTTGCACGATGGATTGCCAATCTTTTTTCATGGCCTTAGATACCTTTGCATAGCCGTACCCCGGGAGATCCACTACATAGACAGATGGCAGCCCTATGAAATCTACCTGAAAAAAATTTACATTTCTTGTCTTGCCCGGATGTTTACTGGTCTTTACCAGAGATTTTCTATGAAGCAAGGCATTGATCAGCGAGGACTTCCCTACATTAGACCTGCCTATAAATGCAATCTCCGGTATGGGTTTCAGGTTATCATAGATAGTACCCGCATACCTGGCATCTTTTATTTTTATATTCATAGGCTCTTAAGATATTTGCCAACCCTATCTATCCCGGTTAGTATATTTTCCTTGGAATTCGCATATGAGAACCTGATGTATCCCTCGGCGCTTGGGCCAAAGTCTATTCCGGGGGTTACGCCAACCCCGGTATTTTTTAAGATATCAAAGGCAAGTTTATGTGAATTATGTGATATATGTTTCATATTTACCAATACATAAAAAGCCCCTGTAGGCTCTACCTCAACGTTGAATCCCTGTCTTGCCATCTCCCCTAGCATAATCTTCCTTCGCCTGGCAAATACCTTACGCATCTCTTTAACATCCCAAGATGCCTCCCTTAATGCAGCGATCCCGGCCCATTGTGAGATAGAGGGTGCACAGATCATCAGGTTCTGATGGATTTTTTGTGCAGGTCTTATAAGCTCCTTAGGCAGCACTGCCCAACCCAGACGCCACCCTGTCATGGCATACGCCTTGGAGAAGCCATTTATTACTATAGCGTTATCCGTATACTCGAGTATGGTATGCGGGCTGCCTTTATATACAAGACCATGATATATCTCATCCGAGATCACTATAGGGCCACAAGATGAAATGGCCTTTATGTGGGGATCATCTAACACAGACCCTGTGGGGTTTGCCGGAGAATTTATCAATATAGCCTTTGTCTTTGGGGTTATGGCACCATTTACCTTATCAGGGTTTAATTGAAACAGATCATCGCTTAGGGTTGCGATACGCACCACCTTTGCAGAGAATATCTCTGCAAAGGTGGGGTAGCACGCATAGTGGGGATCTGACATGATCACCTCGCTATCTTTATCGAGAAGGATGGCAAATGCAACCATCAGTGCAGCCGACGACCCGGCTGTGACCAAGACCTGATCAGGGTCTATATCTACGTTGTATGTGGATTTATAGTGTTCAGATATGGCAACCCTCAATTCAGGTATACCCAATGAATGGGTATAATGGGTCTTACCCTCCCTGGTGGCCTTAAGTGCTGCATCTATAATACACTTAGGTGTATCGAAATCCGGCTCCCCCACCTCCAAATGGATCACATCTGAACCAGAAGACGCCATTTTATTTGCAGCCTCTAGTATGTCCATCACCAAAAATGGCTTTATGTTTTTGGCACTTTTAGATATATTCATCGTCATTAGCTTCTATATTTTGTCATCTCTTTCTTCTTCCCTTGTTTGGGATGTTTGATCACTCTCTAGATCCTTAAGGATATCTGTTATTTCCATCTCAACAGATTTCAGACGCTGTCTTAGAAACTTTATCATGTGGGAAGCCTTCTTTACTTTATCCCCAAGCTCATCAATAGGGATATCTCCCTTATTCATCTTTTCCGCAATTGTCTCTAGCTGTTTGAGTACGCTGGAATAGCTTTGATTTTTTTTCATATGTGCTCCTTGTCTTCGACCAAAGAAATGATCTTACCTTTATATAATATTGTGGTTAGCCGATCTCCTCTTGATATCCCTTGTGTATCCTTTAATGCCCTTCCATCAAGATCCAGGGTGATGCTATAGCCTCTACCGAGGACTGCCCTTGGATCCATAGCATTGAACATAGTATGTAACCTTTCCAAGGTAGCCTTGGCCTGGGTGATGGTAAAGAGGTTTGCGCGACTTAAGTCCAGAATGGAAGCGCTTATAGAAGATAGTGCCCTACTGAATATGGGAGATATCCCCTGTTTTATATAGAGATAAAGTTCGGTGATCAGGCGGTCTTGAGTCTGAAGAACGTATCCGGAAGAAATAATAGTTGCCTCTTGGAGACGGGCTATATGTTGCCGCTTAGTTGAGAGCATATTTATTGTGTTTGAACCTAGTGTATGGGCAAGGGATTTAAGGTTATTTATTGCCTGTGAGGTATATTTCTGAGCCGTGATAGCAAGCATTCCGGCAAGCTCGCTCACGTCAGCCTTTGAATCTTTAATGATAGCGTCAGAGGCCAGGATAAGCTCACCTTCAACCTGTTCAATCTTATCCCGGAATTCATCTGCTCTACTTACCAGAAATTTTGCTACATCTGTAGGCGTAACAAAGTAGTTATATGAGGTCATATCAGCCACGCTTAGGTCTATCTCATGGCCTATGCCCGTAATTACAGGCAGCTTGCACCTCGCTATTGCCTTACATATATCTATATCATCGAAATAAAAAAGTTCTGCTTTGGCGCCTCCGCCACGGGTTATTACAATTGCATCTATAGAGGGTGCATTTTCCAGGACTTCTATGCCTTTTACTACTTCATTTACAGTATTTTCTCCCTGCATATGGGCATTAAACAATGCAACCTTGAATGTGTAGTTGCTTTTTCTTAATATACTCACAAAATCATTATATGCTGCAGAGCCCTTGGATGTGATAAGGCCGATATTTAAGGCAGGAAAAGGGAGAACAAGCCCTTTGTTCATATCCATAATGCCAGAGGATTTCAATATCTCTATGGTCTGAATCCTCTTTTTTGCAATGTATCCCAGTGTATAACTGGGGTCTATCCCATGTATTATGAGCTGGAATCTGCCTTCCTTTGTGTACAGATCAATCTGGGCTCTTACCTTTACCTGCAGCCCATCAGTGAGGGCAAAGGATGTTATACCCTGACGTCTAAGTGAGTTTTCCCACTTATTATATGCCCCCTTAAAAAATGCACAGCTTACCTTTGCGGTGTATTGATCCCTGCTATCAGGCGCCTTTTCTATTAAATCAAAGTATGTATGGGAAGATTTTGCGTGAATCTTTAGCCCATGGATTTCTCCCACTACGGAGATTTCTTTGTCAAACGCCAATGTAAGGGCATTTTTAGCAATCTCATTCAACCGACTTACTGTTAAGCAGGACACATCTAATGCAATACCAGAAAGCATCTTAAAGAATCAAGAGTTTCATTATGGAAGATAACCTTTGAAAATTCTGGCTTATTCTTCTCTAAATTTGAATATTAATTCCACTGCAAAAACCCTCAAGGGGGTTTAACTATTTGAGAATAATGGGGGAATGCAGTAAAAAGGGTGTTGACTTTCAGGGGGTCATCTGATAGTATAACTTTATGAAATTTCAAGAGAAA
>Ga0210003_1003514_pt1 | contig 12716 bp, 7 predicted proteins | sample LantaG_FD_182804 | JGI IMG/M metagenome (GOLD analysis project Ga0210003, IMG submission 182804) | Deep subsurface microbial communities from Baltic Sea to uncover new lineages of life (NeLLi) - Landsort_02402 metaG (SPAdes) (version 2) | ecosystem: Environmental > Aquatic > Marine > Oceanic >...
ATTGCGCGGACTACCGACAGCGCAACGAACATTACGCGCCAGCTTCAGGCTTTCGGCCGCAGCGGCGTCGCCCGCCCGCGGCTGCTGAGCCTCAATGGAACGATCACGCAGATGAACGTTCCCCTGCGTGAACTGCTCGGCGAAGACGTGCAGATGGAGCTTGAGCTTGGCAAAGACGCCGGAAATATCTACGCCGATCCCGCGCAGGTGCAACAGGTGATACTAAGCCTCAGCGTCCACTCGCGCAGCTCGATGCCCGGAGGCGGACGCCTCAGGATAACGACGCACAACGTATACCTGGACCAGGATTTCGCCGCCCTGCACCCCGAGATCGCGCCGGGTGAATACGTGGCGCTTACCCTCGCCGACACAGGCCAGACAATGACGCCCGAGGCACTCGAAAACATATTCGAACCGTCTGCGAGGGAAGCTGCCGAGCGGCCCGAGTTGCGCATCGGCCTCGCAGTCGTCCGCGAAATCGTGCTTCAGAGCGGAGGCTGCATCACCGTGGAAAGCACACCGGGGACCGGCACAACCTACAACGTCTGCTTCCCGCGTGCTTACGCTGAGGAAAAAGCGGAGGAAGCGCCTGCAAGATCATGCGAAGGCCGCCGCGAGAGAATACTTGTTGTGGAAGACGACGAAGACGTGCGGCGTTATATCGTCAGGGCGCTCAGCGAGTCGGGCTTTGAGCCTGTTGAAGCAGCCAACCCAAGCCAGGCATTAGACAAAGTCTCCGCCGACCAACCCGTTCCCGACCTTGTGCTGGCCGACATTGTCATGCCGGAAATGAGCGGCCCCAAACTCGTAGAAACGCTCCACCGGATGGGGATCGATGCACCCGTCTTGTACATCTCGGGCTATTCGCAGGCCGACATCGAGGCCCGAGGCACTGTGGAAGAACTCGAACTCATCACCAAACCGTTTGCCCCCGACGAGCTTTGCGTCAAGGTGCGGGAGATGCTCGACCGCGTTACAGCGGGCGGCTGAAGAGAGCGGGGCAAGCACCGCCCCTGCCAGCCAATGGCATCGACTTGAGAGAAGAAGGGCGGGCACAGAGACCCGCCCCTACATGAGCTGACTTCATTTCTTGTTGGAATACGCGAGGCTCGCTTGCCTTTTCTGCGGTTCTGAAGCAACCACAAGGTAGGGGCCAATGGCTTGAAATTTAGGCATCACAAGCATGAACAACGCCCCTTGGACTGCTGTTGATCAATTGATTGCCCGCATGAATCAACGCTGCCTTCTGAGAGCCACCGCGCCATATCGCCGAGGAATGGCATCGGCTAGTGTAGGGGCGGGTCTCTGTGCCCGCCCGTCTTTTTCTTTGTTTTCGCCCGCCGGCCTGGCAGCACCCTCCGACGCCGTTGTCCGTGTTCGTCCGTGCCTGTCCGTGCCTGTCCGTGTCGCGGCAGTATGGGCCGGCTGCATCAGAAGCGCAGCTCCCGGATTCTGTCGAGATAGTAGCGGTAATCGTCCAGCGGCACGCCGGGCGTGATGAGGTGGTCGGGCATCATTATGAAGCCGCCTTCCTTCATCAGCGGTATGTGTTTTTCGATTTCTGCATCGATTGCGCCGCGGCCGCGCTCGAGGGCGAGTTTATCGAACCCGCCGAGTATCCGCACCTTCGGGCCGAATTTCCGGCGGATATCTTCCGGCGTGGCGGCCCAGGTGCCGTGTTCGATGGGGAATTGGAGGTTCACGCCTGCATCGAGCCAATGCTCGACGAGCGGCTCCACCCAGCCGTCGGAGTCTATGCCGAGCATCTTCACGCCGTGCTGCTCAAGCTTGTCGCGAATCTTGCGGTATCCCGGCGCTACGTAGCGGTCGAAGATCGACGGGCTGACGAGCGGGCCTGTCTTGCCGCAGATATCTTCCCAACCGAAACCGAGGTCGGCGGGTGCGCTCAGCTTCGGCAGCACCTGGTCGAGCATCCAGCAGGTGAGGTCGGCGAGCGTCATCACCATGTCGGCGTAGCAGTCGGGAGCGTCGAACATGAGGTAGGACATGTTCTGCACGCCCATCCAGTTTCGTATCCATCCCATCATCGAGGCGGTGAACACGGCGATAGGCAGGCCGGAGGCTTCGACCTGGCGGACGCGCTCGTCGATGTCGGCCGGGATGCGTGCGGGGTCGGGCTGCAGGCGTTTCTTGTACTCGGGCCAGTCCTTCGCCTCCTTCAGCGTGAAATCGATGAAATGGGGGATGCAGCTCTTGTGCTTCCAGTCCTGCTGAATCACGCCGGCCCTGTCGCGGAAGATGCGATATTCGTCGGTGTCTTCGATGAGTTCCTCATCAAATGCGGGAAACAGGTCGATGTTGGTCCAGATCATCGTGAAATGCGGCACGGCATTGAAGAACTGGTGCTGGTTGACGCCCTCGGGCATACCTTCCGTCTTCCAGCGTTCGAGGGTCTCGTCCCAACCGGTCCAGTGAACAACAGGCATGCGATCGAACCGGCCGTAATTCATGATATTCTGCCACAATTCGCGATAGGTCATAGCAGTTGACTCCGTGTGAGCGTTCTGGAATCCGCAGGACGGTGAGGCGAAAAACGGCCTCCGTCTATGGCTGCAATGTACAGATTCCGAGCCGTCTTTTCAACTGATTTCCGGGCGGCGGCATCTGAGCGTTTTTCCCTGCACATGCCGCCCGGCCGCGTGTATAATGACTTGCGGCGGCCTGATCGCAGGGCCGCCGGTCCGCCCGTCAGTTGAGAGGACGACAATGAAAACAAGAGGCCAGCTCGAGGCCGAGATATGTGAGGCCATAGTCAAGTTCGAGAAGGAATACATGGGCCGCGGCCCGAACGGGGCACGCACCTACGTGCTTGATGATATGGTCATCGTGCGGCTGCGGGGAGTTCTCACACCCGCCGAGAAGCAGCTCGCCGCCAGCGGAGACGCGGCACGAGGGCTGACGCTGATCAAGGGCGTGCGGATGGAACTGCTCGAGAAGGGCCGGAGGCTGCTGGAGGCGATCGTCACCGACATCACCCGCCGCAAGGTAATCAGCCTTCACACCGACATCAGCACCGTAACTGGCGAGCGGGTGATCATTTTCACGCTCAACGGCCCGCCGGAATACAGGACCGCCGACGACGCCAGGGGCCGCGAACATGGAACCTGACGGCCGCCCGACTCCACGGCTGATCCTCGTCGGACGGGAGCAGGCAATAGCCGAGGGCGATACCGACGCGGTGCTGAGCTTCTACGGCGGGCTGTTTGAGCGCCTGCCGGCTGAGGCTCGCCAAGTGTCCGCCTCGCCAAGATTCATCGGCTACCGGAACTACGGCGATGACGGCATCACTCGGCATTTCTTCGGCATCGAAGCCGACGCGATCGAATCGATCCCCGCGGGTATGATCGCTTGGGAGGTTGACGGCGCCGTGCGCACGGTGTGGCGGTCGGACGGCTCGCGCGAACGTGTCGTTTCGCGCGATGCCATACGCTGGCAATGGCTCGAGCAGTGTGGTTTGCGCGCGATCGGCGAATTCGGCGTGCGGCTTTCCGCCGACGAGTGCGGCAGTGGGCCGGGCTTCCGCAACTACGTGCTGTCGTGCGTGTCGGCGGCTGCATCGAACCGTAGCAGCGGCATCGATGATGTCGATCTCGTGGAATACGATCCGCGCTGGCCGGAGCGCTACCAGGAATTCGAGGCGCGCCTGCGCGAGATGCTCGGAACCGACATTGCGCGGCGCATCGAGCATTACGGCAGCACGGCCATTCCCGGCATGCCGGCGAAGCCGGTGATCGACGTGCTGGTCGAAGTGCCGGATTTCGCCCAGGCGAAGCGAGCATTACGGCAGCACGGCCATTCCCGGCATGCCGGCGAAGCCGGTGATCGACGTGCTGGTCGAAGTGCCGGATTTCGCCCAGGCGAAGCGTCGGGCCGCAGCTTTGCTGAGCAGCGCCGAATGGGAATATTGGTGGTATTCCGGGCATATGGTGTTCATCGGGCGCGACGGCTGCGGGCGGCGCACGCACCACGTGCACATGGCGCCGGCCGGGCATAAGCTGTGGGAGGGCATCGCATTCAGGGACCACCTGCGGCTGCATCCCGAGGCTGCGGCTCGATACGCCGCCCTGAAGCGCGACCTTGCCGACCGATTCCGCCACGATCGCGAGCGATACACGACAGCCAAGACCGATTTCGTGCGAAGCATCATCCAGCAGTCGGGCGGGGTAGACTGCGGCGGCAGATGAATGCCGCCCGGCACGCCAGAATCGCCGATACCGCGTAATCGCCTCCATCAACCGTTCAGAACACTTGAAACGACGCCCGCGTGGGGTTATACTGGGGGTATTCCCGTGAAGCAACTGTTCGGTCATACCGCGACCGACCGAGCAGCCCATCCACAGGCAAGGGCTTCTGAGATGAACAACAAGCTGATTCTGCTCGCTATGCTGTGGGCTGGCGCAGCCGGCAGCGCATTCGCCGCCGTTGTAACGCCGGGCGAGTCGCTGCAGCAGGCGGTTCTCGCCGAGGTGGACCAATTTTGCGTTTTCCACAAGCAGCGCGAGGAGCTGGTGGTGCAGGCAACGGTCAAGCTTCCCGATCAGGCGGGCTCAATCGACCGCATCGCATTCGTCATACCCGTCCCCGGCACGCCCGATTCTGCGGTGCTGGAAAGCGCGCCGGTTCTGCGCGACATCCGCGCGTTCACGCGGCGCTCGTCATTCGGCCTGCCGGCCCCGCCCGAGGTCGTGGGCGAGGAGCAGCCCAGCGTCATCTCGGCCGGCTCCAAGGGGCCGCTGTCCGATGCGCTCAATCGCTGGCTCGCGCTCAACGGCTTGCAGACCATCCGCCTCGAGCGGCTCAGGCCGTATGACGATGGCGAATGGAGTTTTGTGGTGCAACGGGCTTACACCAGCGGATATTCCGGCAATGTGCTGCTGAGGCCGGTGCGCATTTCGTTCAACACCAGAAACATTGTTTTCCCCCTCCGGCTGATGCAGAACGACGAGAAGCTGGTGTGCCGGCTGGCTGTCATGACCAAGGGCAGCCTGAATACCGAGCCGCTCGAGGAGCATGGTTTTGCACTGGGCGAGTCTGCCGGCCCGGTGCGGTTGGCCCAGTTGCCGGAATCGGTGGAAATGCTCGTCAATCGAGCGGGGAGCAGGTTCAGCGTCTTCAAGGAACTGCGTCGGGGGAACGTTTATCTGTTTTCGGCCGCTGCGGAAGTGCACGATGCCGCCTGGGATTCAGAAATCACGATCGCAGAACCGCGCATCCCGCTGCTGAGCACCGTGCAGAACATCCTGGCGGTCGGCGCGGCGGTCGCGGTGGTGCTGCTCATGAACCGCGCGAAGAAGAAAACCAACGGCGACAGCAACGGCGGCTCCGAATGATCGAGATACAACCACGCAGCAGCATCGATGCCGTAGCGACCGTTCCCGGGTCGAAAAGCTACACCAACCGTGCGCTTCTTGCCGCCGCACTGGCCGATGGCCCCTCCATCCTCCGCAATGTGCTGCGAAGCGACGACACGCATTACATGATCGAAGCCCTCGGCTCGCTGGGGATAGCCGTGGAAGCGCAGGACGACACGACGCTGCAAGTGAATGGCTGCGGCGGGGCCATTCCGGCGAGGTCGGCGGAGCTGTTTGTGGGAAACGCCGGCACCGCGATGCGGTTCCTGACCGCCGCCTTGTGCCTCGGCAACGGAAGCTACACCATCGACGGCGACGAGCGAATGCGGCAGCGGCCGATAGGCGACCTGCTCGACGGCCTGGCCCAGCTCGGGGCGGATGCGGCTGCGCTGCGGGGCAACGGCTGTCCGCCCGTGCGGGTGAAAGCCCGCGGCCTCGACGGCGGCACGGTGCGGATGCCGGGCGACAGGAGCAGCCAGTATTTTTCGGCTATCCTGCTGGCCGCGCCGTACGCGCGCGGAGATGTCGAGGTGGTGCCGGTCGGTCCGCTGGTTTCGAAGCCATACGTGGAGATGACCGCCGGCCTGATGCGCGATTTCGGCGCGCTTGCGGAGCTAGACGGCGAGACGATGCGGGTGGCGGGCGGGCATTGCTACGGCGGGCGCGACTACGCTATTGAGTGCGATGCCAGCGCTGCGTCATATTTTTTCGCGGCGGCGGCGGTCACCGGCGGGCGTGTGCGCGTGCCCGGCCTGTCGAAAGCGTCGCTTCAGGGCGACGTTCGCTTCGTAGACATTCTCGCCGGGATGGGATGCACGGTGAACGAGGGGACGGCCGCCGGCGGCTCGCCGTTCATCGAAGTTCGCGGCAGCGCGTTGCGCGGCGTCCGGGTCGACATGAACGAAATGTCCGACGTGGCCCTGACGCTGGCCGCCGTGGCGGTTTTTGCCGAAGGGAGCACCGCCATCACGAATGTGCAGAACATGCGCATCAAGGAAACCGACCGCATCGCCGCGCTCGTCACCGAACTGCGGCGGATCGGGCAGGAGGTCGAGGAGCTGCCCGACGGGCTGATCATCCATCCCCGGCCGGTTCGCCCCGCCCGGGTCGAAACCTACCATGACCACCGGATGGCGATGAGCTTCGCAATCGTGGGGCTTGGCGCCCCGGGCATCGTCATCCTCGATCCCGGCTGCGTTTCGAAGACATTTCCGAGTTTTTTTGAGCAGCTTTCCAAGTTATAATCGACACTTTCCAGATACGCGAACTATGGCGGGATTTCCAGACTATGGCGCGCGTTCCATATATGCTGCGCCATATCGCCCGCAGCACGTGCCGCGTCTGTCGTGGAATACTACAGTCCGTGCAAAAATAATGTACGTGATGCGTGGCACTTAAACTATTGCAGGATAATGGTTTATAGTGAGTCTTACGCTGGTGTAACAGTCAGATAGCTGCATTCGTGCTGCAAATGGCATGATATTTGCATTTGAGATAGCTGACTGAGTTGGAAACGAAGAGCCTCGTCTCAGAAGCGACCCTATTCCGAAGGGGTGGATCGATCTTGCGGGGACAGGGCCTTCTCTGCAAAGTTTTCTGCGGGCCCTACCACAAACTTTTGGCAGAGAAGGCCCTAACCTTTTCAAGCGTTGCGGGGGCGGACGCGGCAATTGGCGTTCGGGCATATTTGAATTCCCATAAAACCTACAGCTCCGATATCGCCAGCAGGTAGTACGCGTTGTGCGGCAGCCACGGCTCGTTTGTGTGGTGATTGTTGCCGGTTGTGTCGAACCGGGGCACATCGCTGCCCGGGTTCGCACGGACGATCCCGTTGCAGATGGCGCCGGGCACGGCTCCGCGGTTGCGGTTTCGGACCGAGTCGTAGCGGTGGTGATATCTGGGCGGGTTGAAGGAACCGCGCCCCTCGAACATGCACACTGCATACGGATTGCGCCCGAGCACCCAGTCGATCTGATCGGTCGCGATGCCTTCCGCCTTGACGGCGTGCTCGCCACCGAGTGCCTTCGCCACGGTCAGGAGCGCCCACGCCTGCGACAGGTATTGGCTGTTCTGCCCCACGTACCAACTGTCTTCGCTCTCGTACGGATAGAATATGTCCTTCTCGCTCCACTGCATGACTCCGAAAACGTTGTCGGTCAGGCGGGTGCAGTAGTCGAGATGGCGTTGGAGCGCCTCCCGGATGCTTCCGGAAATGGCTTCCATCGGATTGTCGAGGGCGAAGATAGCAAGCGCGGCCGGCGCCAGGCCGACATCGCAGATTGATGTGCCGAAGCCGCCGCTTTTTCGCTGTTTATCAAGCAGAAGCTGGGCCTGCTCGCAGACTGCCTGGTACCAGGCGGAATCCTTTGTCGCTCGATATAGTTCGCGCGCGGCCAGCAGACGTTCGGCCACGAAGGTTGTCGACGGCGATTCTGCTGCAACACTCGCTTTCCAGGCAGCTTCAGCTCCCGCGAGATACTTCGGCTTGTTGGTCAGATCGTGCAGCTTGGCGAGGGCGGCTGCGGCCATGGGCAGCGCTCGCTGATCCCGGATCGGACGGCCGCCTGAGCCTTCGGGATCGTTGGGTGTTTCCGTCTCGGGCGGGCCCCAGTAGTCGTAGCCGGAAAACACATCGCCCCAGAACAGGCCGCTGTCGCAGTTCAGCATCTTCAGCAGCCACCGAGCCCCCCAATGGGCCTCGTCGAGCAGCCGCTTGCTGTCTTTCTCCTCCAGGGTGCCCAGCGTCTTCTGATAGCTGTGGGCCAGTGCATACACCGCCAGCGGTGTATAGCCGTTGTACTTGTTGTAGTCGCCGCCATCATGCCAGCCGCCGCTGGCGTCGAGGCGCGAGCCGTCCGGAAGAACGCCGTCGTCGAGGTGGCATCGCGGGTGCCAGCCGGGCACCGAGAACCCGCAGCGCTGATAGTAGAAGAACCTCGCCGCGGGCACAATCGTCTGGAGACGGAGCATATCGCGGACGATGCCGAATTTGTACGACCTGATGGTTCGCGTTCTTCCAGTGCGAGTGGCAAGCATCAGCTCCACGCAGAAGCGGCCGCTAAGCTCGAAGCTGGAGAATTCGCCCTTCCAATAGACATTATTCCAGCCCAGCGGGCCTTCCGCCATATACAGGCGGCCCGTCTGCGAGAGGCGCCCTGTGGACGCGCGAATGCGGAAACCGGTGGGCCACAGGCCGCTTCCCTGGGGAAGCTGCACGACAAACCGCTTCTGGCCGTTGGTGTTGAACCCTATCTGGTTTACAAGGACCGAGTTGCCTTCGGTCGAAACTCGACGCTCGCCTTCATTCATCTCCCGCCGTGGGCGATTGCTATTGAAACGCATGGCTTCTTCCAGAACTCCTTCACGTAAGAACGTGTTGTGCCCTCACACAGGTTTCGAGACATTGACCGGCAGCAGCTCCAAACCAGCCCCCTGGTTCGTGTGTGTTCGGAAACCTGAAGCACGTTGATGCGCGCGGCAAGATCACCCGGCCATGCCAAGCCTGTGCGAACGCAGCGGCATCTTCGCGCGGGAAAAAGTCCGCCGGCATCAGAATGTCCTGGGCGGAAAAGCGAATGCCCCCGCATTTCCGCCGCGTCTGACATGGCTTCATCAGTGAGGTGTTACCGCAACATCAAAAACAGGTGGGCACCGATCCGGCTACGCCGAAGCCCACCGTGTGGATATTCTACTACAATGGGAAGTGTAATGCAAAGCAAAAGCGCCTCGATGATGCGCCTTGCGTGCAGCAGCGTTCCCGGTGGTTGTCCGCCGGTTTCATAGCATCCCCCTCGCCAGAGGTGCATCTTCTGCCGGAGACGTGCATCCGCATTGCTGCCGCCGGCAAAAAACTGCTTGACATCTGAGCCGGAATCTGGTATAAAATACATCCGTCTGGTCGGCCGGCGGATCGATGGGAGGTGCCTTCCCTAGCACCTGCCGAAGATTGAGCCGGCCCCGTTTTCCTGATGCTGCTATCCGACAACCCCCGGCAACCTGCTGATGCGTTAGCGGCGGCCCTCATTGGGGATGGCCGGCTAAAGCATTTGACCAACGAGAGCCAGATACGTCCAACGCGGCCTCTTGTTGGCGATTCAGATCACAACACAGCCCGTAACCCAGACCAGCCATTGGGGGAAACTGTTTCGGTCCAACACGGCTCACCGGCAATTGAAGGTTGCCGGAGAACGTAGATCGCAAAGGCGGCCATTGGCCGGCCAAGGCTTTAACGCCAGCGGAGAAAATCCAAATGAATGACAGGTATTGCGACATCCTGCGGGATGCACTTACGCCCGACAACTACCAGAAACTGATGGACCTGCCTAACCCGAAGCTGCACAAGTTCGTAGCCGAGTCAATCGAACTATGCAAGCCCGAGTCTGTCATAATATGCACCGACTCGCCCGACGATATCGCCCGCGTGCGGCAGCTTGCCATCGATAACAACGAAGAAACGCCCCTTGCCATCGAAGGCCACACAATTCACTTCGACGGCCCCGCCGACCTCGCACGCGACAAGGACAGCACGAAATACCTCCTCCCGCCCGGCGTCGATCTCGGAAGCCGCCTGAATTCCACCGATAAACAGAAGGGCCTCGAGGAGATCACCGGCTATCTTCGCAACAGCATGGCCGGCCGGATAATGCTCGTCCGATTCTTCTGCCTCGGGCCGCTCAACTCCGAATTCTCGATCTCCGGCGTCCAGCTAACCGACTCGGCATACGTGGCCCACAGCGAAGACCTGCTGTATCGCCCCGGCTACGAGCAATTCAAGTCCATCGGGAACTCGTCTGCCTTCTTCCGCGTGCTGCATTCGGCCGGCCGGCTCGACGAGAACAACGTGAGCGCCGATATCCACAAGCGCCGCGTATACATCGACCTCGACGACGAGATCGTCTACACCGTCAACACGCAATACGGCGGCAACACCATCGGCTTCAAGAAGCTCGCGCTGCGCCTGGCCATCCGCAAGGCCGACCGCGAAGGCTGGCTCGCCGAGCACATGTTCATCATGGGCGTGCACGGGCCGAAAGACCGCGTCACCTACTTCACCGGCGCATTCCCCAGCTTCTGCGGCAAGACCTCCACCTCCATGATCGACGGCGAGACTATCGTCGGCGACGACATCGCATACCTGCGCCGCTCAAGCGACGGCATCCGCACGGTGAACGTCGAGTCCGGCATCTTCGGCGTCATCAAAGACGTCAACCCACATGACGACCCCGTCATCTTCAAGGCCATCACCACGCCGGGCGAAGTCATCTTCTCCAACGTGCTCGTCAACAACGGCATCCCATACTGGCTCGGCGACCCCCGCACCGTGCCCGACCGCGGCGTAAACTACGCCGGCGAATGGCATGCCGGGAAGAAGGACGCCGACGGCAAGGAAATTCCGTTTGCACACACCAACGCACGCTATACCATCCGGCTGAGCACACTGTCGAACCTCGACAAGAATGCCGACGCGCCCGAAGGCGTGCCCGTGGGCGGAATAATTTACGGCGGCCGCGACTCCGACACCTGGGTCCCCGTGCAGCAATCATTCGACTGGACCCACGGCGTGATCACCATGGGCGCCGCACTCGAGTCCGAAACCACAGCCGCCACCCTCGGCCAGGCCGGAGTCCGCAGCTTCCAGCCAATGTCGAACCTCGACTTCGTCTCGTTGCCCCTGGGAAGATACGTCCAGAACCACCTCGACTTCGCCGACGGAATGGAAACCCCGCCGGTGATCTTCGCCGTCAACTATTTCCAGGTCGACGACGGCTCATACCTCACCGGCATGACCGACAAGAACGTATGGATCAAATGGGCCGAGTTGCGCATCCACAACGACGTCGACTGCATTCCAACCCCCACCGGATGCATCCCGAAATACGACGACCTCAAGCGCCTCTTCAAGCAAGTGCTGAACGCCGACTACACCCGGGATCAATACATCCGGCAGTTCACCCTGCGCGTGCCTGAAAACCTGAAAAAGGCCGGCCGGATAGAAGAAATCTATCGCACGCAGGTGTCGGACACACCCGATATTCTGTTCCAGGTGCTCGAGGAGCAGCGCAACCGCCTCGAGGAAGCCCGCAACGCCTGGGGCGACTATATTTCACCGTTCGATCTGGACAAGGCCTGACCGAACGGGTGTGCGCCCCCACGGACTAACACGGACGAACACGGAAGCCCCATGCGACCCATAAGGCTTATGTGACCTGATCCGGCAAAGCCGGAAGGCCTGAGGCTTGAGACGTGAGGCTTGAGGTGGAGGTAGGGGCGGGGCTTGCCCCGCCCTTGGACCAATCTCAGTTCACCGAGGGCAGGGCAAGCCCTGCCCCTACGTCGGCCCCTACGTCGTCCTCAATAATTCTGCCATCGTGGCCGTGGCAACTTCTGCGCGCGAGGTGCAGAAATCGAGGATAAAGGGTCTATAAGGCCCAATCCTCCATTCCCCTTCATAGCATGCAAAAGCCGCCTTGGCCTTCATACGGTGCCAAGGCGGCTTTGTTGTCGGTCATTCGTTCTTGCCGAGGCCCCGTCAGTTGACGCTGACCCACTTGGCGTTCTGGATAAGCTGCCTGACGGGCAGCACGCTGGAGGTGCCGGCTCCGATCAGCCGTGCCGCGGCGGTTCGGACGTCCGGCTCCTTGTCGTTGATGAGTTTCTCGGCGGCCAGCTTGACGTCTGTCGAGGTGCCGCCCTGCTTGATCGCGATCGACGCGAGCGCCTCGAGGGCGCCCAGACGCGCTTCCAGCGAGTTTGCGGTGTTTACCGCCACCTGCGTCAGCTCGTGCTGGGCTGCCGGCGATGCGATATTGCTGAGGGCTTTAAGCGCCTCGAGACGCACCTCGTCGGGGAGGTCGAGCGCACGCACGAGGGCGGGCACGGTGTCGTTCATCGGCAGCACGGTGGTGCTGACGTCGACGTTGGCGAGCGCCCTGGCGGCAAGGTAGTTCATCTCGAGGGCAACGGTGTTGCCGGTGTCTTCCCTGACGGTGCGGAATGCGTCGCTAAGGGCGATCTCGAGCGCGGCGTGCTGGATCGGCTTCGCGAGGAATGCGGCCACCTTGCCCTTGCCTTCAAATGCAGCCCTGGCTTCGGCGGCGTTTGCGTCGGTTGTCAGGATGATCACCGGCACGTTTCGGGTGCGATAGTCGGTGAGGAATGTTTCGATCGATTTCTTGAAGGCTGCGTCGACCAGCAGCACGTCTTTCATCGGGACCGAGAATCCGACGTTGAGGGCTTCCTTCTGGTCGCGGGCGATGTCGACGATGTAGTTCAGCCGTTGATCCTTAAGGCTGGCCTGGAGATGGTTTACGACCTGCACGTCGCTGTCGGCAACGAGTGCGACTC
>Ga0210003_1003515_pt1 | contig 12714 bp, 28 predicted proteins | sample LantaG_FD_182804 | JGI IMG/M metagenome (GOLD analysis project Ga0210003, IMG submission 182804) | Deep subsurface microbial communities from Baltic Sea to uncover new lineages of life (NeLLi) - Landsort_02402 metaG (SPAdes) (version 2) | ecosystem: Environmental > Aquatic > Marine > Oceanic >...
TTCCTTTTTAATGGGGGCCGGAACCCCGTCCCGACTTCGTCGGATTTTTTGACCGACCGAACCCTTCGGGTCTTTTTAATTTCTTTGTAATCCACTTTAATTGGTCTCTCAGAAAAATGTTCGTTTTTGTTTTATGTAATATTTAAAAAATAAATAATATAACCCCATCCATAACAGGTGGGGTTTTTTGTTTGTTGTATATTTATTAATATGAAAATCATTATAACGGAATCACAAAATAATTTAATAAGACGTGTTTATTCTTTGATTGAGGAATACATTGGTGAATTATCTCCTGATGATATTTGTACATATTGGAGGAGAGAAGAGGGGCCACATTACATTGCTGAGTCAATGCACAATTTAATATTAATAGTTCAGAAACAATATGATCGTTTGTCTGAAGATGAGATATATGATCTATTGGATGATTTTGGAACCTTGACCGAGATAACCGAATTTTTCTATGATGTCATAGATGAATGTAATTAATATTTATTGGTATGAAAATAATTATCACGGAATCACAATATAATAGAATTTGGTTACTACGAAGATACGATTTGGTCAAGGATAGTTTTGAAGAAACCGTTGACACTATTAATCCTTGTAAGTTTAAATCTTTTGATGAATACGAAAGAAGATTTGCAAACCTTATGATGGATGAACTTCATCCTGTATATTATTTGATTGATGATTTTGATTACGAAGGGATTATGTCTGAACTAAAGGATATGTTCTATGTTGAGTTAACCGAATTATATTGGGAACGTAAATGTTAATATTTTAATTCCCCATAAGATTGGGGTTTTTTGTTATATGTAAAGTGAAACCCTTATAATCTGTAAAGTGTGAGTATTTATTGGTATGAAAATCATTATAACTGAAAGTCAAAAAGAATCATTGGATTATTATCAATTATCCAACTGTGTTAAGAGAAGGATAGATCTTGATGGGGTTGACGATATTGTTGATGAAGCCATGGAAGAATTTGTTTCACTTCATCATTCTATTGAGGGTTTTATGGTTATGGTTATTAATTATACATATGACCGAGTTGATGAAGATTATGGTGTGGAAAAATGTTGGGGGGATGAATATTGGGATGAATTCTCCGCACCAATTAAACGATTTATATCCTCAAGATATGAGGCAAAACTGAAGGAACATTTTGAAAATCATTATAACTGAAAGTCAATTATTAAAAATGGGAAAGTTATTTCATGTTAATGAGGAGTATACTCCCACTGAAACCGATTACTTACATTGGGAGATACCAAAAAAATTTATTAATGAATTGGGTATTAAACTATGGGATAAACATAACGATTCTGCATATATTGAGGAAATTCATTTTGATACAAAGAGAGTTTATATCGGTTTATTTATTAGTCAAGGAGAACCGTATAGTGACGCTCCTAATATTCCATCAACTTTTAAGGATAATTATTTAATTCGTATTGATGATCTACCACAAAATGTTAAAAACTTTATTGCAAGAAGGTTAGAAGAGAGTTGGACTAAATATATATAGGTTATGAAGATACTAATAACTGAATCACAATTTGTTGATCTTTTTTTTAAACGTAGGTTTGGTCGTATTGATAAACTTGTTGATGAAAAGATGAGGTACTACCCCCCTTGTGATTATACGTATGATCCGTTTTATGCATGGTATGATTACTACGGTGATGTTCGTAACGCAGTCATATTCAAGATGTTTGAAAAAGGTATAAATGTTCCTCAAGACATCGTTGATATTGATGTATTATCTGAAACTATGAATGAATGGATGTATGAACAATTCTACGATAAGGTTAGGGAATATTATGATAAGGTTTTAGAACAAGGTTGTGATGAGTAATATATTAAAAAAATTTAATTAACCCCCATTCCTAATAAGAGTGGGGGTTTTTGTTTTATGTGATATTTATTAATAAAATATATATGAAAATTATTATAACAGAACGACAGTCCAAACGATTAAAACGTATTCTTAGTGAAGAGTCTAGCCCGACGGGTGATAGTACACCTCAATTAAAAGAAGTTGCTCTTCATTACATGAAGAAAGCAGGTATTCCAATCGGTTGTTATCTTGATGGTTCGGCAGTACCAACAGAAGAAGGTTTTATATATGTGTTTAGAATATGGAAAGATTCACATACACTACCAGGAGAATTAACTAGTGATATTGAAAAAAAGACCGAAAATATTGAGGAACTAACGAGTATTTTAAAAGATAGAATTGAGGGTGATGAATTTGCAAATATTGATGGTGAACCGGGAAGACGTTACGTAAGAACAGAACTTATTTATATGGGAGAAGTTAATAATGAATATGAATTTATGGTGGAAGTAGAAGAAGGTTTTAATCCGAGGGAAGAACATAATATGGGCGATACCGTTTCTGAAAGATATTTTAGAAATAAAAGAAGATATTAATACCTAACCCCATTTTTTAATTAAGGTGGGGTTTTTTTTAATATCAAAGTATTTATAATAAACAAATAATATTATGGGAAGAATTATAAGATTAACTGAATCAGATTTAACAAGATTGGTTAAAAGAGTTATCATAGAAGAAAAGAAAAATAAAAAAAATATTAACGAAAGTGTTTTATTAACTTTAGGTGGAATTGCATTAGGTGGGGCAATTATAAAAAAAGCTTATGATTATCTAAGTAACCGTTCACTAATAAATAAAATGACCCCAACAGGTAATGTTAGAAAATCAACTGGTGGTGACCAACAAGGTAACTTCTTTACTATGAAAGAGTATCGTGATAATGATACTGATGAAACATATTGGGGTATTGATGTTACAGACGACACAAGAGATCAAGGTTTTAGAGATAGAAAAGTTTTATTATTCAAAGGAGACGATCCCAAAAGAATTGAAAGAATTTTAAAATTAGAAGTTGCTCACGATTTTTCAGATCAAGCTAGAATGAGCGATGATTATGAAAAAAGATTTGGACAATTCAAAGCAGACAAAGTAATGCGTATGGGAGATAATACGTATGATCATCAAAATTCATAATCCATTAAAGGGTAATTAATATATTAAAATAAAAAAACATTAACCCTTCCTTAATCGGAGGGGTTTTCTTTTTTCTCTATTATGGTTATATTTATAATAAAAAACTTATGAAAAAATTATTATTATTTATTGTTACGGCTACTATGTTATTTAGTTGTAATACAGGGACAAAAACTGAAACGTTAGAAGATATTAAATCTGATAAAATTGTTAAGATACATGATGGGTCTTTTGCTTTTTGTGGGGCATCGGCAGCGTTACCTACGGGAAACAAGATTATTGTTCAAGGTGTTGAATATTACGAGGGTTGTGCAATCTGTCCTGTATTAAACGGACCATCTCTTTCAAGTTTGGCAATGGAAGGTGTTAGCGGAACTTATGGTAAGTTCAATGTTGAGAAAAACTTCCAAACTCCTGACGGAACAAATAATACCGTATGGTCTTTATTTTGGTACTACGATACAACTACTACTATCCCCCAATTTAATCCTTCAACTAAGGAGTGGGAATATATGACACCTAGAAATAGATCGTTTGTTATTAATATGGATTCACCATCTACAAGTGAAAGTAATATGTTTGCAATGCCAGGTGTTATCTTTGATACAACGTCTTCAGGTATTGTGTTGGCTAAAGTATATGGCCCACTTAATGAGGCGGCAATTCCATTACGTGTTGCGGTTCCCGTTAAGAATGGACAGACATCAGTGACGGCAGCTAAAGTAGGATTCCCTTATCCTGTTGGAACTCCAATCCCCGTTTCTGAGTACAGTAAGGAACTTCAGAAAAAGAAAAAACACTAACTAAAAATTAAATCTTTAAACCCTACCTCATCGGTGGGGTTTTTTGTTTTTTGTGATATTTATAACTAAACAATATGTTATGATTAAAATAGAAAAATATAAATCAAGATTTTTAACTCTTATAGAATCAACAATGGGGAATGTTAAACCATTATTATCTGAGGACACAGGGAAAATTGGTAGAAATAATCCTGATTGGATTACTTTGGTTTCTAAATTAAAAACCCTTTCTTATCCGCCAAGAATATTAACATTTACGGACTTTGATGATATTCCATCTCAAAGTTTGAATTGGGGAACCGCCAAATCGGCTAGAGGTAAATACGGTTTTGCAATTTCGTCAACCTCTCCAGACTTACCTAAAGAAAGAATGCATTTATTTAACACTGAAGATAGAGAAAATCAAACAGATATGATCAATTGGTGGAAAAACAAAGGTTATCAGATGGATGGGTCTGACATTTCAATAAATTTTAAAGATGCGGATAAATTAAAAAATGATATTGTGTCATTTTTTAAAATCTACAATCCAGAATAAACAATATAATATAATTAAAAACCCCACCTGAAAAGATGGGGTTTTTTTATTTTAAAAAGTTTTTAAATCGTTTTTAGAAAACGTATATTCTGCACTGTACAAGTACTCACCAAAGTTAAGATCATACCAAGGACTTTTCCCATCATCACCTACAAGGATTTGAATGTCTTGTGCTGGCATATAACTTTGAGCCAACATAAATTTTACTTCATTCTTTTCATTCACACATTTATCTACAACGATAACTGCGTGACCAGGGAATCCACCAATTATAAACACATCGCCAATTTGTAGATCAATAGTATTCTTTGAGGTTAGTTGTTTGTTTAAAGAGTAAGTATTTGCGTAACAGAAAACACCACACATATAAGACCAAAGGTTTTCATTGGTTGGAGTTTTTCCACCTAAGTAAGATAAATAATTAGCCTTTTTACCACTTACGTATGAAAACTCTATTTCACTATAACGTTTTTGAGAGAATAAATATTCAGCTCGTAATCTCATAACCGCATCTGCACATTGATAATCTCTATTTCCTTTAAATGCAAGATCTACTACGGCACAGTAAGCGGATGTGTTGTATTTTAAGGTACCATCAAAATGATGAACTTGAGACCCATAAGGTTTTAGTGGTAGATTTTGTAAATACTCACCAAAAGAACTCTCAGATGACTCCACACGAGTATAACCCTCAGGTGCATTAAATCTAGTTTTGACAAGGGATTCAGACTCATTAAAAAATAAGAATGGTTTTTCTACAGGCTCGGTAGAATTTAAAACTTTATCTATTTCTTGAGCTTTAGTTTCTGTACAAGAAGTTAATAAATTTGTTAACGAAAATATGGTTAACAGTAATAGAGTTAATTTTTTTGTTTTCATAATAATTTTATTTAAAGTTTAAAGTTATTACAAATATAAACATTTTATTTTATAACAATCATATATTTATAATAAAATATAGTTTTTTATGAAAAAATACTCAAAAATAAACGAAAATGATGTTAGAAGATTAATAAAACAAATATTAACGGAAGGAATATCAAATGACGTGGTAGATGTAATTTACAACGCACATCCTGGATCCTTAGGTGGATCGGAGTTATTTCCTCTAATAATACCCAAACAATATAAAGCCACAGAGGGTACCGAACAAAAACCCAGAACATGGTGGTTAAACACTTGTGCAACAAAAATGTCTTTGGCTTTATTAAAATCAGGTTATAGTGTACCTGGACAATATAAAACAGAAGTTGAATATAACGGGGTTCCAGCTAAATCTTTTTTTAATCCAAGCTCACAAGCAATGATCGGTATTCTTGGTAAGAAATTTGGAACTAAGAAAACAGATGGATACCAAAAAATACCAATGACAGGTAATGGCGCACCTGAAGAAATTATAGGTAAAAAAGGCGTTTACGTAATTACTACAGATGCATGGGGTGAGTATGCTGCCGGACATACTGATGTATGGAATGGATCAGAAAGTAAGGGTGGTGATCATTGGGATGTAACAGGTACACTTCATTTTTGGGGAGCACCAACACAATTAGAAACAAATACTATAAATTGTGGTTGGGGTAACGATAGTGAAGGTTACAAAATTTCAAATTTCAAATGTTATGACGATCCATTATTAACAAAAACACCAGCAAAAAATGCCAAAAAATGCGGATATGGTGGTGATGTAAAATCATACCGTGAAAGCGGATGGAAATGTAAAACGGAATATTAAACTATCTATACTTAATATAAAAAAATAAAATATGAAAAGAATTATAAGATTAACAGAAAAAGATTTAGCAAAAATTGTAAAAAGAATCTTAAAAGAAGACAATGATCCTAGTGCCCCTGAGATGCCAGAAATTCCGCCACAAGAGTATCTTGATTTAATTGCATCCGCTGATACTGAAAAAGAAATGGGTGATGATATGGTCACACAACAAGTTACCGAATATTGGAATAAATCAAAAAATTTATCTAGATTAGTTAGACGAGCACTAATGGAACAACCAGAATCATCGGTCATAAAACTTAGAAAGTGTTATGTTAATTTTGGAATTCCTTTTCCTGATACGTGTGGAAAAAGTATTGACGGATACGGTTGTCAAACTAAAATTAAATCAGACGCATCAATTACTGGAAGAGGTAACAATAAAGGAGGAATTAAAACTGAAAAATTTTGGGGTTGCATAAATGATATAGACAAAACCATACTACAAGGACTGGGTTAAAATAAAAAACCCCATCTTTTAATTAAGTTGGGGTTTTTTATTTAAAAATTTTTGGAAATATCAGATTTTTATTCCTATCTTTGTGGTATGAGAATTGATAACTTTTTAAAAAACCTTACTATTGAAGAACTACTTGAAGTACGATCTAAATCTTCAGGTATAATCCGCGATTTCAAAGACGGATATTTCTATATCTGTGAGGTACGTTCTTATGGTCGTAATTGGAAAGAGTGGGACATTTATAATACCCATACTCTTCAGGAGTTGTGTTACCTGTATGGTGGTGACGATGGCATTGTTGATGTATATTCCAATAACCCCGACTTGTCTGGTATTGATAACTATGGTGATCTTAAGTTTATTCCATCTGTGGAAGACCATAAGAAATGGAAGGAATATATGTACCTTAAGAATTCTATTCCCCGACATGAGGTAGAACTTAAAGTATGGGAAGATCGTGAAAATGTACCATTTAATTATAGACCGAGTTTCGCTCCGTTCTATACTCGTGAGGATATTGATGAGCAAAAATTAAAGTTGGAAAACTTTGATATGAATTTTGTTGAACCTAAATCTTACATAACTAATATTGAAGAAGATGATGAATAAAATTGGAATATTTTTTGCGGGAATTGTTACCTGTGTGTTAGCGATAAGTTATACACCAGAGTTTCTTATGTATCTTATTGGGTGTTTTCAGGTTGGATCTTGGGTTGGAAAACTTATGGAAAAATTAATTAAGAAGGAAGATGATGAAGGTTAGACTTAGTGAATCACAGATAACAAAGATTAATTTAACTTTGGATATATTTAAATGTCAGATTGAATTATATAATTCAATTAAGACTGATCCAAATAAATTGGATGCATTTTTCTCACTGAATAGAAATCCTTTATTTGATTTAACGGGTATCTCCTATTTCAGAACGGGATTAGAATCGGGTGGTGTAATCGCAGGTGGAAAACCTGTACACGATCACTTCATACAACGTAAACAAGCAATGAAAATATTGTTTGATAAGTTGTCCAAAAATAAAGACATGACCTTGGATGAGTTTATTGTTTTCTTGGTTGAGTATGGATCAACCGTTGCTATCACGAAGGAAGAACATCAGGTGGTAACCACAAGAGCAAAGAACACAACAAAACTTAACTACGAGTTGTACGAACAATGTGGAATAGTCATTGAAGGTCTTGATAAAATGATCCCCTTGTAATAAGGGGATTTTTTGTTTTATGGGATATTTATTGTTATGAAAAAAATCGTAAGACTTACTGAAACACAATTAACTAATCTTATAAATAAAATTGTTAATGAACATTCTGATGATAATGTATCACGGTTTGATTCAGAAATAAATGTTGAGGATTGGGTTGAGATTTCTGAAAAATGGTCTCAAAAATATAAAAAATCAATTGATTGTAATAACCCTAAAGGTTTTTCTCAAAAAGCACATTGTCAGGGAAGAAAAAAAAGAAAATAATATGAAAAACTATTCAAACGAAATTATTGATAAAATTGAACTTATAAAAGAAATTATAGTATCAAGATCATTATTGAGAAACATTAGAGATGACATCAAATGGGAATTAGAAATTGAATCTGATAGAATTGATGGTAAAATCTATGAGATTACTTTATACCTTAAAGTTATTGACCAAGATTGTAATGATTGTGATTTTGAACCCGATGGGATATTAGAGGAAATACATAAGTACCAAAAAAGTATTTATAATTCTATTAATAAAATAACTTTTGACCAAAATTTAAATATAGTAAAAGGTAGTGGTTCACTTAGGGGTATTACAGTTAGTGAAGTTAATTATGCAAGAGATACAATATCCATTGAATATGGGATTTTTATTGATATAGAAAAAGAATATAATTGGTGAAATGAAAATAATAATAACAGAAGACCAAGATAAACTAATTCGTTCATTTGTACGACGACTTAGTATTGCGGATAAAATTATTTCCGAGTTGGATCCTAAAGACATTTGTAGAATATGGTCAAACACAGAAAAAGACTCGTTATATTTTGCCGATGACGTTATGTTGGGAATTGTGTGGGAAACTAATCTAACACTTGGGATTAAAGATTCATATAAAAATAAAGATCTGTATAAATTTTTTGAGGATTATGGTTATTACGATAAACTAAAAAACTTTTTTCACAAATCATTTGAATCATGCGAATAATCATAACTGAATCTCAAAGTAAAATTCTATGGTTACGTAGGAGATTGAATGACCGTGAATTAATGGATCATTTAAAGGATATTGTTATTGAAGGATTTGATTATACCGATCCTTGTAACTACGGAACTTATGATAGTTATGAAATTAACCTCGTAAATGAATCCGCAATAACATTTATTAATTCATATAATGACCTTTGTAGTGATGTGTATGTTGAAGATAACGAACTTGAGTCGTTTGTGGCTGATGTAATTGTTAGTAAATATCGTTCCCTAATTAAACGAGAATATAGGGATCGTGAATGTGATGAAGATGATGATGAATCGGATTATTAACTATTTATAAAATATGAAAATCATTATCACTGAAAACCAAAACTATGTTCTTAGACGAGTACAACAATTTATTGAAATTGTTGAGGATCATATTGAAGGGTATGAACTAAATGAAGATGGTTCATGGTGGTGCGGTCATTTTAATGCAGATACTTTTTTTGAAAATCTAACGAATAATTCAATTGAAGAATTTGAAAATAATAATTGGAATTTCTTCCACGATACTTCCGAAAAAGGTGGTTCGGATATGGACATCAGTATATTAAATAAAATTGTTGAACAAAACTACGGTAATTACATTAGAAATCTTTGGGTACGTAAGTGTAGATAATATTTTTTTTCATTTGTGATATATTTATTAACATTAGAAGATTAAACGAAAATGATATGAGCACACTTATTAAAAAGGTGGTTGCCAAGTTAAAGGGGGTCTCTGACGACCAGATCAAATATAATATGAAACATGACCTACCTTGGGATTGGAATGGATCTAAGGAAGGTTTCTACGAAAAGATGGAACCTAAAGGTAAAAATTCAGGATCTGACTAATATTTATAACATATGAAAAAAATTGTAAAACTTACGGAATCTGAATTAAAAAAAGTTCTTAAGAAAATCATAAATGAAAGTTTACTACTTGAGTCATCTGCTGATTCATTAAATAGAGGTCAATTAGAATCAACTTATACTACATATAATGATTTGGGTTCAGATGGGACTTTTAATGAAATTTTTAAAAATGAAAGAGAACAAGGAAAAATGCCATTTATTGAATTTACCAATGGGTGTGCAACTAAAGTATCGTTAGCTATCACCGCCGCTGGTGGAACTCTACCTGCAAGTTTTAGAGTTACCAATGGCCAATTTAAAGGTAAAGGTATTGTAACTTCAGCAAAACGTCTTAAAGATAAATTAATAAAATTATGGGGTAACCCTGACGTTAAAATTGATAAGGTTACAAGTTTAGAAGAAGTACAACAGAAAATTGGACCAGGAAAAAGTGGTGTTTTTATATGTACCCCATGTGGTTTTGGGGAGGGAGCTACTGGTCACGCAACAATATGGAGTTGGTGGAAGAATAAACTAAAAGGTGGACCATTAGACGATAGTACTTATCCTGAAAATAATGGAGGCACAATATATTTTTGGGGAGCTGGTGGAACAAATGAGGAAGTGGCAACAAAGTGTGGATATAATTCTTGGAGTGAATACGAAAAGGCAAATTTTAAATGTAAAACAAATTAAAAATGAAAAAAATTGTAAGACTTACAGAAAAAGACATTAATATGTTAGTAAAAAAAATAATCAGAGAATCAGATCCTGGTGATGGGAAAAAAGATGATTTTTCAGAATATGAAGGAAGAACCGATATCTATGCTGATAACGCCGGTTTTGAAAACAAAGAGGATCCTGAACAAAATCTAACAGAAAGAAATTTAACAAGATTTGTTAAACGTGTAATGAATGAAGACAAAGACAATAAAAAAATGGATCTTAAAAGTGATCTTAGAAACATAATTAATGATGAGTATTCTGAAATTGAACCTTCCGATCTTGTTGAAGTTTTGGAAGAACTGTTACATTATGCCAAAAATGACGTATTTAGAAGTAAAAAACCAAATAAAGGATATATTACTAAAGATGATGTGATGAGAAATTTTAACAGGAATAATTAATATTTAAAAATAATAATACGACCCCACCTCATCAGTGGGGTTTTTTGTTTTATAGGGTATTTATAATATATGAAAATCATCATCACAGAAGAACAACTAAAATTATTAAACGAATCAGATTTGAATATGTCTCTACAAGGGGTAGAGTATATTCCTGGTGAAAATGTTGATTATAGTACAATTAGACGAATAGGTAAGTATCTTGTGGATAAAGATCTTATTGAGGAATTACTTTCCAAGTCAATGAAACGTTTTATTAGTGCTCATGGTAGATCACACATTAATTATGATGGTAGTTCACACATCAATTGTGATGGTGCTAAATATGATATTATTTTTGATACAACGGACGCAATTCTATATTACTATGAAGATAGTTGGGTTGAGGATGAAGAAGGGGATGTTCAAGAAGAACTGGCAGATATATTTGATCAAATACGTGGATTTTTGGATGATATGTATGGTCAAAAAATAAAAGATTATTGTGGAACAATATAATTATGAAAATCATAATAACAGAAAATCAAAATTCATTAGTAAGGAGATACCACAAAATAAGAAATGAGGTACATAATCGTATGGATGGATCCAATCCTTGTTATTATAGGGATTACCATAATTTTGATAAGTTCAAAAGAGACGTATTAAAATCGGCAATTGATGAGATTACAGATGAAGAAAGGTTGGAAATTGACTCTAGATCGTGGGCAAATTTTAGAAATGAACTTTCTTATATGTTAAATGATGAAATGAAGGAGTTTTACGATAAAGAAATTAAAGAAAGGTGTCCAGAATATTTTGAAGATTTAATTAGTTAATATGAAAATAATTCTAACAGAATCACAGTATAATTACATAAAAAGGAGGTATCTACAGATACTTCCAATCTTTGAACGAGAACTTGAAGATCAGGTTCCAGCGTGGTATAACAATAAATTTGGAAAAAACGAAGGGTTTGAACGTTATTACGACACCGTAAAACATTCGGTTGTAGAATTTATTATATACGATATCCCAAATTTTTATGATCTTGGTGATGAAAATGAGATTGAAGTCAGTAAAAAACTATCAAAAGAGTTTGATTTAATCTTTTTTGATGAGGTTAGAAGATATTATGAAGAAAACAGGTAAAATACAGGAGTAATGATTGCCCTCGTTCAAAAGACGGGGGTAATTTTTGTCCTTATGTTATATTTATCTTATATGAAGATTGTTATAACAGAATCTCAACATAAATTTATTAGAAGATACCAAGAACTCAAAGATTGGGTTAGGTCTGACTATAACTATTTATTGGATCAGGGTAAATCACCATATGATGCAAGAGAGATTACAATAGATCATTCTGCAATGACGTACTTGGATGACCCTGACACACAACTTGAGTGGACAGATAAAAATTTGAATATGTTAAGACGGTTCATTGAACATAATTTTGAAAATTTAATTAGTTAATATGAAAATAATAATAACAGAAAAACACAGTAAAGCACTTCTTAAAAGATTAAGAAGGCTACAGGAACTTAGAGACAGTATTGAATACCAAATAGAAATTCATGACCCTTGTAATTTTGAGGATGGTAATGAGTATGCCGATTTTTGTATTGGAGAAGGACTTAGTTTCTTTTATGGTGATGATGGGTATGAGGAGGAGGATGATATCTTTGCCGATGAGGATGAGAATGAAGATAACGGTAGAGAAGAGATTACACAATTAATGAACGATGAGTACTACAATGCATTCGTTAATCAATGGGACGAATGGAGTGACGATTGTGACGATGAAGATGATGATATTTAATATTAAGTAAGTTAAGATGAAAATAATATTAACTGAAAACCAAATTGAGTTTATACGTAGGTATAAAAAAATCAAAGAACTTGTTGATGA
>Ga0210003_1003517_pt1 | contig 12704 bp, 16 predicted proteins | sample LantaG_FD_182804 | JGI IMG/M metagenome (GOLD analysis project Ga0210003, IMG submission 182804) | Deep subsurface microbial communities from Baltic Sea to uncover new lineages of life (NeLLi) - Landsort_02402 metaG (SPAdes) (version 2) | ecosystem: Environmental > Aquatic > Marine > Oceanic >...
TTGGAAGAGGCGGTTAAATTTGAGGGAAAACCTACTATAGTGGTTGCCCATACGATTAAAGGTAAGGGTGTATCTTTTATGGAAAATAAAGTTGAATGGCACTCATTGGCTCCCACCAAAGAACAAGCAAAACAAGCATTAAAAGAATTGGGATACTCTAACGAAAAAGGATTTTAATTATGAAAAATAAATTAATAGCTACCAGAACTGCTTTTGGTGAAGCGTTAGTAGAAATGGCAAAAGAAAGAAAAGATATAGTGGTTTTGGATGCTGATGTAGCAAGCTCAACTAAAACATCTATTTTTAAAGAAGCCTTTCCGGATAGATTCTTTGAAATGGGTATTGCCGAACAAAATATGATGGGGGTAGCCGCGGGCATGGCTTCTACCAAAAAGATTATACCATTTGCAGTTACTTTTGCAGTTTTTGCCACTAAAAGAGCCTGTGATCAAGTTAGTATTTCTATAGCTTATCCTAAACTCAACGTTAAGGTAGTAGGTTCATATGGGGGAATTCCGACTGGAAAAGCCGGGGCTACCCATCAAGCTTTTGAAGATATTGCCATTATGAGAGCTATACCCAGTATGACAGTTATTGTTCCTGCAGATGCTGTGGAAATGAAACAGGCAGTTAGGGCATGTATTGAATATAATGGACCTGTATATCTGCGTTGTATCCGATGCGAGACTCCCGTTATTTTTGATGAGAATTATAAATTTGAATGGAATAAAGGAGTTACCTTGCGAGAAGGAAAAGATATAACCATTGTTTCTACAGGAATAATGACTCCGGAAGCGTTGGTGGCAGCAAATATTTTAACCGAGGGAGGAATAGATGTTAGATTAATCCATCTTCATATTATAAAACCAATAGATAAAGAAATTTTAATAAAAGCTGCTCAGGAAACAAATTGTATAATTACCGTAGAGAATCATAGTATTATTGGAGGATTAGGAGGAGCAGTAGCAGAAGTTTTAAGCGAGAATTATCCTACACTAATAAAAAGAATAGGCATAAAGGATACCTTTGGAGAATCAGGGGCATTAGATGATTTGTTTTGTAAGTACGGTTTAACTGCTAAAAATATTGTAAAAGAAGTTAAGGAAGTATTTATGAGAAAAAAGTAGAAATTTCTATAATTTTATTAACCCGAAGGGCAGAATACCACGGGCTTGCCCGTGGATGAATGAATAGGCGGCGATATGTTACAATGTGCTTATAGAAATAAGACTATCAGGACATAGTGCATATCGCACCGAATATCATCTAGTATGGATATCCAAATATCGCCGCCGTATCCTAAATCCTGGTCTACGGGGGTACTTAAGAAAACTTTTTCTCAAAATTCTAAGAAGTCTACCCGGCTGTGAGATCATCGAATAAAATATTCAGATAGATCATATCCATATGGTGATGATAATACCACCCAAATATAAAGTGTCCGAAGTAATAAGTAGAATGAAAGCTCAAACAGCAAGTGGACTAAGGAAAAAGTTTTCCTGGCTATCCAAGGTATATTGGAAAGAAAATATTGTTTGGTCACCAGGATACTTTGTCTCTACTATAGACTTGGATGAAAAGGCCATATTGAAATACGTAAGATGGCAAAATATCCAGGATTTAGGTCAAGCGAAGCTTGAATTGTTTTAGAAAGTGCCACGAGCTTGTCCGTGGGTATCTAGTGCGCCCGGCATGGGTAATAACTTGGCAGTGAAAGTCTGCTATGGGGTTGGCTAGTAACAACCATTAGCCGAACAGCAAGGGTGTCCATCGTGAGGTGGAATCTGAAGGAAGTCGGCGGCAAACCCCCGGCCTGAGGAACACGAACTACATATTAGGCCATATCATCTGGATGAGTTTGCTTTCCAAAACAAAATCCGATACTGCCAAAAGATTGTGTGGTAGAGGTAGCAGGTAGATGGGGTGAAGGCTATTATTCTTACCCGGGGAGGTCTGACCTTAAATGGTCAGAAGTCAGCAGAAGCCATATTAGCTGGTAAACACCAGTGAAGGGCTGAACATGAAGTGAGGGATTAACATGGTAAGTTCGAGAAACATGTCAAGAAGGCAGAAAACTCTACCAAGAGTCTGCCCTGAAAAGAAAGCGGTGCAGCTGCAGACTACTCAGGGAGAGCCGAATATGTATCCGGCACAAACCAAAGGTAAATCCCACGGAGAACGGAATAACGATTTAATGGAGGAGGTACTATCTATGCAAAATATGCTAAAGGCATTAAGGAGGGTAGAAAAGAATAAAGGAGCCCCTGGCATAGATAACCTAACAGTAGAAAATCTTAAACCCTATCTTTGTCAAAACTGGTTATCTATCCGTGAACAACTACTAAAAGGAGACTATAAACCTCAACCCGTCTTACGGGTAGAGATTCCCAAACCAAACGGAGGAAAAAGGCTATTGGGAATACCTACAGTCATTGACCGGCTCATCCAACAGGCTTTACTACAAATACTGACAGAAATCTTTGACCCGGACCTTTCTCCTTTTAGTTTCGGCTTTCGCCCAAATCGAAAGGCACATGATGCAGTAATACAAGCAAAACAATACATAGAAGAAGGATACCAGTGGGTAGTAGATTTAGACATAGAAGGTTTTTTGATCATATAAACCATGACCTGTTTATGGCCAGAGTTGCCCGTAAGGTGAAAGACAAAAGAATACTAAAACTAATCCGTCTCTACCTTCAATCAGGAGTTATAGTAAACGGAGTTAAAGTACAAACCGGAGAAGGGACACCTCAAGGTGGACCCTTAAGTCCCCTATTGCCAACATACTCCTTGATGACCTAGATAAAGAATTAGAGAGAAGAGGCCATAAATTCTTAAGGTACGCCGATGATAGTAATATCTACCTCAAAAGCAAAAGAGCAGGCCAAAGGGTAATGGAAAGTATAACTATTTTCTTAAAGGTTAAACTAAGACTAAAGGTAAATTTACAAAAGAGTGCAGTAGATATGCCCGATAAAAGAAAATTCTTGGGTTTTAATCTGTACCATTATCACAAACGTATCCGTATTCGTATAGCACCTCAAACCATTAAAAGATTTAAGATTAAAATTCGCGAAATAACCTCAAGGAGCAATGGACAAAATATAATAAAACGAATCTTAAGACTAAATCTCTATCTAAGAGGTTGGATACAATACTTCTCTCTATCTGATACCCCCTATATTCTAAAGATGTTGGAGGGTTGAATTAGAAGAAGATTGCGGATGTGTCTATGGAAACAGTGGAAGAAGATACGAACCAAATATCGTAACCTAATTAAATTAGGGCTTCCAGATTGGGCAGCTCTTAGTTTAGCCAATACCCGAAAAGCTTACTGGCATATTGCAGGTGATTCTTTAAATAGTGCTCTACCAAATGCCTACTGGGCTAATCTTGGGCTTATGAGCCTAACAAATCGTTATTGTGAAATTCGTAGTACTTTGTGAACCGCCGTATACCTAACGGTACGTACGGTGGTGTGAGGGGACGGTAGATAAATTAATTATCCTACCTCCTACTCGATTTTTATAGGGAGGTCAACATTGAAAGCAGTCGTTAAATTTAAAAAGGGCGAAGGAAATATTGAAATCCAAGAAGTTGATGAACCTACAACAGGAAGCAATGAAGTTAAAATCGAAGTTAAAGCAGCAGGTATTTGTGGTACAGATATCCATATTTATCATGATGAATTTAAAAGTAACCCCCCGGTAATTTTAGGTCATGAATTTTGCGGTATAATTGCAGAGGTCGGAGACAATGTAACTGGATTCAAAGTAGGAGATCGAGTAACAGCAGAAACGGCTGCTAAAATTTGCGGAAAATGTCTTTATTGTAAAACAGGAAACTATAATTTGTGTTCAGAACGATTAGGTTTAGGTTATGGATTAAACGGTGCATTTACAAAATATTGTGTAGTTAGAAAAGAAATAGTTCATTTCCTCCCTGATAATGTAGATTTTATTTCGGGTGCTTTATGTGAACCACTATCCTGTGCAGTTCATGGAGCTCTTGAGCAAACAAACATTTTACTGGGCGATGTTGTTATGATAACCGGGCCAGGAGCAATAGGTCTTCTTGCTTTACAATTAAGTAAGTTAGCGGGTGGATTTGTTGTTGTATTAGGTCTTTCGGCAGATAAAGAGAGACTTTCTTTTGCTAAAAAATTAGGGGCAGATATAGTAATAAATATTGAAGAAGAAAATCCCGAAGAAATTATTAAAAAAATAAGCAAAGGCTATGGAGCAGATGTTGTATTAGAATGTTCAGGAGCTCCGGCAGCTGCAGAGTTAGGATTAAAATTAGTAAGAAAAAGAGGACAATATACCCAAATGGGTCTTTTTGGACGACCGATCAATATTGATTTTGAAAAAATCGCCTATAAGGAATTGCGGGTTACAGGGTTTATAAGTCAAAATTGGCAATCTTGGGAGCGGGCACTAAGGTTGCTCGAGCAAGGGAAGATACAAATAAGGCCGTTAGTAACGGATATATTACCAATAACAAATTGGAAAAAGGGATTCGAAAAATTCGAAAAGAAAAAAGGAATTAAAATAATATTATTACCAGTCGAGAAAATTACTTAAATATTATTACAATTTTAGAAAGGAGATTAAAATGGAAAAACTTAGAATTGCTTTTATGTATATTGCCAAAAATGCCGATCCAGTTAAGCATAGACAAATTGTTCCTTCTCCAGAGCAAGTAGAAATGAATGTAATAGCAGTAAAAGATTTTGTACAGGCAGAAGCAGTTGCAAAAGATTTAGTAAAAGAAGGGATAAAGATAATAGAATTATGTGCAGGTTTTGGCCATAAGAGCGTAGCGAGAATCGTTCAAGCGGTTAGAGGTAATGCAAAGATAGGAGTTGTTCGTTTTGATTGCCATCCTGCTTTAGGTGGCAAGAGTGGTGATGAATTTTTCTAACAATTTAATTTTTTAGAAACGCCTTCTTTAAAGGTAGTAATGGGGGGATTTTTTTACCATAAAAAAAACGATATATGTGTTATGATAAGATATGGCCAAATGGGAAAAATTATCTCATACAATCTATCGGTGTAAATATCATATCGACTGATATCTAAAATATAGATACAGTATATTTGTAAGGGTACATTAACTAAATCTGTAGAGCCAAACCATAAGGGTGCTATGTGAATAGAGAAATATAGAGATACTTGAAATGAATGTAAAAAAGATTATATACAAATAATGTTTAAAATAACAAATTCTTAATATATAAAAATAAAATATAAAAAGAAAGGAGAATGTATAAGAAAATGGCAATTTTAGAAGAACCAATAAAAGAAGTAAAAATACTAAAAAATTATATTGCCGGAATCTGGGTTGAATCCCAAGGGGAGCTTAAAGAGGTCGTAAATCCAGCCACCGGTAAGATTATAGCTAAAGTTCCTATTTCTACTAAAGAGGAATTGAATGAAGCCATAGAATCAGCCAAAGAGGTTTTTCCTTCCTGGAGGAGGACTACTCCCCTAGCCCGGGTTAGATGTCTTTTTAGATTAAAAGAATTGATGGAGGAAAACTTTGAAGAACTAAGTAGAATTCAGACTATGGAACACGGAAAGACCATTGATGAATCAAGAGGAGAAACCAGACGGGGGATCGAAAATGTAGAAGTAGCTACCGGCATACCATCCTTAATGATGGGATGTAATTTGGAAGATATCGCTACCGGCGTAGATGAATATTTGATTCGTCAGCCCTTAGGAGTTTTTGGGGGTAATATGTCCTTTTAACTTTCCCTTTATGGTACCTCTTTGGTTTGCCCCTTATGCGGTAGCTACCGGAAATTGTATAGTAATGAAACCATCGAGCGAAGTACCTCTTACCCAATTAAGAGTGGCTGAATTAGCCGAAGAGGCTGGCATTCCTCCTGGAGTGTGGAATGTGGTAAATGGAGGTAGAACGGTTGTCTCTGGCTTATTAGAACATCCTGACATTAAAGGGATATGTTTTGTGGGGTCAACTCCTACCGGGAAGAACGTTGTCTATAAAAAATGTGGTGAAACCGGCAAAAGAGTAATTGCTGGATGTGGAGCAAAAAATTGTTTAGTTATAATGCCTGATGCCGTACTGGATCCAACTGTGGCCGCTCTGATGACCTCTATTTACGGTAATGCCGGGCAGCGCTGCTTAGCCGGTACTAATGTTATTATAGTTGGAGAAGATGAATCGTTTTATCAAAAATTTAGAGATGCTTTTGTCGAAAAAGCTTCTAAGATAAGGGTAGGTTACGGTCTTGATGAATCAGTTCAAATGGGACCGGTACGAGATAAGACAAAAAAAGAAAGAATTGTAAGCTATATAGAGAAGGGGATAAAAGAAGGTGCAAAACTTACCCTTGATGGAAGAAAGGTAAGTATTGTAGGAGATTATCCTGATACCTGTTTTCTTGGGCCAACTCTATTTGAAGAAGTAAACCCCAATATGACTATTGCTCGAGAGGAAATATTTGGACCGGTAGCTACTTTTGTGAAAGCGAAAACTCTTGATAAGGCGATAGATATAATTCATAGTATCCCCTTCGGTAATTCAGCAGGTATATTTACCCAGAGCGGGAAATGGGCTCGAGAATTTCAATACAATACTGAGTGTGGAAATATTGGAATAAATGTAGGAGTAGCTGCCCCTATGGCTTTCTTCCCTTTCAGCGGAATGAAAGATTCTTTCTTTGGAGATCTGCATCCTCAAGGACAAGAAGTTATTCGTTTCTTTACCGAAAGCAAAGTGGTAATCCAAAGATGGTTATAAAATAGAGGAGGGCAATATAGATGAAATTAAATACTGCTTCTGCCGTAATTAGTTTTGCCAAAGAATTAGAAGAAAATTCTATAAAATATTATGAAAATTTAATCCAAAAATACGCTCAAGATAAAGAAACCTTTTTAGCTTTTATTAAAGAAAATAAAAAAAATATTTCAGTCCAAAGGGTTTATTATGAAGGGATCACCGAGGCCATAGAGGGTTGTTTTTCTTTTGAAGGTTTAGATACAGATAATTATATCTTTAATCAAAAATTATCTGCAGATGCAAGTTATTCGAATGTTTTAGAGAGTGCAATAGAAATGGAAGAAAAAATTCAGAAATTTTATTTAGACTCGGCTGAAGTATCTAAATCTCTAATGGCTGATATTCCCAGACTTTTTGAAAGGATAGCGAAAAAAAGGGGAAAACGTAAGATAGAAATAAAATCTTTTAAATAATAAATTTAATATAATGGTTGTAACCCAAAAAGTAAACAAAATGGTAATGTAGGGGGATGGTAAATGAATTAATCACCTACTCCCTGCTTGATTAAAATTCGACCAAAGAGCGTCAAGCGAAGTTTGAAAAGTGGAAAAGGTGCCGCGGACTTGGCCTTAGGGTTTCTATATAAGATAAGAGTGCTGATACTACTATAATAATGAGTAATATCTTTCTCAGCAAAAGAAGTGAAAAATGTATCTAAATAAAAAAAGAAAGAAGGTAAAAATATGCGAGAAATAAAATATGGTAAGATATTAATAGATCCTCAAATAAATCCAGCAATATTAGATACTGCAACATGGGATATTCAAATAATCAAAGGGCTTATAATTAAGAATGAACCGGATGTCTGGAAAAAGATAATTGAGAAAAACCTGAATGCAAGATATGAGAAATTTAAGTTCGGTGAGATCATATTTTATACAGGATCATCCTGTGTTAAGAACGATTCTTTATATTTGCTATTAGAATTTCCAGATAGACAGCATTCTATTTTAGCTGTCAGTAATAATAAAATTGAAGATGAAATTGGTGAACCCTTCTGGAGTTATAAAAATGAAAAAGCTTGTTTAACTTTTTACAAAGCTGATATTGATACATTACACAATTACTTTTTAAAAATAGATAAAAAAAGAGGACCAAGAGCACTGGGGTATACTCCAAGACTGGGAATAGGAACAAGGATGTCTACGGCCATGTGGCCTGCTATTTATGATTCTATGCAGAGTCTTGGTCAACCATCAAATACGATACAGAATAGTCTCAGGGAGTTGAGGCTCTTAAGCGATGTATTTAATGGTGAGAAACCGAAATTAATGAACCTTTATAGTTTTGGTTATATTGAAGAGGGACATACTGGCAGTACCTTTGAGGGGCTCTGGCTTGAAGGAGTCTTATATGCTTTAAAACGGAAAGATGTAGCGCCATATGGAGCTGACGCGGATCATATTAGAGTTGATGACTGTTATGAAGGAATTAAACGGGCAAAGAAAATTATAGATGCAGCACGGTACTATACATTTTACACCATAGATGTCTCAAATATTATAAATTATGAATATATGATGAATAATTTCAAAGGCAGGGGCGAGGAAGCATTAAAAAAAATAAATCTTAGTAAAGAAGAAATTGAAAAGTTATACAGGTATCATGTAAAGAGCTTTTTATATAATGGGGATAAGATAATAATTGATAAAGATATTTTAGACAGATTTTTAGGAAAATACTGGGAAGCCTTGGATGCTTTGGAAGAATTAGACGAATATATTACCAAAATTAAAAAGGGTGAAGGATATGATCTCGAATTAAGCATTGATGAATTCCCTGGAAATTATGAAATAAAAGAGATACTTACGAGACCGGAGGAGGTCTTGTTATTAATAAGAGAGTTTCAAAGAAGAAATATCCATGCTACTCATTTAGCCCCTAATTTCGGAGTTGAAAAAGGGGTAGACTACAGAATGCCCGGGGGATTAGAGAAATTGGGGAAGAGGATCCAGCTTTTTTATTGTATCTGTAAAAAAGCAGGAGTTATGCTAGATTGTCATTCTGGAGATGATCTTTCTTCTGAGACGAGGAAAACATTTAGTCAGGCAACGGAAGGGAATCTTCATTTTAAGATATCACCCTCTCTTCAGGAAATATTCGCAGAAACCTTATTTAATGAGTGTCCTGCTTCATTTGGAAGATGGTGGCAAAAAACATTAGAATACGCTAAAGAACAATCCAGTAAGGGTTCACGCTTTGCACAAGAGTGTATTGGTAAATACTACAAAGATGAAAAATCAATATCAGACAAAAATATGTTTTTTCATTATTATTATTATGCTCCGATAGGAAAATACGATAAATATGGGCGGCTGGAGCTTCGTGATATGTTCTACTCATTACCCAAATCTTTTTATAATAAATATAATAATTTACTAAAAAAACGACTAACTCTATTATGTAATGATTTGTTTAAAACTAGAGAGAGGAAATAATTACGTCAGATATATGGGAAATTATTAAAAAAACGGAAGTTTTAACTTGAGAATTCCCTGTGGCTTGCCACAGGGTAGATTCTGAAGTATTATGATTATATGAGTATAGGAGAAGTTCAAAAAGGAGATCATTGTGCTTGGCAGATACATTATCACCTGGTATTTCCGGTGAAATATCGCAAGGCATTACTTGACAAGATGGTGATAAAGATAATAGAAGAGACAGCCGAGGGCATACAAGAACGGTATGCGATAGAGATGGAAGCCTTGGGAATGGATAAGAATCATATTTATCTTCTCTCCAGTGCCCATCCCAAGATATCGCCTGGAGAAATAGTGCGAATATTCAAAAGTATTACTGCAAGGGAGATATTCCGAAGGCATCCGGAGATCAAAAAAGAGTTATGGGGTGGAGAATTTTGGTCTGATGGATACTATGTTGCCACTGTTGGTGAGAGAGGGAACTGGTCAAAAGTGGAAAACCATATACAAAAACAAGGTATACCGAAGGAAGATTTGAGACAGATAAGGCTGTTCTGATTTTTGATACCCTGCGGCTTGTCGCAGGGTCATTCATTCCGTTTGTGTAAGACAGTATTGCTTCAGCTATGTAAGTTTGTAAACAATTCAATGGGTAAAACCCCAATTGTTTATAAATAAAAAATCATGCTTTAGCTCTGCCCGTCAGGAAGGGCAAAATATCTGCAGTGCTTAGAATTATTAGAAAAATTGGAGGCGGAAGGGATACGACAACTACATCATTTAAAAAATAATACAAGGAATGGCTTCAATGTAAATCTGTCCATGCTTGATATAAAGATTGAAGAAATTCAAGGAGATATAAGGAGTTTTGAACTAATTATGTAAAGATCATTCGGGGAAGTGGAAAAATCTTTGTCAGTGGACCTATCGGGGTGTATGAGAATAGAAACTTTACAAAAGGAACTAAAAAAATCTATGAAGCAATAGAAAAATCTAAGGATTATATGGGTTATTCGGTTTATATCGGCGGAGTAGATACGTTAAGTATAACTTTAAAATTTGTTGATTTAAAAAAATTAATTATATCTATAAGTGGGACTGGTAAAATATTTATCGGATAAAAAGCTACCTTTAAGAGAAGGCATGTAAAAGTTATGAGAAAAATAATGATAAGTAATGATTAAAAGAGGAGAAAAAATGCTGTGCCAAAAAGAAATAAATAAATTAGAGAAATTTTCTACTGAAATTCGCTTGGAAACTTTAAAGGAAATTAAAAACTTGGGTTTTGGCCATATTGGTGGAGCAATGTCCATTGTAGAAGCACTTGCTGTGTTATATGGTAAAGTGATGAAGATTAATCCAAAAGAACCCAAATGGGAAGATAGGGATTGGCTTGTTGTTTCCAAAGGGCATGCAGGGCCAGCAGTATACGCTGCCTTAGCGCTAAAAGGATATTTCCCCATTGAAGAATTAATGACTTTAAACCAACCAAAAACAAACCTCCCCAGCCATTGTGATCGAAACAAGACCATAGGGATTGATATGACTACAGGTTCATTAGGTCAGGGAATGTCTACAGCTATTGGCATTGCTTTGGGTAACCGTTTAGATAGAAAGGATAGCTATACTTATTTAATTTTAGGTGATGGTGAATGTGATGAGGGCCAGGTTTGGGAAGGCGCCTTGTTTGCTCACCATCATAAACTTGATCATTTAATAACCTTTATTGATGCCAACAAAAAACAATTAGATGGATATACAAAAGATATAAATGATTTAGGGGATATAGGTCAGAAATTTACTTCTTTTGGATGGCATGCTCAAGAAGTAGATGGTAAAGATGTAGCAAAAATATATGAAGCAATTGGAAAGGGTAAAGAAATAAAAGAACAACCTTCGGTCATTATCTTAGATACTATAAAAGGACAGGGTCTTAAGTTTGTTGAAGAGACTATGGCTAATCATCATATGAGGTTTTCAGCCGCCGATCATAAGGCAGCAGAGAAATGTATTATTGAATTAGAAAATAAATTAAAGGAGTATCAGGTTTAATTATTCGAAATAAATGGAGAAATAGGGTGGTAAAAAAATGACGATATTGTTAGCAAAGAATAATGTCAAAGAAGATATAGAGATGAGGAATGTTTATTGCCAGACTCTAATGGAACTAGCTAGAAAAAATGATCAAATAGTTGTTCTGGATGCAGATTTAATGAGTTCAATGGGTATGATTCCCTTTTTAGAAGCATTTCCCGAGAGAACTTTTAATTGTGGTGTACAGGAAGCAAATATGATTGGTGTTGCCGCTGGTTTATCTGCTACCGGAAAAATTCCCTATGCTCATACATTTGGTCCGTTTGCCACGAGAAGATGTTATGATCAGGTATTTTTATCGGGTGGGTATACAAAATCAAATATAAGAATAATTGGTAGTGATCCCGGAGTTACAGCTGCCTATAACGGTGGTACACACATGCCCTTTGAGGATATGGGGCTTATGAGAAATATTCCTGAGATGACTGTGCTAGAACCGACTGATTCAATTATGTTAAAAGATATAATTAAACAGTTGGTAAAACTTTATGGAATGTTTTATATTAGATTATTAAGGAAAAATGCCATCAAAATATATGAAAAAGGTTCAACATTTGAGATTGGTAAGGCGATAAAACTTAAAGAAGGTACGGATGTAACCATTATAGCTAATGGTATTATGGTGGCCGAAGCTTTAGATGCTGCATATATGCTTAAAAAGAAGGGAATATCTGTTAGAGTATTAGATATGTTTACCTTAAAACCTATTGATAGGGAAGAGATAATAAAGTGTGCTAAAGAGACAGGCGCCATTGTTACTGCAGAAAATCATAATATAATCAATGGTCTTGGTTCAGCTGTTGCGGAAGTTTTAGCTGAAAATATTCCTACACCTATGGAGAGAATTGGTGTGAAGGATTTATTTGGAGAAGTAGGACCGGTCGATTATCTTAAAGAAAGATTTGAACTAACTGCAAGTGATATTGTAAGGAAAGTTGAAAAGGTTTTGAAAAGAAAATAGTAAATAAAAATTATAGTATAATAATTTGAGTATAAAATCAGAAGTTATTTTGTAATTCTTTATTAGTAAATAATTTTGTAATTTGCTAATCTAATATTGTATAAGAAAACGATAATGCAATAAAAATAAATTGATGTTTTCTAAAATTAATAATTTACAAAGGAGAAAATTTAAAATGACAAAACCAAAAGTTGCAGTAGTAGGTTACGGAACTATTGGTCAGCGTTTAGCTGATGGAGTGGCAAGGCAAGAAGATATGGAATTAGTAGGTGTTTCAGATGTGGCCCCTACTTTACCTGTAAGAGCCTTAAAAGAAAAAGGAATGCCCTATGATTTGTATTGTGCTATACCTGACAATATTTCTCTTATTGAAAAAGCTGGTATTCCGGTTACGGGTACATTAGATGACCTTCTTAAAA
>Ga0210003_1003518_pt1 | contig 12702 bp, 5 predicted proteins | sample LantaG_FD_182804 | JGI IMG/M metagenome (GOLD analysis project Ga0210003, IMG submission 182804) | Deep subsurface microbial communities from Baltic Sea to uncover new lineages of life (NeLLi) - Landsort_02402 metaG (SPAdes) (version 2) | ecosystem: Environmental > Aquatic > Marine > Oceanic >...
ATGGGCGACATCGGCGACGAGTTCCGCGTCGTGCTCGTGTCGGCCATCAGGGTCCTGTGCCTCAAGTTCCCGGCCAAGCACCGCGCGCTAATGGGCTTCCTGGCCTCCGCTCTGCGGGAGGACGGAGGGCTCGAGTACAAGCGCTCGATTGTCGACGCGATTGTGTCACTGGTGCGCGCGATCCCCGACGCGCGCGAGCCCGGCCTAGGCCACCTCTGCGAGTTCATCGAGGACTGCGAGTTCACGTCGCTGTCGACCGCGGTGCTGCACCTGCTGGGCGCCGAAGGGCCGCAGACGAGGGACCCGGAGAGGTACGTGCGGCACATCTACAACCGCGTGATCCTCGAAAACGCGGCGGTGCGCGCCGCGGCGGTGTCGTCGCTCGCGGCGTTCGCGCGCAGCCTGCCGCGGCTGCGGCCGCGCGTGGCCGTGATCCTGCGGCGCGCCCTGGCGGACGGGGACGACGAGGTGAGGGACAGGGCGGCGCTGGCGCTGGACGAGCTCGCCAAGGAGGGGGCGGCAGGGGAGGCGGAAGCACACGCGGGAGCAGCAGACGGGGGAGCGCCGCCGACGCCGCCGCCGCAGCTCCCGCGCGCCGTGGGCCCTCGCGCCCTCGAGGCAGCGCTCACAGCCTACCTCGACGGAGACGCCTCGGTGCCCTTCGACCTCGACTCGGTCCCGGCGGACGCCCCGCCGCCGCAGCCCGCGGCGGACGACGCGTCCCTGCTGTCCTCGAGCGGCGGCGGCGGCCTTGGCGGCGCAGGAGCGGGCAGCGCCGCCTCGAGCTACTCCGCGGCCGCCGCCGCCGGGGGAGTCCACCCCGCCGCGGCCGCCGCCGCCGCGGCCCTCGCCGCCGTGCCCGCCCTGGCCCACCTGGGCGCCCCCCTGGCCTCGACGGCCCCGCTGAGGCTGACCGAGGAAGAAACCGAGTACAGCGTCTCGCTGACCAAACACATTTTCGCCGCGCCGTCTCCCCCGGGGAGCGCCGCCCAAGCCGGCGGCGGCCTCAAGGTCGTGCTGGCCTTCGAGTGCGCCAACACTGTGGCCGAGCAGCTCCTCGAGCGCGCCGTCGTCGACGTCGACGCGGCCGGGTCTGCCTGGGCCGTCGAGGCCGCCGTCGCGATCCCGAGCCTGCCGCATGGCGCTCCGGGGACCTCCTACGTCGTCCTCGCCCGATCCGAGGGCGCCCCCCCCGGCGCCGAGGACGGCGCCCCCCCCTCCGCGCCCGCCCATCTCCCTTCCGCCCTCCTCCCGGCTACGCTGCGCTTCGCCGTCAGGGAGATCGACCCCTCCACGGGCGAGGCAGAGCCCGGGGACGGCTACGACGACGAGTACGCGCTCGAGGCCGTGCCGCTCGGGCCCGGCGACGCGCTGCGCGGCCTGCCCCTGGTCGCCGACTTCGCGCGCTCCTGGGACGAGTTCGGCGGCGGCGGGCCCGGGGAGGTCGTCGACGAGTACGGGCTGGGGGAGCGCGAGCGCGGCGTCGAGGGCGCCGTCGAGGCCGTGGCGGCCGCGCTGGCGCCGCTGGCCGTCGCGGCGGGCTCCGACGCGGTTCCGCCGCACGCGAGGTCGCACGCGCTGCTGCTGTGCGGCGCGGTCGCCGGCGCCGGCGACGTGCTCGTCCGCGCCGCGTTCGGGGCGACCGCCGACGGGAGCGTCATGCTCAAGCTGGCCGCGAGGGGGCGGGGCGAGTCCGCCGCCGCCGCCGCCGCCGCGGAGGCCGTCCACGCGGTGATCCAGGAAGGGTAGAGGGAGGGAAAGAGGGAGGGAAGGGGGGGGGGAGAGAGAGAGAGAGAGAGAGAGAGAGAGAGAGAGAGAGAGAGAGAGAGAGAGAGAGGGTGGAGAGGGAAAGAGAAAAGAGGGAGGGAGGGGGACGAGAGAAACAGAGATGAGACGAAATGAAGAAAAGGAAAGAAAAAGATGACCATTTCGATTAGTAGAGTACATCTTGTTCCTTTTCTTTTGCATTGTTTGGTGGCGCGGCGCGCGCTTGTTTCCTGGTAGAAAGAAGGAGAGCGCGCGCGAGAGAGGAGGTGTAAGGTGAACAAGCAAAACGAAAAAGACTCGAGCTGAAAATAACAAAAAAAAATAAGGGGAAAAAAACCCCAACTTTCAAAAAGTGAAAAAAAGTGCTGTGTTTTGGTCTCCCTCCCTTCGCACGGACGCCTTTTCCTCCTCTTCCCTGGCACGCACGTCCTCTGTTCCTCGCAGGTCTGCAAGAAATCGAGGCGTTCCTGCACTCGGAGTGGACCAGAGCTCGATTTGCGTCCGCTGCAGCGCGCGAGAGAGTAGAAGGAAACCGAATCGCCGCGGGAAGAAAGAAGAAGAAGAAGCCGCGAGTAAACGCGATGGAGGTCGCGTTAATTTTGCGGCACGACGCCGGCCACATCGCCGAGAGGCTCAGTTCTCATCGACTGGTGCGTAGAAAATGATGTTTTTGAGCGTTCCTGGTAGGTGGAAAGCCGAAGCGGCATAGAGAACGGGCGCGGCGGGCTCCCTCAAATGCTCGCTTTCGCGCATCGTTCTTTTTCTTGACCCTTCCCTCGAACTCGTCTGTCGTCGCTCCCTTGTCTCTCTCTCTGAGTTCCATCGCCGGGCCCTCTGTTGCACCGCCCGGGCCCCTTTGTGCGCCCTCTCCAACGCCGCCAGACGCAAGCTGATATCCCCTTGAACCGATTCAATCCGAAAACCAAACCGCAAAAAAACAGGTCTCGGCGGCAGCAGACGGCGATCAGCCGACGCTCGCGCTGCTCTCTTGGGCGGCGAACTCTTCGGCAGCAGCATCGACTTCCTCGGCGGCGCTCGCCGACGCCTTCACCGGCGTCTCCGGGGGCGCCTGCCCGTGCTGCTCTGCGTTCGACTTCGCGGCCGCGTCCTGCTTCTCTGAGACTCCCGGCTGTTGGCGCACAGAAGGTGAGGATTTAGGAGAGCAAGCAGCGAGAAAGGAGAGCGGGAACCGAGGGCGGGAAAAACGCAATTCAAAGAGATGGAAGGGCTGGAGCTCAGGGCCGCGAAAACCCATTCGAACGAAACGAAGAGGCTCACCTTTTCCCCCGATCGATCCCCCCCCCCCAAAAAAAAAAAAATCCATACGCAGATGCTCGCGGCTGCCGCACCTGGATGACCAGCAACGACGTCGAGGTCTTGCTCAACGTCGGGAAAGAAGGTGAGCGCGGCGAGAGAGAGAGAGAGTTTTTTTTTTCCACCTTTGGCCGCGGTTTCTGCTCTCTCGCTCTCGTTTTCCTTCTTGCGCTCTTGCCCTCTCACTCGCCACCTCCTCCGCTTCCTCCCCTTCCACAGACGCGCCCGAGTTTGCGCTCCTATCTACTCTCCCAGACGGCAAGATCGACGACGATGAGCTCGCGAGCCTGGTGGGAGCCGCGGCGGAAGCCGCCGCAGCTGCTTCTGCCGCCGCCGCCGCTGACGCTGCCGCCGCTGCTGCCGCCGCCGGTGCCGGAGCGACGGTGGCGCTCGCTCCTCCTCCTCCTCGCAGGCCCGCGCTCATCCGCTTCGCCGACGCCGCTGCCGCGGCCAGGACCCTGGGGGAGGCCGTCTCTCTGAAGGCTCCGTCCCTGCGCGTCTCCTTTTCGGTGGATTGCACGGCCGCCGTGGGGGCGGCGGCCGCGGAGGAAGAAGCCGCCGCCGCGGCGACGGCCAGAGGTTTGCAGCAGCAGCAGCAGCAGCGGCGGCAGCAGCAGCAGCAGGACGAGGAGGACAAAGAGGGGCTCGCGCGGGAAGAAGCGGCCGCGAGCGTGGTGACGCAGCTGCTGGCTGCCGTGGGCCCCCCCGCCGCCCCCGCCGCCCCCGCCGTTGCTGCTCTCCCCTCCGTCGCCGCCGGCGCCAGCGTGATTGCCGACGCCGCGGCCGAGGTCTCTGCCGCGGCGCCGGTCTCTGGAGGGAGCCTCCTCCTCGCCAAGGGCGGGAAGAAGGGCGGCGGCGAGGAGGAGGAGGAGGAGGAGGGAGCGGCAGCGGCAGCTGCTGGAGACGACGCCCCTGCCCCGGCCCCCGCTCCTCCTCCCCCCCCGCCGGCGTCGACGCTTCCCTCCCCCGCCCTCGCCGCCGCGGACGCCGCGGGAAACGCGGGCGCGGACGAGGCCACGACGGCGCTTGAGGCGCTCACCCGCGCCGTCACCTCCGAGCCGGCCTCGCTCGCGCTGATGTCGCCCGGGCGGCGCGACGCCGCCGTCCGCGCGCTCATCCTGCGCATCGACCCGGCCTTCAGGGGAGCTTCGGGGGGCGATAGGACCGCGGCAGAGCGGAGCGGGGCGCCGGCGGAGCCCCTGCCCCCGCCGGGCGGCGACCTCACAGCGCGGCTGCGCAGCGCGCTCGCCGCCGCGATCGCGTCGCTGCCGGCGCTGCTGGCCGAGTCCCCGATCACCTGCGCCGCGCTCCAGGACAGGCTGCTGCCGCTGCTGAGCGGGAGCGGCGCCACCAACCCGTTGGGAAACCACCCGGAGCTGCTGGCGGCGCTGAAGGGAGCGTGCGAGCAGGCGCGGGCGATCAGGGCGGCCGTCAAGGCCGCGGGCGCGGCGGCAGACGCGGCGGCCGAGGTGGCGGCGACCGCCGTCGTGGGGGGCAGGGGTGGGAACGCTGCTCCGCCGGAAAGCGCCGGTGCCGGTGCCGGTGCCGTCGGTCCCTCGGCTTCTGTTCCTTCGTCGGCTGCTGCAGATGCCCTCCGCGCTGCGCCCGCTGCTCAGCAGCAGCAGCAGCAGCAGCAGCTGCTGCAATCGGGAACAGCAGCAGCCCCTCTGCCACCGCCGACGACAAGCAACAGTGCGGCGGCGTCGGCGGCGAGCGCCATGTTCGCGTCCGCCCCCCCGGCGATGCAGCAGCAGGTGATCGCCCTCCTGCAGCAGCAGATCCGCCAGCAGCAGGAGCGCCAGCAGCAGCAGCTGCTCGAGCAGCAGCTCGGGCACCTGCAGCAGCTGCAGAGGCGGCAGCAGCAGGAGGCCGTGACGGCAGCCGCCGCCGCAGCAGCGACACAGGGTGCCCCTTCTGCTCCTTCGGGTGCTGCTGCTGCTGCTGCTGCTGCTCCCGTGATTGACGTCAGCAGCCCTGCCATCTCCGCCCTGATCGCGCAGCTCTCCAGGGCCGCCGCCGCGGGGGGGAGGGAAGGAGCGGCCGCCGCGGAGGCGCTGCAGAGGCTCCAGGCCCTCGCGGCGACGCAGCTGCAAAGGCAGCAGCAGGCCGCCGCAGCCGCCGCAGCCGCTGCCGCCGCTGCAGCTGCTGCAGCCGCTCAGCGAAGACAGCGGCGAGAGGAGCAGGAGCGCCGGCGACAGCAGCACCTGCAGCTCCTGCAACAGCAGCAGCAGCAGCAGCAGCAGATGCAGCAGCAGCAGCAGCAGACGCCGCTCGGCGCGGGCGAGGAGGAGCGCGAGCAGCTCGCCCTGCTCCACCAGGCCCTCCTGACCGCCGCGCGCCTCCCTCCCGAGGCCAGGGGCGGCGCCGCGCGGACCATCACCGCGGCGCTCGCGCAGGCGAACCCGGCGCTCGCGGCGAGGCTCGCGCCGATGCTGGCGGCGCACCTGGGGCCCTCCGCCGTGGCCGGCGCGGCGGAGGGCGCCGCTGCGGTGGCGGCGGCGATGGCGGCAGCGGGAGGAGCCTCGGGCTCTGCTCCTCGTGCCCGCCCCCTTCCTCCGCTTCCTGCCCGACAGCAGCAGCAGCAGCAGCAGCAGCCCTCCGCGGCGATGCTCCTCGAGCAGCAGTGGCAGGAGCAGCGGCACCAGCAGCTGCAGCAGCTCCAGCAGCAGCAGCAGCAGCTTGCCGCGGCCGCTGCCCGCCAGGCCTCCCGCCCGCGCCCGCGCCCGAAACCGCCCGCAGCCCGCGCCGCCGTGGCCAGCGGCAGCGGCCGCGACCCAGCGCAGATCGAGGTGCAACGCTCCGTGATGGCCGCCCTGCGCCAGCTCGCCGCGGCCGGGGCCCTGCCCCCGGGCGTCAAGCTCAACACGAGCGGCGTCCGCAAGAAGAGGAAGGTGGCGGCGCTGCCCGCGGGCCCCTCCTGCGCTCCCGTCTCCGGCTCCCTCGGCGGCGGCCCGAGCGGCCGCGGCGGAGGAGTTGCCGGCGGCTTCCTCCCGACACCCGGCCCGCAACAGCACTTGGCGGCGCCGTCCGAGCCGCCGCACCTTTTTGCGGCGCAGCAGCTGAAGTTCCAGCAGCAGCTGCAGCAGCTGCAGCAGCTGCAACAGATGCAGCAGCACCGAGAGGAGAGCGAGCTGGCGCGGTTCGCGTTCTCCGAGGCGGAGCAGTTCCGCGCCGGCGCACTGGCGGCGAAGCGGGCGCGGGAGCGCCAGACGTACGGGGAGCCGATCGTCAAATCTTCGAAGCTGTCGCGGGACGCCGCGGCGGGCCGCGCGGCGCGCGCCGCGGGGAGGAAGGGCGGCGGCGGCGGCGGCGCGGGGGACTCCTCGGCGGCTCCCTCGGGCGAGGACGAGTCTGCGGCGGAGGAAGAGGCTGCTGCTGCCGGCGGCGGAGGCGGCGGGATGCTCAACGGGCTCCTCCTGTCGGGGCTCGCCGAGGCCGCGGCCGCGATGCTGGCCGTGACGAGCTCGCCGCCCGACAGTACCAACGGTATCAACGGCGACAACGGCGCCGCCGCCGCTTCCGCTGCTCCTGTCGCTGCTCCCCCTCCTGTCGCTGCTCCCCCTCCTCCTGCCTCCGCCACTGCAGTGACCTCGGATGCCGCGGCGGCTGCCGAGCCGGAGGTGAAGGAGAAGGAGAACGCGGAGGAGGCAGCAGCAGCAGCAGCAGCAGCCTTCGAGCCCGAGGCCGAGGCGGCCCCGATGGAGACTGAACAAGCAAAAAGAGCCGCTCCCGCTCCCGCTCTTGCCGTCGCTCCCGCGGCCCCGGCTCCTCCCGCGACGACCACCGATGGCGAGGAGACGGAGCTGAGCGGCGACGACCTCGCCGACGAGCCGGAGGGGGCCGCCGCCGCCGCTCCCGCGCCTCCAGCCGCCGCCTTCCAGACAGAGCAGGCTCCTCCTCCTCCTCCCGCTCCTCTCGCGCCTCCTCTGGCTGCTCCAGCCGCCGCGGAAGAAGAAGAAGAAGAAGGAGATGAGAAGACCGCAACGCCGTCGGCGAGCGCCGGGACGACGCACCGCTGCCCGCTGCCCTGCCCCGCCACCGACAGAGTCGCCACGGAAGAAGCGGCGGCCGACGCGGCCGCCGCCGCCGCGCCCGCCGCTGTCCCCGCTCCCGAGGCCGAGAAGGAGAGAGAAGAGGCCCCGACGCCCGGCCGGGCCCCGCGGGCCCTCGACGAGGGCGCCACCCCAAAGCGCTCTGGCGCCGCCTCGCCGCCGGACGCCGTCCGCCGCTCGACGCGCCCGACGCGCTGGGTCCCGGGCTCCTCGACGTCTCCGAAGCAGCAGCAACTGCAGCAGCAGCAGCAGCAGAGGCAGCAGCAGCTGCTGCGGCCGGGCTCCGCGGCGCCCGCGGCCGTCGCCGCGGCCGCCGCGGTCCTGAGCTCGACCGTCTTCACGAACGCGGCCGGCTCGCCGCGCTTTCCGGGCAGCGCCGGCCTCGGCCTGCCCCCCGCCCCCGCCGCCGCCGCCGCTTCCTCCTCCGGAGCGCTCGCCGCTGCCGCCGCTCGGCCCTCGCCGCAGAGGGTCGCGTCGATGGCAGCGCTGGTCAAGAGCGCCCCGGGCGGGAGGCCGAGGACGGGCGACAGGCTCTCGTCGATGGACGGGGCCGTCTCGGCAGCGGCCGCTGCTTCTGCCACTGCCGCTGCCGCGGCGGTGGCGGCGGTGGCGTCGGCTGCGGCCGCGGCGGCGAAGACGAAAAAAAGTGAATAAAAAAACTCGTTCTTTTCCCTTGGGGGAGGAAGGAGTTCTTTTGCCTTTTTGTTTCTATTTAGAAGGTTTTTGTGGAGGGGGAAGTATACGGAAAGTGCGTGCGTGCGGGGGGCGCGCAGGGGGTGCGGGGCGACGGCAGTAGAAAAAGTCAGGGAATGAAGAAGGAAAAAAGATAAAAATCTTCTGTCGTTCTCAAAAGAAGATAGAGTCTTTTCCATTCTTTTTGTTCTTTCCTTTATTTTTTTGAATCACACCGGGGCAATGATGCTTTTAGAGAGCAGAAAGAGAGAGGTGGGAGGGGAGAGAGAAGTAACGACAACAACAACAACGCGACAAAGTTACGAGAGAGGGAGTGAAAACAACGAAACGAAACACATACACACACACACACACATTTTTTTCATATTTTACACACATTTTCTTTCCCTTCTCCTCTTCTTTATTTTTCTTTTCTTCTCTTCTTCAGCTCAAGGACCCGATCGCGGCCATGAACTCGTTGTACGCAGACTCCAGGTCGAACAACAGCTGCCTGACGTCCCCCGCGTCGAGCTCCCTCGCCGCTGGCAGCGCGTGCACCTTGGAGACCCACCTCTTCACCCTCTCCCTCCCGGCCCAGTCCGGCGGGAGCCCCCCCACGCGCCCCAGCGCCGCGGCGAGGTCCGCCAGCAGCGGGTAGACCTGGTCCACGGCGATCATGTTGAGCTTGAGGGAGTCCATCGACGTGATAAAGTGCTGCACGCTCTCCGCGACGGCAACGCTGGAGCTGCTGCCGCCGCCGCCGACGCCGCCGCGCCTCGAGCCCTCGCCGCCGCCTCCCCCCCCCGTCTTCCCGTGCTCCACGGTGGCCGGCAGCCCCGAGTACAGCAGCCGCTTCACGGCCATCGGGCAGCGCGCGCCGTGGGAGTTCATAAACTGCTGGACGTCGGGCACCGACCCGGCCGCTGCCGACGGTCCGCCGCTGCCGCCTCCGCCGCCGCCGCTCCCGTCCGGCCGCAGCGTCTCCCAGAGAGTGCGGAACTGCCCGATGAGCCTCGAACACGCCGGCTCGTACTCTGCCGCCGGGATGGCGTCGCGGACGTAGGCGCGCTCGAGCTTCTCGGTGGTCTTCACGATGGCGTAGAGGTCTGTTTGAGGGTGGGTTTAGGGGGGGGGGGCACGTCGCGGGTGTTGAGTTTCTGCTTCTGTTCGTTCTCTCTCTGTTGGTCGACGCTTTGCTCAGCGTCTCTTCTTCTCCGGTATCTCGCTTTTCACTTCGCCGTACCTGCGAGCGCGTCATGAAACTCCTGTTCCGTCTTGTTCGCTGCGAGCCTGACGGGTCCCTGGTCGGTGCGCGGCATGACGGGAAAGATGTTGTTCGATGGGATCGAACAAAACCGATGGCACAGGCACACGTCTTTCTCCTTCCCTCCAACTCTCTCTGTTCCGCGTTTCAGGCAGCCGGTCTCCCGGTCTCTGCGGTCCTGTGGAGAAGCAAGAGGAGACAGCCCTGTAGAGGTAGCTGCGCGCCCTCGCTCGAGAGAGACAGAGAGAGCGAGGCGCGAGAAAAGAAGAAAAAACGACTGACGACGTTTTGTTTTTCGTTGCGCTCTCTTTTTCCTCCCTTTTTTTCAACTCTCTCCTCCTTCTTCTTCTCTTCTACCTCCTCTTCGTCCCCGCCACAAGACAGCCCATCAGCCCCAGCGCGATCTCGTGGAACCTCACCTCGCCGTCGAACCCCGCCTCCCTGGCAAGGGCCACCAGCTCCTTTCCCGTGGGATAGGCGAGGATCGACGGCCTCAGGTACTCGTACTGCGGGCCCACGCCCAGAGCGCGCGCAACGGGCACGACGGCGCCGGCCAGTGCGGCCGCCTGCGCGGCGTCGACCGCGGCGCTCTCCGAGTGGTTGAAGTCCAGCACCGCTATCTTGCTCCCCGGCTTCAGCATGCGTCGGGCCTCTCGCAGGGCCAGCAGCGGGTCGGAGACGTTGCGCAGGCCGTAGGCCAGCGTGGCGGCGTCGAACGAGGCGTCGGCGAAGGGGAGCCGGGTCGCATCGCCGAGCACCCAGTCGACTTCGGACGAGGTCGCCGTCGGCGGCGAGGAGCAGAGGCACTCCCCGCTGCTGCTCCCCTCCTCCCCTCTGCCTTCGCCTTCGCCGCCGCTGCTGCTGTGCTCGTCGTCGTCGTCGTGCTTCGCCTTCCTCCTCCGCCCCCTGCTGCCGCTCCTCCTGTCGGCGTCCAGAAGCATCTCGCGCGCGAAGTCGAGGCCGACAACGCCGCCCGCGGGGCCGGCGCGGGCGGCGAGCAGGCGCGCGACGTCGCCCGAGCCGCAGCAGAGGTCCAGGGCCCGGTCCCCGGCGCGGGCCCCGCTCCAGCGGACCGCCATGCGCTTCCAGACGCGGTGGAGTCCCAGGGAGAGGGCGTCGTTGAGCTGTGCGGAGGAGGAGGAGGAGGAGGAGGTTGGCATGGTGGTGGTGGTGTTTTTTTTGGATGTGAGAGGGGGTGGGAGTTGACGACAAAGCGAGGCAATGGCCAACGTTCCACCTCTAGTATAGCCGTTTGCCGCAATGTCAGTCTCTTCAGACGCACCACGTCATATACGGGCGCAATATCGTTGAAGAGCTGCTGCCTCTCCGTGGCGGCCTCTGCCGTGCGGGACCCGGGGGCGCCAGGGAGGCGCGATTCCGAAGAGGAGGAAGAAGAAGAAGGTGAAGAAGCGGCGACGACGGCGGTCCTCCTCTCCGCTGAGGGGCTGCTCGTTGTTCGACGACTCCGCGGGGGAGCAACGAGAGAGCAGTGCGCCGGAGCTGCTCGCAGCGAGACGGGGGAAGCGAGCGGGCTCATGGCCCTTTCAAATCGAGGGTGGAGGAGGAAGGCAAAATGCCAATGAGAGAGAAGAGAGAGAGAAGAGAGAGAGAGCAAGCGAACCCCCCCCCCTCCTTCGAAAAAATGAAAATAGATGGCTCACTCACACAAAAAACTCGAAGAAAAAAACAGAGCGAGAGAGAGCTTGCTTCTGCTGCTCCGCTCCCCGCTGTCCGCGCAACAGCTCCTCTACTTCCTCGCAGAGAAGCAGCGCCTCACATCCTCTCTAAAACTCCCCGAGCGCCTTGAATCGTCGATTCCATTTCCCCCGCTCTCTTTTTCTTTCTCTGCGGCGCGAAGGAAAGCAAAACCATATCGAATCGAAATGTCGCTCGCCTCCCGCCTCGCCTCCACGGCCAAGCGCGCCGAGGCCCTGGCCCAGCACTCGCGCGAGTTTGACGCGCTCGTCAGGGCCATCGGCGAGTGCCGCTCCAAGGCCGAGGAGGACGCCATCGTGGCCGCCGAGGTCGCGACGCTCAAGCCGCGCCTGATCGGCACAGGCAATGCCTCGATGTCGTCTTCCGGAGGGGAGCGCCTCTCGGGCCACGCTCTAAAAGAATGCCTCGTCAGGCTCGTGTACATCGACATGCTCGGGCACGACGCGTCGTGGGGCTACGTCAAGGCGCTGCAGGCCTGCAGCGACACGAACCTGGCGACAAAGAGGGTAAGGAGGAGAAGAAGGAGGAGCAACGCCATCGATTGTTTTTTTTCTTTTCCCGTTTCGACCTCGTCTGACCTCTTTTCCCTTTCCATCCTCCCCCTCCTCCTCCCCCTCCTCCTCTCTCTCCTGCCTCCTTCTCCCCTCCTTCTTCTCTCCTCCTTCCTCTTCCCTCCTTCTTCTCTCCTCAGGCCGCCTACCTCGCCAGCTCCCTGTTCCTCGACCCAGGCTCCGACCTCGTCATCCTCCTCGTCAACACCCTCTGCCGCGACCTCGCCTCCGACAACTTCCTAGTCGTCTCGGCCGCGCTCACGGCGCTCCCCTCGCTGGCCGGCGCCGACACCGCGCCGGCCCTGCTCCCGAGCGTGGTGGCGTGCCTGGGGCACGCGCAGCCGCTGGTGCGCAAGAAGGCCGTGCTGGCGCTGCACAGGTTCGTGCAGATCGACGCGGAGGCGGCGAGGAGGGCCTCTGAGGAGGCAGGGGACGCGGCGACGGGCACCGCCGCGGGGGGCTCCTCCCGTGCTCCCTCGTCCGATCACGTCTCGTTCCTCTCCGGGACGGACGTCTCCCGCCACCTCCGCGCGGCCCTCTGCGACAAAAACCCCTCGGTCATGGCCGCGGCGCTGGTCGGCATCGGCGAGACGATCCGCGCCGAGGGCGCGACGCCGCAGCTCCGCGCGCTGGTGCCGTCGCTCACGTCGATCCTGAAGCAGGTCGCCGAGCGGCGCCTGCCGCGGGCCTTCGACTACCACCGCGTCCCGGCCCCGTGGACGCAGATCAGGCTGCTCAGGCTGCTGGCGAGGCTGTGCAAGGGGGACCAGCCAGCGAGCGCGCAGGCGTGGGCGGTCGTGGGGGAGGCCATGGCCGCCGCGGCCGGCGCGGGCGCGACGGCGGGGCACGCGGTCGCGGCGGAGGCGGTGAAGACCGCCGCGGCGATGGCGCCGCACCCCCCGCTGCTCGCCGCGGCGTCCCGCATCGTCGGAGGGCTCCTGGCGTCCCCCTCGCGCAACCTGCGGTGGGCCGGCGTCGACGCGCTGGGGGCCCTCGTGCGCGGGCCCGCCGCGGCGGCCTCGGCGTCGGGGGCCTCGTCGGCCGTCGCCGAGGGGCACCAGCTCGCCGTCATCGACTGCCTCGAGGACGGGGACGACTCGCTGCGGTCCGCCACGCTCGACCTGCTGGCAGCTATGGCCTCTCCTGCCAACGTCGGGGCGATCACGGACAAGCTCGTCGAGTTCCTCGCTTCGGGGGGGCCCTCGTCGGCGGCGGCGGCGGCGGCGGCGGCGGCGGCCGGCTCGGGGCCGGGGCCGGCCGCGCCCGCCGCCGCCGACGACGACCAGCGGGCCGCGGCGGCGCTCCGCGCCCGGGACCTGGCCGAGCGCTTCGCCCCCTCCCCGGCCTGGTTCGTCGACACCATGGA
>Ga0210003_1003519_pt1 | contig 12702 bp, 27 predicted proteins | sample LantaG_FD_182804 | JGI IMG/M metagenome (GOLD analysis project Ga0210003, IMG submission 182804) | Deep subsurface microbial communities from Baltic Sea to uncover new lineages of life (NeLLi) - Landsort_02402 metaG (SPAdes) (version 2) | ecosystem: Environmental > Aquatic > Marine > Oceanic >...
TGCCATAGTAAAAATTGTCATCAACAGCTAACTTTTCTAATTTGGATTGGCTTTCAATTGTTCCGTCTAATAAAGATATATTACTCATAGTCCTAACATTATTTTAATTTTTCGCCACCAAATATTTGATTGCAAATAAGTTTCTAATTCTTGTGGTGTATATACGTGGACTTTACCTCGTTTGTCTACGTGGGTCCAAACACCTGTTTCTAATTGTGTAAATTGTTTCATAATTGAGTGAGTTTTTGTAGTTTATCTAATTGAGTTTGTAATTCTTCGCATTTTTTGTCCGTTTTTCTTGCTCGTTCAACAGCGCGAAGTTTGTCTGCACGAAATTCAGAAAAAGTTTTCTCATATAAATTGCGTTGCTGTTGCATATATGTAGTATAAAAAAAAACATTTGCAAGTTGTTTTGCCAATTCCTGTAGTTCAGGATTGTTAGGTTTTTGTTCCAACCATTTTTGGCAAATAGTAACGCAATATTCGTAAGCACCATAAAATTCTAAATCTCGTAAATTTTCTATTTTATTGTTCATTTTGCAACAATACTGATTTATAATCGCGCTCATAAAAAAAGTCTTTGACCATAATAAAATCAATTTTGTAATCTCCTGTTAGATAATTTGTTAAATCTAATACAGTCAAAAAAGACAATTGCAAAATAAATTCTTCTTTTTTTAGTTCATCAATAACACGACCAACCAAATAAGGATATGTTTCATATTCTGATTGCAATTTTTTTTTGTACTCATCTTTGAGTAAATCATAAAGTTTAGGTAATTCCATAATAATAGTTTTTATTGTTTATCAAATATAATAAAATACCTACATATTAACAAAAGTTAATTAAGTTTTATGTATAATACTTGCCCATTCTTCTTTTAGCATATAAACTTCTTTTTCTATAGTGTGTTTGCGCCAAAATGTAGTGCTTGGACATTTTTGGTCTATAATGTCTAAATCCACCATTTTATTTAACCAAAAGTAATAAGAACCTTTAGGGTCACTAACAAAATATATTTTTATAATGTCATCACTTAACGACATCAAACTATCGTATTTTTTCTTTTCTAATAATTTAGTATCATAATATTTTTTCCTAAATTTCATTTCAACAACACAATCCAATCCTTTTGGTGTTTTGCCAATTGCGTCATAACATAAATTTTGGTCGCCAACCCATTGCAATTGCCAATCATCAAAAGTATTTAAAAACATTATTAGTGCTTTTTCAAATTTATTCGTTGTCGTTATCTCTTTCATAAACATCATTAAGTTGTCTTATCCACGTTTTGATTGTTTTAGGATTGCAAGTGCAAGGCTCATAATATCTGTGGTTAAAATATTTTGCGTGTAACTCGCAAATAAGTCCAAATTCTTTTCTTGACAAAGAACTTTTATTATTTAACCTAAATATTTCCCAATCTTTTCGGTCTAATTTTGTCATTACTATTCCATTTTGTCTTGGTTTATCCATTTTTCTTGTCTATTAAAATTTAACTCAATTTCATTCCATTGTTTCCTGCGTTTATCACAACCGCAATCCTCAATTCCAAACATTTTGGTTATTTTTTTTACTAACCATCTTATTCCTGTGTATTTAGTAAAGTAATACACTAAATCGCCTAATTTCATATTTTACTAATTAAAATTTTCTTTATTTTTTTAACTGACCTGTAAATTGAATAGTAATCTATTCCTGTCAATTTTGATAGTTCTAACATTGATTTATTTTCTAAAAATACCAACTCATATATTTTTTGGTCGTATAAATGCCAACTTTTTATTTCGTCTTTAATCAATTCCAATTCCTCTTTAAATTCCAACGAAACATCTTTGCTTAATGGTTCAGGTGCATAATCTAAATTAGTATGATGTCTTTCAGTTCTACATCTGTCCAAAAAAATGTTCCTTAAAACTCGGAATATAAAATAATAATTTACCTCTGTTTCATTAAACATTAGCGTTTTGTCATATTTGCTATCCCATTTATGAATTTTTAAATACATTTCTTGCACCACATCTTCTGCGTCGTTTATAACGCCAAAAGATTTGACAATATTTACCCATTTTTTATGGTCTTTAGCTAATATGTTTAAAACATTTACCACCACGTAATTTTAATACCTATAAAAATTAAACACAAAGTAACCTCTTGGTAAAAATCTTCAGGGTCTACTTTTTCTTTATCAGGCTCTAAATTTGGGTCATAATATAATATACCAAACAAGGCGCCATATATAGGACACCTTTGTATATGTAATCCGTTAAGTTGCATATTGATTAGATTTTTTCTTTAAATTCTTCTTTAATTGGTTCTTCTAATAATTTTTGTCCGTTTAATTCAAAACCTACATTGTTTGGAATTGATGACAAACATATTGGTTCGTCCATTGATGTTGGTCGCCCACCTGTTTCAACTTCTTTTACTTTTCTAACGTGAATATGACTATTTATCCATTCAGTTGGGTGTTGCGTATATCTATGAATTACCAAAAAATCATCTGCACGATTGACAAATTTACCACCACCCTCTACATCACTTGCAAGAGGTGGAATGGGGTGTCCAACGTACTCGTGTCCAATAGAGTGTTTTATTCGCAAAGCGTTGGTGTTTGCGTGTGTATTTAACCAAATTGAAACATTATTTTTTTTGCAAAATATTCTCATTTCTGTCGTTGCTTGGTAATCGTATTCGTGACCACCTAAACCTTTTATTAGTTCAGGGTCTTTAATTAAACTATTATATGGGTCAATCATCATACCTTGATAGTTCCAAGCGTCTTTTATCGCCTTTGCTAATTCAATCAATTTTCTATAAGTGTATAATTGACTTGTATCTATGATTTTGAAATAGTCATTTATCCAACTTAAATGTTTTTGATATTGTTTTTCCTCAATTTTATTTAGTGGTTTTTGTTCAATGAACTCAACCAATTTTCTTATTACACTATATGGCTCATTTTCACTTGAAAAAATCAACCAACGTAAATTATGTTTTTTTGCGTACAGCAACATCATATATAATATTACTGTGGTTTTACCAACGTTAGCGTGTCCGAGTATTACATTAAAATTTCCATACTTAAATCTAAAATGTTTGTCAATTTCAGGATAACCTAAACGTAAACCCTCTTTTATTTCGCCTGTTCGTATTTTTTTTAAGTGTGCGTGTGCCTGTTCTAAATTTATTAGCATTTTGGTAGTGTTTAATTGTTATGAGTTAAATTTATAAAAATTTTTTAATAAATCACAAGGTAAATTTAAAAACTTTGGTTAAAGTGCTTTTTTCTATCTGCCAAGTGTTAATTTCTTGGTGGTCAAAAAACCATATTTTAGCATTATTGTAACCATTTTTGGTGTTTTGAAATGGTTGGACAAACATATATTTGTCTATTTTTTTGGCTGTGTTGGTGTGCGACAAAAAATTTACCATTAAATATTTACCATAATGTGGTATGTATTTAACATCTAATTTGACATCATTTATTAATATGTCTGCTTCAACTTCAGGCTCTTGTCCTAAATAACTTAATGCTTTAAATTTTATGTTTTTTGTTTGAAAATAGTATTGAGCAATCATTTCAGCCAATACACCTTTTATATTTTGCTTTTTGCAATCTTTACCCCAATAATAGTTTTTATGCTTGTAATTTTTATCCATACCCTTTGTTCTATCGTTTGACAATTCGATAGACAAATGATTAAAAATATTTGGATATTTTATTTCGTAATATTTCATAAAAAAGGGGGTTTTTAATCCCCCTATATTTTAAAATGGTAAATCGCTGTCATCTTCTCGGTCAGGCATATGGACTTCTGCAGTCACTTCTGCTTTTGGTGTTGGTTTGTAAGTAGATAAACTTGCGTAAAGTTTGTCATTTTTACTTCTACACAACGATATTCTTGCGTTACCTTTATTTGCTTCAAAAACGTCTTTGTGGTCAATTAGTAATTGTGCCATTTTTTGTGCATTAAAAACTAAATCATACTCAATCCATTCTTGTTTATTGTCATTGATGAAAAATCCATCTATTAAAACATTGTTACTCATATTATTTATTATTTATTATTATTTTTTTTAAAACTTTCGCTTTCATCTTCGCCAAATACACCTAATTCGTAAAAACCTGTCAATTTTAAAACAGCTCTACTCATTGCACGTTTTTCTGCCATTTCAGCAACGTACCAACTATTAGTGTTTCCGTCTTTGAAAGTTAAACCTTTGTAGGCACTTCCAAATGTTTGAATTTTTTTGTCGTCTTTTTTTGCAATCGCTTTAAAAACAGCAAAATTTGTTTCGCATTTTATTACTTCGTAATCAATGTAAATTTGTTCGATTGCTTGAATTTTATCAATACCCTGCCGAGTAATAATAGTGTAGTGTTGATGTTTAAAAAAATCATCTTTGGATAAATCGTACTTATTGTACAATTCTAATAATTTGTCTTTTTTCATTGTTTAGTGGAATTTAAATTGTTTGTTGAATTTATTGTCCAATTGTCAGGATAATTGGTCATTTGGCTGACTTCAAGTTTGGCAGATAATTCATCTACTTTACTTTGTAATTTTGCCATTTCGTTTTGTAAAGCGTCTATCCTCGCTCGTAAATAATCACTCATTTGGTATTTATTTAAAGTTTATAGTATAAATATATGAAAAAAAGTTAATAAAAAAAAGGATAATTTAAAAAAACTATCCTTTTTTCGATAAACAATAAAAACTCCTACCAAGAGTTATAACAAATCTAATCAAATATACTAATTAAATTTTAATATTTCCTTTTTATAATGGTCAATTATTTCTTGTAACTCAAAATTAGACAATTTTATTGTCCGTTTTGCTTCATTCATAAGTTTTTCGGATATATTATTGCCATATTTTTTGTTTAAATATAAACCAAATTTGTATTGTTCGCCATATCTAAAAACATTACAACCTGCACACTGAACTTGGCAATTTTTTTCGTTCCACCGAGTAGAATAATGTTTACGACTTTGAAAATGCCCACATTGTAAATTTTTCCAATGGTCTATTTTACCACAAGTAAAACATTCTGCCATTCCTAATTCATTGGCATTCCTGCGCCTGATGTATTCACTAAAAATTTTATCGGCTTGTTTGACTAATTTCGAACGAGTTGGTTTTTTAGGCATTAGATAATTGCATTGTCCAAAATCTGTATCATTTGTCTGAGTTCTGACCTTTCAAATTTGCCCTCTATTGTTGCATTGTAAGTCTTAAACGCTAAATGGTACATATCTTTTTCCGCTTCGTGTTTGTTTTCTGTTTTACCTAAATAATCTACTTTTAAATTAAATTTCATAACTATTTTTTTTTATGTTTGGAAAGTTGACTTTGTCAAATTTTTTGTATAAATTTACATTTATAAATATAAAATATTTTTTTATTAAAAAAAATTAACAATTATTTGACAATTATTCCAAAATATTGTCAATCAATTTATTGCTAAATACAGCAATATTATTTTTCCTTTATAACAATATTGTCAGCAATTTTTTCGGCACTCCTGCCAATTACATATCCACCAATACCTAATTGCAATAAATTCCAAAATTCGTTTTCTAATTCAGGTATTTTTAAATCAAATAATGGTGCTATAAATTTGACATATATTACTATAAAACCAAATGCCAACATAAGTATTGGTCGCCACGACCTTTGCAACAATTTCCTTTTGCTTCAGCAATAATAATGTCGGTTTGCATTTTTTGTAGTTCAAGTTCTTTTTGTTGAATAATTTTAACCAACTCATTTTTTGCCTGTTGTCTTTCCTCATCATTGGTAAAGATATTGTCAATCACTTTGCCAATTTCTGATAAAACGTTGCCCGTTAAAAAATTAAGTATTTTTTTCATTTTCCTTGTCCTCTATATTTAGGTTTATAAGCATTTTGTCCTTTACTTGCGTTTTTTGAGTGTACACCTTTTCGCTTATTTTTAGTTTTTGGTATAAATGAAATTATAGATTTTTTCATTTCTCATTTTTTTGTGTTAGTTATCATTCACTTATTATTCTTTTTATTTATTTTAAAGTGGTCGAATTTGAACACTTTGTATTATACCTTTATGGGTACAAAATAGTGAATTATTTCATAATTATACCTTAAAGGGTGTAGCCTGACTTATTTCAGTATATTTTTTTTCACTCGTTTAACCTATTATGGTTTATGTAGTATTCACAACCACCGTTCTCGTGAGGACTTACTTTAAAATAAGATTGTCGCATACTTGGTGTTGCTGTAAAACGATAACAAGTTACTTTTGCTTCGCAATCTTTACCTTTACACATTGTAATATCTGGCATATTTAAAATTGATTAGAAATCCAACAATATTCTTCTTTTGCGTCAAAACTTGGACAATCCTTTGTAGAAAAATCTCGGTGTCCATAAATTGTGGCATTAGAATATAGAATTTTTAAATAACATAATAATTCTTCCAATGCGTTTTTTTGTTCATCTGTGCGAGTGTCTTTAGCAATCCATTTGCCATTTTGTTTTTCAGCTTCAACACCACCGACATAAGCAATACCAATGCTATCAAAATTTTCGCCTTTTGTGTGTGCGCCTGTTTGTTCAATAGGTCTGCCTTCGTGAACTTCTCCATCTAATGTAATTACAAAATGATAACCAATATCTCGCCAACCCCTATCTAAATGCCATTTTTTTATAGTATCAACACTAATTTCCCTGTTTTCAGGTGTTGCTGTGCAATGAATAATAATTTTTCTTATTTTTCGCATTTTTGTTGAATAAAATCATCTTAAATATCTTATTTAATCATTATTGTACCAAATAAGCATTTTTAAATCTATTTATTTTTATTTAGTAAATACCATTTGTGAATTGTATATCCTAAAGTTCCTAATAGCACCATAATTTTTAATACTAATTCCACTTCTGTAAGCGAAAATATCAAAGCGCTTGCGTTCAATCCATATATTTTTAAATCTGTTAAATTCATTTTAGTCTTGGTCTATACCTAACACTCTATTCCAAGGATTAGTGGGGTTAATTTCATATGTTTTCCAACCATAAGGACTTTCGGTAATATCTTCCCATAACATATCTACAGCAACACTCGTTAAATCATCATCTGTTTCTATTTCAGGTTCGTCTCCTAAAGCGTCTTTTGGATTTACAGCATTCGCTAACAAAATCTCGGTGTATTGCAAATCTTCAGGCAATCCATTTATTTTTTTTTCGTATTGTTTTGCATTTTCAAACAAATATTTTTTATAAAGTATCATAAACTTAATATTTCGTTAGATGTTAATTGTCTGTTCCAAACTCCTAAATTGTTTATCCAAAATCTTTGATTAGCTTTAATTTCCCAATATTTTTGGTTACCTGTACCATAACTTGTACCAATTTGTCTATCTAAATCGCTGTCATATCTAACACCATTTATCCAAACTTCTCTATTTTGAAAAACAATTTTGTGCCTTTGTTCATAAGCTAATGGTATTAAATGGTCACCAAAAGTGCTATTAAATGAATTTAATATTACGTTAAATGTTCCCTCTAATTGATTTTGTTGACTAAATGCGGGTGGTGGTATAAGTGGTATGCCTACAACAGATTTAAAAAAATCATTTGGCATATCGTTTGTTCTTTTTGCTATATCGCTTGTAATATAAATATTGAAATAAAAACAATAATTATCCCCTGCGTTATAAGGTAAAAAACTCCTAAATCCTGTTTGGAATTTAAAAACTACATTGTTTGTATTTGTGTTTGGAATATAAGGTTGAATACCTGCTTTAGAAGACCAATTGTTTTGTGTTTCAGGACTTCCACTAATTCTTTTTCCTCTAATAGTAACATTTGGTTTAGATAAATAATAAAATTGTCCTGCGTTTGCTAAATGAGAAATATAATCACCATTGTCATAATTTTCTCGCCATTGTTGAGGTGTTACATTTTTTTGAAGTGGATATAATGTAAAATATCTAAAACTACCACCCTGTTGTTGTCTTATTTGTATTCTATACCAACCATTTTGGTATTTTTCTATATTGACATAATTCCAAATTAAATTTACATTAGTTGGGTCAGGATTGTTAGGTATATGTCTAACTTGTTCTGTATCAAAATCAAAAATTGCGTAATTATCATTATCATTAACATTTGTTGTGAAATATTTACACATTAGTCCAACATTCATATCTTGAGTACCTCTTTTTAAAAATACACTATAAGAAATCAAACTTGCACTAAAAAAACTCGCATTATTATTATAACCTATTTTTTGATATAAAGAACCACTTAATTGATTTGTTGATATTGCTGTGGTCGCTGTGTGCTTAAATACATTTTGTTCGCCAAATGCGTCAATGTCATTAGGAACTGAATTTATTTGCCCACTATCACGAAATTTCCAATTATTGCTGTCTAATAAATTTTCTGTAGATTTTAAAAATTGTTGAGCAGGACCTACCATTGAAATTGCAGGACAACTATTGTCTGCAAAATTAGAAAAATCTATTTGTGGTCGTCTTACGTCATTACAACCAAGTCCATTGCCAACTTTTTCCCATTGACTTTGAATAAATTGTACTTGTGGACTTGCTGTTTGAAATCTTGGGTGATATTTGCTGTCTATAAAAGGCGCAGAAAAATCAGGTATATCTGTAGTGTCTAATGGCAATTGACCAACAGCATAACCAAAACCTCCACTATTACTGCAGTTTGTTAGTTTAGGCGCAACTTGCCCACTTGGAGTAACCCATAATTTTGCGTCATTTTTTACACTCATAATTTATTTTTACTTTTAGTGTTGCTGTTTGGTACCAATCCATTTTTGATTTTCAAAAATTTGTACAATAATTCTATATTTTTCTTTTTTGGTTTACTTTTTCGTATCATAAAACCCAACCTGTAAAATTAGCGTCTTTGTCAGGGTACATCTCGCCATTTTGGTTTTGCGTATATTCAGGAAATTTAGTGCTATTAAAACACATATAGTCCAAAAATCTGCGTGTATAAAATTGAGCAAAATCCCTATGTTTATTTACTAAATAATCAATTTTGTTTTTTGTTGCATTAACACTATTTTCCGAATTGTGCTTAAATACCCCACCATTCGCAATTTGGTATGCCGAGAATGGCAAATAATCTACCATAGCAAAATGTATCAGCATATCTTTAATATAGTCTTGCACAAGCTCTAAATAGTCGCCTGTTAAATTTCCACCAATGATGTCATCACTTATTCTGTTGTACAATTTACCACCTAAATAATTTTGTATATGAATTTCCTGCGCAATCTTAATAAATTGTATGAACTTGTCCACATCAACGTTTCCGTTTACAATCGTGTTGCGTTTTAAATCATTTGTAGTAATAAATAATGCTGTTGCCATATTTTTTTAGTTTGGGTACGCACCTCCGTCTTTCATATCTTTTGGCGCAATTTTACTCTCTTTTGTTCCTCTCGGATTTGGTATATATGACTTTGGTATATCTTTTACCTCGTTGTAATCATATAACTTATCCGACTTTTTTGTTTTGTCTTTTAATCTGTACAATACTTGTTCCCAATAGTGACCACAATTAACTCCCCCTTTAAATTTAAAAAGGTCATATGGTTGTCTTTTATGACCAAATGCCATATTTACACCCTCTCGGCTTGCTTCGTCAATACCCTCTAATCTGTAGACTGTTCCATTCCTCGACCTTTTCATCATAATATCGCAAAATTTCCGAGTGTTGTCGCTACTATATTTTTCTGCGTATCGGTATCTAATTTTGTAAAATGATTTATCCAAATAACTAAATCCACTTGGTTTGCTTGTTATTGCGTCTGCTAATTTTTGTGCTGTTGATTTTTTTTCTTCAATCAATGTACTTGCCCATAAATCGTCATCTTCTATATTTTCATCATAAGCACGAACATCAACAACTTCCCATTCTTGTCCAATATGGTCGCCCTCTAAATGCAACAAGATATCGTTTGCAAGTTGGTCATCTAAATCAGAACTCATTTTTACACCTGTTTCTTCCTCTTTTGTTTCTTCATCAACTAAAGTTTCGTCAATTTCAACAAATTCTAAGGGTTGTAAAGTTTTGAAATACAAGTTAAGACTTATGTTATTATATGCTAAAATCTCGTTAAATGCGTCTAATAACAATTCTTGGAATGGTCTAATAACGGTGTTATCCATTAAAGTACTTGCAGTTTTTAACTCATCAGCGTTATTTCCTAAACCACTTTGGTCTTTTATACCTAATAGCATTGGACTAATAACTCGGTGCGATACCATAATTTTACGCATACTTTCGTCACTCAAAAATTGGTATTGATTGTGTGCGTCTGATAATTGGATTGCTTCAATACTACTTTCAGTATCAGCATTTTCGTTAAAACTTAGAATAAAGCGACCTGCGTTAGAACTTCCACTATATTTTTCTTTTATCCTGCGTTCGATTAACTCTCGTTCTTCCTCATTAGGAACACCATTATTAAAGTTGATTAGCATACTCGGTGCCAATCCATTTAGTATGTTGTTTAGGTGGTAATTAGCAATTTCTTCTTCCAACTCTGCATATTGTAGTCCACCTTGATAATCTACAGGACTAAAGTAATAATGTCCTGCAACATAAGGTCTAACGTACAAAATTTCAATATTTTCTTTGCTCGTGCCAAATGCAGGTATTCTAATTGGTTTTTCGTTAGGTTTTAATTTTGACCAATCTGCACAATAATAAAAACCATTTATGTCGCCATTATCATCACATTTTTCCATTGCCAATGTTTCGACAGGCATATGTTCTACTTGTGCAATTGATTTTTTGTCTTTAGAATAAATAATTTGTATAGCACATTGACCCATTAGTTTTAGGTCATATGATAATTTTCTAACGCAATCTTTATTTAGCAAAGTTATTGCTTGTGCATATTCATTTGGAAATAAATTGTTGTTTGTTGCGTCTAAACCTTTGCCATATATCATTTGACTAATGCCATTTATTATAGCATTATTGGTAGCACTACCACTATATCGGTCTATTAAGTATTGGAAATAACTATTTTTGTCGCCAAAAGTAACCCAATCGTGTCTTTTATCCACCTTAATATCAGGAGAGTTGTAATTGTTTAATTGGACTATATTTATAGCGCTTTGTTGTTTCTTTTTTCTCATAATATTATATATTCGTTGCCACCTGTATCTGCAGGAACATACTCATCTTTATTATTGTTGTATTTTTGTCCGTAAACCTGTTTAGTAACAAATAATTTATCTCGGTAATATGTTTTACTATTGCTATCTTTAGTCAATCGCATAGTATAATATTTTTCGTCTTTCAATTTTTTTAGTCCTGTTATGGGGTCTATTCCATTTACCAATTCAAAAACTAAAAAATCGCCTTGTACTTCCATAATACCATTAGAACCTGATGTAAATGTCTGTTTTTTTGTGGTTTCGTCATCAACAAGTTCTAACGTATAACCACTAATTTCGTCTACAAAAGCAGGTATACCAATCAATGGCAATAATGCAAGATAATCTGTTTCTAAATTTGAGTTAAATACTATCATATACTAATAACGAACAAATTAGTAATTTTTGCATTAGTACAAAAAAAAAGGGCAACTAAAAAGTCGCCCTCTGATTAACTAACTCAAATTATTATGGGTTTATTTGTGAACCACTAACTGTAATACCTGTAGTTGCTAAATCTTGTGATAAGAAATTAGCAGGTTTAATTTCCTGTGCGTTTAAAGTAAGTGTATATCCGTTTAAGTCGCCCATTGCCGCGCCTGTAACGATAGTTCCCCCATTCACATCTGCACCAAATTCCAATCCACTCAAAAACAAATTGCCATTGTTATCTTCTACAATAACGTGAGGTCTTGCAACTGCTAATAGTGCAATCTCATCATTTGTGTCTTTGTCTAATTTTTTGAAAGTAAGGTTAAGTGTTTGGTCATAAAAAGTAGTACCATTTTCTCTTGAACTTGTAATCGTTTACTCAAATGAAGATGTACCCTTTAGGTCATATTTATATGCAGTCGGTGTTCCTGATACAGTGTCTATTTCTGCACTTGTGCCTGAAACGAAAGAAACATTGCCTAAAGTACCATAGTCAATAAAATATACTGCTTTCAGTCCACCAACGGAATTTTTACAAGGTTCCGTTCTGCCTGATGTAAGTAAACAACTCATAAGTTTTCTAATTTATTTAATAAAAAAAGGTAGGCAAGACTATTCCAACCTACCCTTTTTATTTTGGTTAATATTTATTAAGCTCCGTAATAAACGATATCTGAAGCAATTCCGTATTGAACTCCTGCAGTATAACGCATTACAAATCTCACATTTTTACTTCCGTCGATATCCGCCATATCAATCAACTTAATTTCATTATGGTCAGAAAGCAATCCTGTGCCAAAATATAAGTTTGATTTTTGAGCAGCCACCATTCTGTTGTCAGCCAATCCGTGAGCAACCGCGATGTTTACTCCGTCAAATGATAATTGACCACCATTTGCGTACCACATTGTTCCTTGTGTATTTACACCGCTGTTATTTTCGCCATTTAGGAAAGAACCAAATCCACCTAAAGCACGTACATATGCTCTTGCTACGTTTTGAGATACGTAAATAATCATATCTTCTTTTCCGTATAATGCGCTTGGAATTTCATCAACAACTTTTCCAAGTTCTGCGATAACAT
>Ga0210003_1003520_pt1 | contig 12702 bp, 13 predicted proteins | sample LantaG_FD_182804 | JGI IMG/M metagenome (GOLD analysis project Ga0210003, IMG submission 182804) | Deep subsurface microbial communities from Baltic Sea to uncover new lineages of life (NeLLi) - Landsort_02402 metaG (SPAdes) (version 2) | ecosystem: Environmental > Aquatic > Marine > Oceanic >...
TTCCCAGAACTTCGTGGTGCGGAGGGGTTGCCCATGCCAATCGAGCGGCGTGGGAAACCGAGCGCAGCAAGGATTGCGGAGCGAGGTTTCCTTCGAGCGAGCGGAGGCAGGATGCCGTAGCGAGCGTCCGGCGAGATGGCATGGGCAACCCCGACCTTCCAGTTGACGTCGCTTCCGCCCTCATCTGATAGCCGCCTTGAGTCCTCATGGCCTCGACTCCACGGCGTAGTGCTTCCCGACCCATTCGCGGTAGGCGCCGCTTGTCACGTCGGCCACCCAGTCGGTGTGGTCGAGGTACCAGCGCACGGTCTTCCTGAGGCCGGTCTCAAATGATTCGCTTGGCCGCCAGCCGAGTTCGGCGGTGATCGTGGCGTGATCGATGGCGTAGCGGCGATCGTGGCCGGGCCGGTCGGCCACGAAGGTGATCTGGCTAGAGTATGGCTTGCCGTCGGCCCGAGGCGATTCCTGGTCAAGGATCCGGCACAGCAGGGTTACGACGTCGATATTCGCCAGCTCGCTTGAGCCGCCGATGCAGTAGACCGCCCCGGGCCGGCCCGCCTCGAGCACCCGGCGGATGGCCGTGCAGTGGTCGGCCACGTAGAGCCAGTCGCGAACCTGCCGGCCGTCGCCGTAGATCGGCAGGGGCTCGCCGGCCAGCGCTCGATGGATGCAGAGGGGAATCAGCTTTTCGGGAAACTGCCAGGGGCCGTAGTTGTTGGAGCAGTTGGTGGTGACGACCGGCAGGCCGAAGGTGTGATGGTGGCCGCGGACAAGATGGTCGCTGGCGGCCTTGGTGGCGGCGTAGGGGCTGTTGGGGCGGTATTGGCTCTGCTCGGTGAAGGGGGCGTCGTTGGGTGCGAGCGTGCCGTAGACCTCGTCGGTGGAGACGTGGAGAAAACGAAAGGCCGCCCGGGGTGCCGGCGATAGCGCTGCCCAGTGGGCCCGGGCGGCTTCCAACAGCCGGAACGTGCCCACTACGTTTGTCGCGACAAAATCCTCGGGACCGTGGATCGAGCGGTCCACATGGCTCTCGGCGGCGAAGTGCACGATCGCCCGCACGCCGTGCTCGGCCAGAAGCCGCTCCACGAGGTCACGATCGGCGATGTCGCCGTGCACGAAGGTGTGGCGAGGGTCGGTAGCGAGGCTCTCGAGGTTCGCCAGGTTGCCGGCGTAGGTGAGCTTGTCGAGGGTCACGACCGGCTCGCCCGAGGCCGCGAGCCAATCGAGCACGAAGTTACTACCGATGAAGCCGGCGCCGCCGGTGACGAGGATCATGGGTGCATGGACGGGCAGCCGTCGGTTTCGGGAAGCGATGAAGAGATGGTCAGATGGATCCGGATGGTCGTGCGTCGAGCGAAGTGGGCCGGGATTGCCCATGCCATCTCGCCGGACGTTCGCTGCGGCCATCCTGGCCTTCGCTCACTCGGAGGAAACCTCGCTTCGCCATCCTGGCTGCGCTCGGTTTCCTACGCCGCTCGATTGGCATGGGCAATCCCTCCAGTCCATACATTCTGGAAAGGCTCCTCTAAGATACCCGCCCGGAACCCGCTCCGCAGCGGGAACTCGCGGGGTATAATTCGGTCTTCTCCCAGCCTCACCGCCGCACTTGCCATGCTCGATCCTTCTGCCACCCGGCTATCGCTTGTCCGCAGCCTCAGGTTCTGCGCTGGCCATCGCCTGCTCGGCCATGAGGGCCGCTGTGCCTTCCTTCACGGCCACAACTACCGGGTAGACGTCGAGGTGGAGGCAATCGCCGGCGGCACCGAGGTGGATGACGTCGGCCGGGTTGTCGATTTCTCGCTCATCAAGCGGCGGCTCTTGGGCTGGCTCGACGCACACTGGGACCACACCTTCATCCTCTGGGAGAAAGACGCGACGGCGCTGGCCGCCGTGCGGCTGGCCGAGCCCACGAAATACTTCCTCCTGCCCTGGAACCCGACGGCCGAGAACATGGCCCGGTATCTTCTCGAGGTGGTGGCCCCGCATGTGCTCGATGATCTCGGCGTCGTGGCCCGCCGCGTGGCCGTCTGGGAGACGGATGAAGCGTGTGCGATCGCCACCCGGACCGGTGAGGCCTGCGAACCCTTGCTCGAAGTGGCCTCGGCCATCACCGTGGACGGGCGGTCATGAGCGAACCGGGCCAGGCTGGATCGTTTCCCACCACCCGGCTGCGGCGGCTGCGGCGGCATGAGTGGCTCAGGCGTGCTGTGGCGGAGACCGTGCTCACGCCGGCCGACCTCGTCTGGCCGCTATTCGTCCATGATCACGAGGCGGCCTTCCCCGTGCCGAGCATGCCGGGCGTCGAGCGGCTGCCGGTCGAGGGCGTGCTCGTGGCAGCCGAGCGGGCGCTGGCTCTGGGCATCCCGGCGATCGCGATCTTTCCGGTGGTCGAGCCGAAGCACAAGACCGACGACGGTGGTCATGCCCTCGATCCCGACAATCTCGCCTGCCGCACCGTGCGGGCGGTCCGAGAGCGGTTCGGTGATTCACTCGGCATCATCTGTGATGTGGCCCTCGATCCCTACACAACCCACGGCCACGACGGCCTGGTGCGGGGTGGCCAGATCGTGAACGACGAGACGGTGGCCGTGCTCTGCCGGCAGGCGGTCGGGCTCGCCGCGGCAGGCTGCCATGTCGTGGCCCCCTCCGACATGATGGACGGCCGCGTCGGGGCGATCCGCGAGGCGCTCGACCATGTGGGCCGCGAGGAGGTGTGCATCCTCTCCTACGCTGCCAAGTATGCCTCGGCGTTCTATGGCCCCTTCCGCGACGCGGTGGGCAGTGCGGCGGCCCTCGGCACGGCGGCTGCCAAGGGCGTGGCCGACAAGCAGACCTACCAGATGAACCCGGCGAATGTGTCCGAGGCCCTCCGCGAGGTGGCCCTCGATCTGGCGGAGGGGGCCGACATGGTGATGGTCAAGCCCGCCCTGACCTCGCTCGACGTGATCCAGCGTGTGAAGGCAGCCTTCGGCGTGCCCACCTTCGCCTACCAGGTGAGCGGCGAGTACGCGATGATCAAGGCCGCGGCCGACAACGGCTGGCTGGATGGCGACAAGGCGGCCCTCGAGAGCCTGCTCGTGATCAAGCGGGCCGGGGCCGATGCGATTCTCACCTACTTCGCCCCGGCCATCGCCCGCCATTTGGCCGGCGGCTGAACTGGGTGAGCTCGGCCATGCGGTGCATCGCAGTCCCCCAGCTTGCGCTGGGGGCTTTTATGGGGGGTACGGCCCGCGGTGCCCAGGAAATCGCTTTGGAGTTCATAAAAGCCCCGGGCGCAAGCCCGGGGACTGCGGGACCAAATGCCACCCCGCCTGCCATGCCGCCCAGAGTCGGCGGCGCGGTTGAAATGGCGAATCCCGGCGGTCGCTCATCCCTTGGGCCGGAAGGCGACGAGCCGCTCGGGGTTCGTCTCGAGCCGCGGCGGGTCGGTGACACCCGTGTGGATCAGGTCTACGCAGTAGGGGATCGCTGGAAAGACGGCGTCCAAACATTCGCGGATGCTCTTGGGGCGGCCGGGGAGATTCACGACCAACGCGAGGCCGCAGACCCCCGCGGTCTGCCGCGAGAGGATCGCGGTGGGCACGTACTTGAGCGACACCTGCCGCATCAGCTCGCCGAAGCCGGGCAGGAGCCTTGTGCAGGCCAATGCTGTGGCTTCGGGGGTGACGTCTCGCGGCGCGGGGCCGGTGCCACCGGTGGTCACAATCAGGCAGCAGCCGGCGGCGGCTAGCTCTCGGATCGCTGCCGTGATCGTCTCGAGGTCGTCGGGCACGAGCTTGGCCCGTGGCTCCCACGGGCTCACGAGCACCTCGGCGAGATAGCCCTGGATCGCAGGCCCGCCCTCGTCGCCATACTCGCCGCGGCTGGCCCGGTCGGAAACGGTGAGGATGCCGATCAGGGCTGGTGTCATAGGTCGCTTCGTTCGGCGGGGCGGTCGTGAGTCCAGGCGAAGAGCCGGAGACGGTTGCCGTCGGGATCGGTAACGATAAGCTCCCGAAAACCCTCGGGATTGGCCACCGGCTCAGCGGTCAGGTTCCCGGCAGCGGCAAGTGTGCTGCGGGCCGTGTCGAGGCAAGTCACCTCGAAACAGAGCGTCACGCGGGCATTCGTCTCCGCCGGCTCGTCACGGCCCAGGATCGCCAGGCGGCTTCCCCCGGCCGCGAGGAGGGCGTAGCGGTCGTCGATCACCCGGAGGAGCACCTTGAGGCCAAGCACGTCGCGGTACCAGGCCACGAGCGGCTCCCACCGCGGCGAGCGGAGCTCGACGGCGAACAGGGTTGGGGGGGGTGGGTTCATCGTGGGCACGTGTGCGAAGACTAGCGGATTGGGGACTGTCCCCGGGGAGCTTGCGGGTCCACGCAAGAAACGTTCCTGTCTTGTGCAGATCCGGGTACGCTAAATTAGTTCTCAAAAGCCTCTATCCTGTCGTCCCCTGTGCCTCTCATCATGCCCGACAACCAGCCCGACACCCGCTCCGCGTTGCCCCCGGCCGAAGCCACGGGCGGGACGGCCGCCCAGCTCGAGCAGGCCCGCCGCGACAAGCTGGCGAAGCTTGCGGCCCTCGGGATCGATCCCTGGGGAGGGCGGTTTGACGGCACCATGCCGATCGCTCAGGTGCGGGAACATGGTGCGGACGTGGCCCGGGAGGCCGAGGACGGCCCGACGGTGCGGGTGGCGGGGCGGATCATGCTCCAGCGGAGCGCCGGCAGCCTCGTGTTTCTTTCGCTCGCCGACCGCTCCGGCCGGATCCAGATCATGCTCGGCAAGAAGCAGGTTGGCCCTGAGGCCTGGCAGGTGGTCGGTTGCCTCGACCTCGGCGACTTGGTCGGTATCGACGGCCGGCTCGGCTGGTCGAAGACTGGCGAGCTGACCGTGTTCGCGGCCGGCATCACCTTCCTCGCGAAGAGCATCGAGACCCCGCCTGACAAATATCACGGCCTCGTCGACCCCGAGCTCCGCCAGCGGATGCGATACCTCGACCTGATCCATGGCGAGGGAGTCCGGGAGCGGTTCGTCGCCCGCAGCCGGATCATCGAGGCGGTGCGGCGGGTGCTCGCCGAGCGGAGCTACCTCGAGGTCGAGGGGCCGACGCTCCAGGAGAGCGCCGGCGGCGCGGCGGCCCGGCCCTTCACGACCCACCACAACGCCCTCGACATGCCACTGGTGCTCCGGATCGCGCTTGAGCTGCACCTCAAGCGGCTCTTGGTCGGCGGCCTCGAGCGGGTTTTCGAAATTGGTCGGGTCTACCGCAACGAGGGCGTCAGCCCCCGCCACAACCCCGAGTTCACAATGCTCGAGGCATACGAGGCCTACGGCGATTACGGCACGATGATGGACCTCGCCGAGGCGATCATTGTGGAGGCCGCCCGGGCGGCCTCCACGCCCACTACTTTTAAGTGGATGGGACACACAGTCGACCTCACGCCCCCGTTTCGGCGGGCGACCTACGACGACCTCCTGCGGGAGGTGACCGGCTGCGATCCCACTGACCCGACGAGCGTGGCCGCGGCGGCCGTTGCGGCGGGCCTCGAGACGGCCGGCCGGCATCCCGACGTGGTCAAGAGCGAGCTCTTCGAAGCGCGGGTCGAAGAGACACTCTCCGGCCCAGTGTTTGTGATCGACTATCCCGCCGCCATCTGCCCGCTCACCAAGCGGAAGCGAGATCAGCCGCACGTTGCCGAGCGGTTCGAGCTCTACGTGGCGGGCATGGAGCTGGCCAACGCCTACACCGAGCTCAACGACCCCGATCTCCAGGCGGAGCTGTTCCGGACGCAGCTCGCCGGCCTGGCGGCTGAGGAGTCGATGGCCCGAATAGATACTGACTTTATCCGTGCCCTGCGGCATGGCATGCCGCCGGCCGGCGGCCTTGGAATCGGCATCGACCGGCTCGTGATGTTTCTCACCGCTGCGGCGAGCATCCGCGACGTGATCCTGTTTCCGATCCACCGCCCGAAGGCGGAGTGACTCGGGCCGCGGTGTGGTTGCCGCCGACAGGACTCGTCAATCGCTCACGCTGGCGACCACATCGGCGAGCGTCACCTCGGCCTGCTCGGCGTGAAACTCCGAGGAGCCGTCACAGGGCGGCTCGCCGTAGAGGTCGTGCATGCCGGCGACAGCGGCGAGGTATTCGTGGAAGTGCGGATCCATGATGAAGCCCTCCTTGGCTTTTGAAAGTACCGGAACCTATCCCCATACGTAACGGGTGGGCGGATAGTTCGGGCCATCTCGCCGCGGCGAATGAATGGCCCCCGGCCTTGTGGGTGTGTGCGCAGCCTGGGTAAGCGGGCGTTTTTGGGCTTTTTTGCTGGGCTGGCCGGTGCTACCGTCCCGCTCTCCCGTTTCGTGCCCGCTGTCAGGTTCCGTTTCGCATGTACAAACTCCTGCTCTGCTGCCGCTACCTTCGCACCCGCTGGATCGCGCTGGCGAGCATCATCAGCGTGACCCTCGGCGTGGCGACGATGATCGTCGTCAATGCCGTGATGGCGGGCTTCTCGCACGAGATGCAGACCCGGATCCACGGCATCCTCTCCGACCTCGTGTTCGAGAGCCACTCGCTCTCTGGCTTCCAGGATCCCGCCTGGCACATGGATGAGATCCGGCGGGCGGGCGGCGATGAGATCGAGGGAATGACACCCACCGTGGCGGTGCCGGCGATGCTCAACTTCCAGGTCCGCGGCCAGTGGATTACGCGGCAGGTGATGTTCATCGGGATCGACGAGGCGACCCATGCCAGTGTGAGCGACTTCGGCCGCTACCTCCAGCATCCGGCAAACCGCGGGCAGCTGAGCTTCGACCTGCGGGACGGGGGTTACGACACCGTCGACAGCCAGGCGACGGCGACGGAGCCGACCCGGCCGGCCCTCGAGGCGGCCGGTTGGCCCCACCGGCGGATGCGGGTGGAGCGGGAGCGGCTCTGGCGGGAGCGGCTCGACTCCGAGCGCCCGCCCAGTGATGAAAACGGTGAATTCGCCAGCCCGGCCGAGAAATCCGCGGCCGAATCCGGCAAGCCCGTGCGGCCGATCGACCGGCAGGTCGACGCCGTCCTCGCGGCCACAACGGAGACCCCCGCCACCGAGGCCTCAGGCGGCCGCCCGGCCGACCCCTTCCGCCAGGCGCGGCCGGAGGAGGGCACGCGGATGGATCCGGCCACCGAGCAGTTCACCGGGATCGTGCCCGGCATCGGTCTGGCGAGCTTTCGTGACTCGTCCGGCATCGACCGGTTTCTGACCCTGCCAGGCGACGACGTGAAGGTGACCTTTCCTACCGCCGGCACGCCGCCCAAGGCCGTCAGCGACACCTTCACGATCGTCGACTTCTACGAAAGCAAGATGAGCGAGTACGACGCGAACTTCGTGTTTGTGCCGATCGCGGCCCTCCAACGGATGCGGGGCATGATCGACCCCGAGTCGGGGCTCGCGAGCGTCAACTCGATCCAGATCAAGCTCCGCCCGGGGGCCGATCTGGAAACCGTCCGCGACCGGCTCCGAAAGGCGTTCCCGGCCGACCTCTACGCCGTCGCCACCTGGCGGGACAAGCAGGGACCGCTCCTGGCCGCCGTCGACATGGAGATGGCCGTGCTCAACATCCTCCTGTTTCTCATCATCGCCGTGGCCGGCTTCGGCATCCTGGCGATCTTCTTCATGATCGTTGTGGAGAAGACCCGTGATATCGGGATCCTCAAGTCGCTCGGGGCCCGGGCGGCCGGCATCGCCGGCATCTTCCTGGGCTACGGGCTCTGCCTGGGGCTCGTGGGAGCCGGGGCGGGGCTGGCCCTGGGGCTCGCGATCGCGCTCAACATCAACACGATCCGCGCGGGGGTCGAGTGGTGCACAGGCCAGCGGGTGTTCGACCCCTCGATCTACTACTTCTTCAACATCCCCACGATCATCGACCCCGTCACGATTGCCTGGGTCGTCATCGGTGCCGTCGGGATCGCGGTGGCATCGAGCGTCTTGCCGGCCCTGCGGGCGGCGCGGCTGCACCCCGTGGAGGCCCTCCGGCATGAGTAGCGTCACGCTCGAGCGGCCCCGCGCCGCCTCCCCGGAGATCGCTCCGCCGGCTCTGCTACGAGTCCGGGATCTGCGGAAACACTACCGCTCCGGTGATCGTGTGCTGGAGGTGCTCCGGGGTGTCGACTTCGACCTCGCCGCCGGCGAGTTCGTGTCGGTGATCGGTCAGAGCGGCTCCGGCAAAAGTACGCTCCTCCACCTCATGGGCCTGCTCGACGCGCCCGATGGCGGGAGCGTGCACCTCGCCGGCGGCCGTGTCGACAACCTCCCGGCCCGCCAGCGGGACCGGCTGCGGAACACCGCGATCGGGATGGTGTTTCAGGCCTACCACCTGCTGCCGGAACTTACGGCGCTTGAGAATGTGCTGGCCCCGCTGATGGTGCGGCATGGGATCTGGGCCTGGCTTTCGGTCCGGCGCGAGGCCCGCCAGCGGGCGGTCGACCTGCTCGAGCGGTTTGGCCTCGGGGAGCGGCTCCAGCACAAGCCGCGGCAGCTCTCGGGGGGCGAGATGCAGCGGGTGGCGATCGCCCGGGCCCTGGTCGGGGGCCCCCGGCTCCTCCTGGCCGACGAACCGACCGGCAATCTCGACGTGGAAAGCGGGGCGGGCATCCTCGACGTGCTCTGTACGTTGAACCGCTCCGAAGGGCTTTCTATAGTGCTTGTCTCCCACGACGCCTCGATCGCGGGCCGGGCCGATCGCGTTGTGCGGCTGGTGGCCGGCCGGGTCGCGACGGTCTGACGCGGGGCTTGCCCGCCGAGTCCTCTGAGTCGCCCCGTCTTCCGGTGCCCCCATGCCGCGGATGATCTTCATGAACGATTCGCTCGTGCCGGAGCACGAGGCGAAGGTGAGCGTTTTCGACCACGGCCTGCTCTATGGCGACGGCGTGTTCGAGGGACTGCGGAGCTATGCGGGCACCGTGTTCCGCCTCGACGAGCATCTCGACCGGCTCTATGCGAGCGCCCGGGCGATCTGCCTCGAGATCCCGCTCTCCAAGGATGTGGTGGCCCGGGCGGTGGTCGACACGCTCGCCGCCAACCACCTCGCCGACGGCTACGTGCGGCTGGTGGTGACCCGCGGTGCCGGCGGCCTGGGGCTCGATCCCAACAAGACGAGCAATCCCCAGGTGATTGTGATCGCCGACACGATCAGCCTCTATCCGCGTGAGTATTACGACCGCGGGCTGAGGATCGTCACGGCCGCCACGCAGCGGACCCACTCGGCCGCCCTCTCGCCGCGGATAAAGTCGCTGAACTATCTCAACAACATCATGGCCAAGCTCGAAGGGCTGCAGGCGGGCTGCGTCGAGGCCCTGATGCTCAACCACAAGGGGGAGGTGGCCGAGTGCACGGGCGACAACATCTTTGTCGTCCGCGCTGGAAAACTCCTCACACCCCCACCCGACGCCGGCATCCTCGAAGGCATCACCCGCAATGCGGTGCTCGAACTGGCCGACCAGGCCGGGATCGCCTGCCGCGAGGCCACGCTCGTACGCCACGACCTCTATACGGCCGACGAGTGCTTTCTCACGGGCACGGCCGCCGAGGTGATCTCTGTTGTCGAGATCGACGGCCGACGAATCGGCGCGGGCGTTCCCGGCCCGGTCACGAAACAGCTCACGGAAGCCTTCCACAGCCTCGTCAAGCGGTAGCGGGAAGCGCCGCGGTTCCTCGGCATCCTCCAACAGGGCACTGCTCGGCGATGGAAACCCTCCAGGATCTCGGCAAAGAGTATGAGCGGCGATTCGCGGCCTTAGCGCCCTACCGAGAGGCGGTTTGGCAGATTCTCGTGCGGGACTTCTTTCAGGCGTATGTGCCGCCCCGTGGGCTTGTGCTCGATCTGGGCAGCGGGTGGGGGGAATTCATTCGTAACGTCAAGGCTGAGCGGCGATTCGCCATGGACCTGAACCCTGAAATGCCGGGTCGGGTGGGCCCCGGCGTGGAGACGATTCTCCAGGACTGTGCCCAGCCCTGGCCGCTGGCAGCCGACTCCCTCGACGTCGTGTTCACGAGCAACTTTTTCGAGCACCTTCCCGACAAAACGGCGCTGCGGCGGACCCTCCAGCAGGCGGCCCGTTGCCTGCGGCCCGGCGGCCGGATCATTTGTCTGGGCCCCAACATTCGCTTCCTTCCCGGGGCCTACTGGGACTTCTGGGATCACTTCCTGCCGCTCACCGACCGCTCCCTGGTGGAGATCCTCTCGCTCTGCGGCTTCGCCGTCGAGCGGGCCGTGCCGCGGTTCCTGCCCTACTCGATGTCGCAGGGATTCACTCCCCCGGTGCCGCTGGTCGCGGCCTACCTCCGCCTGCCTTTCCTCTGGCGAATCTTTGGAAAGCAGTTTCTGGTCGTGGCCCGCCGGCCCGGCCGCTAGGCCATGCCGAGCTGGACCGCCATGACGGCCGGCCAGCGGGGGTGTTCACCGTCGGCCAGGGCAGCCAGCCGGGCGGCGACCGCCCGGGCTTCGCCAGCGGTGCGGCAGAGCGTGAAGCAGGCGCTGCCGCTGCCAGTGAGTCGCGGGCAGAGGCCGCCGGCCCGCCCGAGGTCGGCGAGCAGGAGGTCGACTTCCGGGCAGAGGCTGCGGGCCGGAGCCTCGAGTGCGTTGTGCACAAACGGCAGGGCTCCCTGCAGGTCGCCCGCCGCGAGTGCGGTCGCGAGTTGACCGGCGTCACCCGCCCGCGTGGCATCGGGTGTGCAGGCCCGATAGACCGCCGCCGTCGAGAGGCCGGTCGCGGGGCAGGCAATCACGGCGAACAGCGGCCCGAGCGGAGCCACCGGCATGATCCGCTCGCCGCGGCCGGCCGCGATCGCCGGACCGCCCGCGAAGAACCAGGGCACATCGCTGCCGATCGTGCTGCCGATCTCTGCCAGCCGGCTCGGACCCCAGTCGAGCTCCCAGGCCTCTGCCGCGGCCATGAGCACTGCGGCGGCGTCGCTCGAGCCCCCGCCCAGGCCCGCGCCCGAGGGAATCCGCTTGCAGAGTTCGATGTCGAGGGCCGGCTCCACGCCGGCCGCCGCCGCCAGGGCCGCCGCCGCCCGCACCACGAGATTCGTACTATCGGCTGGCACGTCGCGAGCGAGCACCCGGCCGCGGGGGCCGGCCAGTTCGCCCGCGAAGCACACGGCGAGTCGGATGCCGGGGGCCCCGCCGCTGGTGAGCGTGAGCGTGTCGGCCAGACTGACCGGCACCATCAGCGATTCGATGTCGTGGAAGCCGTCTGTCCGCCGCGCAAGCACCGCCAGTGAGAGGTTGAGCTTGGCGGGACAGTGACGGGTCACCACCGTCGGGCCCCGCGTGGGTGTCACCGCCAGCCAGCCACGAAGGCGGCCGTCCCCACCGCCAGGACCAGGCCCATGCCCACAAGCACCACCAGGAGCACGGCGATGCTGCGGCCAGCCCAGAGATCCTCACGGATCATTTCCGTACGGTCGGCCCGGTCGAAGGAGTTGTTCCAGACCGGGAAGGCCCGCTCGTCATAGACCCACGCCGTACGTTCCTCTAATCGCTTGTCGTTCATGGCAGGCTCGGGGCGGTCGCCGTGGAAGCGGCCGGATGGCGGGGAGTATGATTGGAAACTCCACTCAATTTAGCCTTTGGCCCGACCGGCCGCCAGTCAAATCCCCCGCCACCACGTCCTCCACCATGACCGCCGCCGACCCGCTCCACGTGCTTGCCGACGCCAGAGATCGGCCGCACCTGCTCGACCCGGCAATCGACCTTGGCGGCTGGCTCGCCGAGCAAGAACAGCCGGCCTGGCGGGCCGCTGCGATCAGGCGCTGGCTGTTTGGCGGACGAGCCGACTCCTTCGCCGCCATGACCGACCTGCCGCAGGGCCTGCGGGAACGGCTCGCCGAACACTTCCGCATCTGGACCGCCTCGATCGCGGCCCACCAGCGGTCGGTAGACGGCACTGAAAAGCTGCTGCTCGAATTCGCCGATGGGCAGCGGGTCGAGTGCGTGCTCCTGCGGGACGGACCCCGCCGGACGGTGTGCGTGAGTTCCCAGGTGGGCTGCGGGATGGGCTGCGTGTTCTGTGCCAGCGGCATCGACGGCGTGGTGCGGAACCTCACGACCGGTGAGATCGTCGAGCAGCTGCTCCGCCTCGCTCACCTCCTGCCAGAAGACGAGCGGCTCAGCCATGTCGTGATGATGGGGATGGGGGAACCGCTGGCCAATCTCGAGCGGGTTGTCGAGGCGCTCGAGGTTGCCCGCGACCCGGCCGGGCTGGGCATCTCCCAGCGACGGATCACGATCTCGACGGTTGGCCTGCCGCAGGCGATCGACCGGCTCATCGCGCACGACCCTGGCTATAACCTCGCCGTTTCGCTTCATGCCGCCGACGACGACCTGCGGACCAGGCTCGTGCCAATCAACAAGGCGATCGGTCTGGAAGAGGTGATGGCCGCTGCGGACCGCTACTGGGAGGCTTCGGGCCGGAGACTCACGTTCGAGTATGTGCTGTTAGGCGGCGTCAACGATTCGCCGGCCGACGCCGGCCGGCTTGCCGCCCTGCTCGGCGGGCGGGCGGCGCTTGTCAACGTGATTCCCTACAACCCCGTGGCCGGCATGCCCTGGCAGGAGCCGGCGCGGCGGGTGCTCGAGCGGTTTCTCGAGGTGCTCATGGAGCAGGGCGTGAACGTGCAGGTTCGCCGGCGGAAGGGGGCGGAGATCGCTGCCGCCTGCGGTCAGCTCCGGCGA
>Ga0210003_1003522_pt1 | contig 12700 bp, 14 predicted proteins | sample LantaG_FD_182804 | JGI IMG/M metagenome (GOLD analysis project Ga0210003, IMG submission 182804) | Deep subsurface microbial communities from Baltic Sea to uncover new lineages of life (NeLLi) - Landsort_02402 metaG (SPAdes) (version 2) | ecosystem: Environmental > Aquatic > Marine > Oceanic >...
GGGGGGGGGGGGGGGGGGGGGGGGGAGAGAGGGTTTTGGGAAACTTTTTTTTTTTTTTCCAGGGTGCTCCCGACGTACTCACCCTCTTTTCATTTCTCTTTGCAATTCCTTTTCTCTCTACCGATCTAGACGGGCGACGCGTGGTCTCGCGGGCAGGGCCACCTCAGCAAGGACGAGAGGGACTGGTGAGGAGTTGAAGGAGATATTTTCTTTTCTTTCGCGAGCGACGAAAAAAAAAACGACTTTCTCATTTCCATTTTTTTTCTCTTCTCTTTCTCTCTCTCTTCCAAAAAACTTCCCAAACTCCCCCCAAACTAGGATCTGGTGGAACGGGGCCTGCGTGCCAGCCCTCCAGGCCATCGCCTCGGGCTCCGCGAGCGCCTCCGCCTTCTCCCCCGAGGAGGGCACCGGCCTCGCCGCCGCCTTCTACTCCTCGAACAAGAAGAAAAAAGGGAAAGAAGGAGAAGAAGAAGAAGAATGGCCGATCAACCTCCTCAAGGGCGGCAGCGCCGATGCCGCCGTCTCCGCCTCGCAGGCCGCCGCGGCCAGGGCCCTCTCCTCGCTGCCCGCGTCCCCTCCTCGCCCCCTGTTCCTGCTCTGCTCCCACGGGGTTGTTAAAAAAGCTATCGACGGGAAGATGGCTCACAAGCTCGAAGGCATCTTCGAGGCCGCCGCTTCCCAAATTTCGGAAAACGACCCGACTCTGCCGTTTGTCGTCTGCGTCCTGTCGTCAAAGAACAAGGACGGGATGATGGAGAAGATCGAGGAGAAGATCACGTCCAAGCTGGGGCTGCCGGTGCCGGACCCCGGGAGGTCGACCTTGGTCGCGGGCGCCGTCGGCAAGTCCTGGTTCGAAGGAAGCGGCGGCGGCGGCGGCGGCGGCGGCTCAAGGTACTCTTCGTCGTTCGCGCCCCCCTCGGACGCTGACGCTCAGTTCGCGCTGCAGGCAGGGTTCGGCAACGTGCTGGAGATGCCGGAGGCTTTCGGTGAGTGGTTTTGAGAGGGAGAGAGAGGGAGAGAGAAAGCGGGTTCTTCTCTCTTTTCTGCCGCCGCTTCTTTTGTCGCGCTCACCTCCGACGGAAAAAAAAAATCTAAAAAAATCAAGGCCCGACTGAGTTGACCGGAAAGGTCTCTGGAGAACACGGCTTCGTCTACGGAGCCATCGAGCACGTCACCGAAGCTGAAAAGGCGCTCGAGGAAGCCCTCGCTGCTGCTGCTGCTACCGCTGGCGCGGAAGGAGGAGAAGGAGACGAAGGCGGCGGCAGCGGCGGCGCCGGACCCTCAAAGGCCGTGATGGCCGCCGCCGCCGCCGCCGCTCCGCCTCCTCGCGACGGCCGCTCTCTCATCGCAGCCTGCGAGCGTGTGCTCGAGGAGGAGGCTCCGGGCATCAAGAACAACCGCGGGCTGCTGGCGATGTTCCAGGCGCTGAGGTACTACTGGAAGGAGGTCGGCGGGGACAAGGTAAGAGAGAAGCTTTTTTTTTTCCATTTTTTTTGAAACATTTTTCGATTTTTTTCTGACTGGTTCCGAGCGTCGATTTTTTTCTTTCTTCCATATCTTTTTCTTCTCTCACATTCCCTCTCTCTCACGCCACTCTTTCTCTCCCTCTCTCACATGACGCTCCTCCCTTCAAAAAAATAACGCTACTCCAGCGCAAGGCCAGGACCTTCGACAAGGTCGCCGAGACGCTCGCCCGCCTCGACTCAGACCTCGGCCCCCTGGACTCGAAGGAGAAGTTCGGGGCGCTGTGCAGGGCCGGGAGCCCGAGCAAGCTGGAGGGGTTCGCCGACGGGACCCTCCGCAGGTTCGTGCAGTGGGACGGGGGCAGCGGGCTGCCGGAGGAGCTGGAAGGGTGGGAGGCGTGAGAGAGAGAGAGAGAGAGGGGAGGAAGAAGAGAGGAAGAGGTTGAGAGAAGAACAAGGGAGAAATCACCCTTTTTCGCGCTCTCTCTCTTCATCTTCTCTTTGCTTTGCTTTGCTTTTGTTTTTTTAGAGCGCATGCTGTGGGGGTGAGGGGGTGAAGAAGAAAGGGAAGAGAGAGAGAGATAATTCCGATCTTTGGGGCAAGAGAGAGAGAGAGAGAAAAAGAGAAGAGGTGGGGAGAGAAAGAGAGAATGAAAAAAAAATCGGATCGAAAAGAGAGAGAGAGAGAGCTAGCTCTTTTCCACATTTTTTTCCTCCCTCCTTTTTTGACGACACGCATTCCCCCTTTTCCTCGTTCCCACGCGCCTCAGCACCTCCATTCGACCCCATCACAATGCTCGTCCTGGCTTCCTCTAACGTTGCGCGCGCAGCCGCACCGAAATCGGTGGGCAACAAGGTGCGGAAGAGCGCGGGCGAGAGGTGGAAAAAAAGACAATTGCGATCGAACTAGAAGAGGCGCGACGACGTGGCCGAAAAGAAAAAACTCGACGGCGAAAAAACCTCGCAACGGGTCTTTTTTCTTTCCTCCGCGCCCGCGCTCCCCGTCTCTCTCGCTCTCCGCTCTGCCGCTCTCGTGGAGCGTCAAGCTCTCACACTCTTTCGAAACATCAAACGCAATAAAAAAAAAACTCAACAGGCCGCCGTTGCCGCCGCTCCCGCCCTCCCCTCTCCTGCCCCCCCTGCCTCTCCTCGAACCCGCCGCTCCCTTCTCTTCTCCGCCGCCGGAGCAGCAGCCGCAGCCGCCACCGCCGCCGCCCTCGTCGCCCCGCCCCCGGCCCTCGCGGCCTACGGCGACGCCGCCCGCGTCTTCGGCTCCCGCTCGGTCGACACTTCTTTCATCCAATACGAGGGCGAAGGCTTCCGGATGTCGCTGCCGGCCAAGTGGTCGCAGCCCTTGCGAGAGAGGCCCTTCCCGGGCACCGTCGCCGCCTTCAACGACTCCGGGGACACCAGCAACCAGATCTTCGTGGTCGCCAAGGAGGCCAGCGCCAGCTCCGTCTCCGCGATCCCCGCCGACGACCTCCTGAAGCAGCTCACGCCGCTGTTCGGCGAGCAGAGCTTCGCCGGGGAGACGAGGTCGGAAGGGGGTTTCAAGCCAAACGCCGTCGCCGCGGCCTCGCTGATGGACGTCTCGACCTTCGAGAAGGACGGCAAGGCCTACGTGCGGTACGACGTGCTGACGAGGACGGCCGACGGCGAGGAAGGGGGCAGGCACAACCTTCTGACCGCGGCTGTCGGCGAGAGCAAAGAGGGCAAAAAGACGCTTTTCGTGCAGCTGGTGGTCGTCGGTGACAAGCGCTGGTACAAAGCGGGCGGGGCTGCTGCCGCTCGCGGCACGGCCGAGAGCTTCACGGTGGCGTGAAGAGTTGGAGTGTTGGGGGGGGGGGGCGAGAGAGAGATAGAGAGAGAGATAGAAAGAGAGAGAGAGACCGAGGGAGAGGAGAGAGATGACGATAGCGTTTTTGTTAAGAAATAAGAAAGAAAAAACACCAAAAAACTCTCCGTCTTTCTCCATTTCGTTTTTCTCGCTCATGCGCGCGCTGGAAAAATGAAAAAAACTGCTGAATCTGTCTCTCTTGTATTACTCGTCTGGTGCTGTTGTCGTCGTCGTTGTTGTTGTTGTTGTTGTTGTTGTTGTCATTGCTCGTTGTTTCTCTAAACTCTCTCCCTCTCTCTCCCTCTCTCTCCCTCTCTCTCCCTTCAAATGCTTTTTTTCTTTTTATTTCAGTTTTTCAGGCACTCCGGGCAAGCGTACTCCCTCGAAGCCACAGCGGCGGCCACCCCTTCCCTGTTCATCCCCACGCACCGCGGGTGGAACCAGTCCTCGCACCGCGAGCACATCAGCATGAACGTGTCGGGGTTGTACGGCAGGTTGCACCGGCAGAAGATCGGCACTTTCTCCGGCTTGAACTCTTTCGTGTCGGGCAGGTAGTGGAAGCGCCAGTAGTACTGGCCCGGCTTGACGCGGTCGAGGGACTGGTAGGAGGCGAGGGTGAAGACCTTGGCCGGGCCTGGGGAGATGAAAAGAGAGAGAGAGAAAGAGAGAAGGGTGAGTTTTGTTTTGTTTTTTCTTTCGTCGAAAAGAAAAAAAAGAAAAAGAAAAACCCGAAAACGAAAAAAAGAAACAAAAAAAAGCCTTTACCATCCAGCGACACCGCGTGCACCACGTCCGTGTGGTGCGACTTGAACACCTCCCTCTCCCCGTGGAACTGCTTCCTCCCCCCCCTGGCCTCCTCGGGCCTGTACCACCACACCAGCTCGACCTCCACGTCGTCGGGCTCGACCCCTGCTGCGTCCGACGGCTTTTCCGAGGCGTCCTTGGCCGCGGCGGCGGCGGCGCCCTTGGCCGCGGCTGCTCCCGCCGAGGAGGAGGTCGCCGCGGCCTCCTTGGTGGCTTTGGCGACGGCGCTGGCGATGGAGCTGGCCGGGATGCGGAACTGGGAGATGTTGCCGATCTGGAGAGAGAGGGCGGAGAAGAGAGGTTGAAGAGAGGTTGAGGGTGAGGGTGAGAGGTCGAAGAAGGAAGGAAGAAGAAAAAAAGAGGTCGAGCGAGCGATTGATCGTTCTTCTCTCTTCGTCGCTCTCTCTCGTTCTTCTCCTATCACTCACCGAGATCTTGGGCCCGTCTCCGTCGTCACAGAGGACGTGGACGTCGTCGCCGGCTGTGGTTAGTTTTCGTGTATTGGGGAAGGGAGAGAGAGAGAGAAAGCGTGAGAGAGTGAGAGAGAGAGTCATAATGCGATGCCAAAGGCGCCTCTCTCTCTCTCTCTCTCTTCCCTTCCTCTCTCCCCTTACCGCTGTACGTGTGCTTGTTGAACGTGTAGGTGGTGTACGTGCGCATCGCCGGCTGCGTCTTGGAGGAGCCCTTGGCCGGCGGCATGGCGTCGAGAAAGAGAAGAGAGAGAGAGAACGCCTTGCTTTCTTCTCTCCTCTAGCTCTAGCTCGCTCGCTTGGGTGAGGCGAAGGGGGAAAAAGGTGAAAGGAATGACGTCATCTTGCCCACACTTTCTCTCTTTTCGTTTTCTCTCGTCGCTTCGCTCCTTCTCTCGCTCTCTTTCTCTTCCCACCAAGAGAGAGAGAGAGAGAGGAGGGCGGAACGTAGATGACCCCTGCCTCTCCGGGCGGGGCGTCTCTGGCGCGGAAGCACCAACAGCAACAGCCCGGCAGGAAGAAGATGATGATGATGCGACTCCTTGTTCAACAACGACGAAATCAACGACTTGCTCGACTGCCGCCGGTGGTGGTCACGCCTGCCCTGCCTCTGCAGGCCCGGAGCCGCCCCTCCGGCTTCGTCTCTCCCTTGACCCCTGGCAGCACATCGAGGCTTCTGTCGACACGCCCTTCGTGGCTGGATCAGGTGAGAGAGAGAGGCGAGAACGGTGTTTCTTTTTCTCTGCTCGAAACTTCAACGATCGAAACTCTTTTCGTTCCCGCCCTCTTTCGCTGCGTTTTTTGCTGACGTTTTTTCGAACAAAAAGAACTCGACCTCCTCCTCAAACAGCGCTCCTCGCCTTCTTCTTCTTCTTCCGTAGCAGCGTCAGCCTCGGCGGCAGCAGCAAGCCAGCCGTACCCACAGCACCAACAGGGGTACTCGTCTCCCGGAGCGGCACAGAGCTTCTGGCAGCAGCAGCAGCAGCCTCAGCCTCAGTGGGGGCCGCCGCCTCCGCTGCCGCCGCCGCCGCAGCAGCAACAGCCGTGGAGGCAGCCTCCCCCTCCCCCCCCTCCTCCGCCACCTCGCCAGGCCCCGAACAAGCAGCCCCTCGCGACCTGGAGGCCCCCGGCCCCTCCTGCGCCGACGGAAGCGACGACGGAAGCGCCGCCGACGACCCTCGCAGACTTCCGCCGCGCCTCGAGCCGCGTGCGCGAGTGCCTCTCGTTCGAGCTCCGCAGGGCTACTCTTGCCTCTGGCGGAATCGCTGCCGCCGCCGTCGCGCCCTCGCCTTCCTCCTCCTCCTCCTCCTCCTCCTCCTCCTTTGCCGTCTACCTGTCGACGGCGTCTCCCAGGCTGACGCGGAGCGCGAGGGCGGCGCTGCGGGCGGTGGAGGACGCCGCGGAGGCCGCGGCGGAGGCGCAGCGGGAGGAGCAGGAGCGGCGGAGATGGGCAGCAGCAGGAGGAGGAAACGAGACTTCTTTCTGTTCCTCTTCTTCTTTCGCCCCGGCGCTCCAGACCGCCCTGGATGAGGCGCGCTTGGCGGTGGGGCACCTGGAGCGAGCCGCGGAGGCCGCCGTCGGGGCTTGCAGCATCGGCGGGAATGAAGCTCTTCCTTCTCCTTCAAACCGGACGGAGCTGCTCTCGTCGCTCGCCGCGGCCGTCGCTCTCACCGAGCGCGGCGTGGCCAGGGCCGCGGCGGCGCGCTTCGTGCCGATCGCGTACGACCTGGAGACGACGGGCCTGCGGATCGTGGATAAAAGTGGAAGTGGAGCAAGCGGGAACGGGAGCAGCAACGCGGGTAGAAGCGGAAACTTTTTTGCCGCTCCCTCTTCTTCGTCTTCGTCTCCGACTTCCTCTTCTCCTCCTCTTCCTTCCTCCTCCAACCGCGACACCATCACAGACATCGCCGCCCTCAACCTCGCCAACCCCGTCGCCGTCTTCTCCACCCTCTGCAACATCGGGGAGCACCGTGCCCTGCCCGCCAGGGTCTCGGAGCTGACCGGGATCACGCGGGAGATGGTGCGGGACCCGGCGCTCCCCTCGGTGCCGGAGGCCGTCGCCAGCTTTGTGGCTTTCGTCGAGGCCCAGCTCGGCAGAGGGCAATCCCCGCTGCTGGTCGCACACAAAGGTCGTTCTTTCGACGACCCGTTCGTGAGGGAGGAGCTGCTGGAGAGCGAGGGCGGGTGGGGTGCCGTGGCCCCTTCCCCTCCGAGGCACTGGCACGGGCTCGACACGCTGCTCTTGGTGAAAACGCTAGAGAGACAAGTTGGTTCAAAGAGAGGCTCTTCTGCTTCTGCTGCTCCTCTCTTGCCTCCCGGTGGCAGCAGGTCCCTGCAGGCCCTGAGGGAGCACTACGGCCTGCCCGAGCCTGCGAGCGCGCACAGGGCCCTGCCCGACGTCCTGGTCCTTGCTGACGTGGCGAAGAGGCTGGCCGTCGACGCGCACGCTGTGCTAAGCGCGAGCGAGGGCTTTGCCGTCGATGCTTTCGCTTCTTCTTCTTCTGCTTCCGCTGCTGCCGCCCTTGATCCGGTCGCGGTGCTCTCCGAGCTCGCTGCAGGAGACGTGGGCGTGGGCTCCTTCGTGTCGGCGAACTTTGGGCGGAACGGGGCGGGCGACCACGCTCTCGTCTTCGGGGCGAGGAGGAGGAGGGGAGAGCGAGAGGGAGGCAGCGGCAGCGAGGGCGAAGGGGACGGGGGAATCTCGACGAGCCGGGGCAGCGCCGCGGTGTCCTCGGCGACGCTCCGGCCTGCTTCCTCCGTGCTGCCTCTTCCGCAGCAGCAGCAGCAGTTTCAGCAGCAGCAGCAGCAGTTTGCGCCTCCTCCTCCTCACCCTCCTCCTGCGGCGCCGCTCGCCGCCGTTCCCGCCGCCGCCGCCGCCGAGGAGGAACAGCCCGCCTTCACCCCGGAGTCCGCCTTCGCAGCCGTCTTCGAGGCTTCCTCTTCTTCGTATGACGACAGCGAGCAGCAAAACAGCACGGGGCAGCAGAACGACAACAACAACCAGAACAAGAGCGAGGAAGAGCGGGAAGAGGAGGAGCGCGCCGCCTTGGCCTCTTTCATGACGCCTTCTCTCCCCGACGACGCGCCCTCGGCCCTCCGAGCGGCCGTGGCGTCGCTCAGCGAAGAAACGGGCTCTTCCTCCTCCTCCACCTTCCTGGCGGCCTCCGACGTGCCCCTGGCAGCGGTGCCGGCCATCAACGCCTACTGGCGCCGCGTCCTGTCGGCCCACGGCTACTCCTCCTTGGCCGACCTCGTCGGCGCGCCGCCAAAGTCGTACGACTCGCCGGCGGGGGACGCCGACGAAAACAACGGCGTCAGCCTCTTGGAACCGGGCTCGCGCGTGCGCCTCGCCGGCGTGGTGGTCGGGGCCCGCACCCCGCCCGCGAGCTTCGCGGCGAGGAGGAGGCTGGTGCCCTACACCGTGGACGTCGACGTGACCGACGCGATCGCGGAAAGGTTAAAAGCGAGCTCTAGGAACTCCTCTAGTAACTCTTCCTCTTCGTCGCTTCCGATGCCCCGCGTGATCCTGCGGGTCACGCGCTTCGCCGCAGGGAGGGCGGCTTACGCCATCGCCTCCAAGAACTCGGAGGCGACCCCGCTGGGCTCGAGGGTGGTGATCGACGGGGGCGTCAAGCATCAGCAGCAGTCGCAGCAGTACCGGCAGTGGCAGCGGCACGTCGAAGCAGCCGCCGCCTCTTCTTCTTCTTCCCAGCCCTCTTCCATTTCCATCACCTTCCCCCCCTTGGTCGAGCTCGACTCCTCCACCGAGGTGCTGCCCGCAGCGGACCCGCGCGTCCTGGGCCGTGGAGACGTGACCCCGGTCTACGCGGGCAAGACGGCGCCCAACCTCAGGCCAGAGAGGATCGACGAGCTCGTGTGCTTCGCGCTCGAGGCGGTCAGGGACCCGACGACGGCCGCGATGATGATGTCGGCCAGCGAGACGCCCAGGGCACTTCCGCCGCCGCCCTTCGGTGCCGCCGTGGTGGGAGGCGCGATCCCGACGCCGCTGTCGAGCGCGCTCGGGCTGTGCCCCTGGTCTCTGGCGGCGGTAGAGGTGCACGCGCCGAAATCTCTGGCGTCGGCCTCGGCGGCGAGGAAGAGGCTGGCCGTTGAGGAGCTGGTAGTGATGGAGCTGGCGATGGAGAAGATGCGGAGGACGGGAGGAGGAGGTGGAATGAGTGCGGCTTCTTCAGCGGAGGAGGCGAGCAGCAGCAGCGAGGAGGAGGTGGCCGAAGACGACGAAAGCGAAAGCTTTTCTCTCTCTTCCTCCTCTCCTCCGACTCCGGGCTCCTACCTCGTCCCTTCCCGCGCCGCGGCCGCAGCAGCCGCCGCTGCCCTGCACTTCGAGCTCACCGAGGGACAGCGCGTCGCGCTCGACGAGGTCCTGGAGGACATGGAGCTGAGCTCGAGCGGCGGCGGTGGCGGGAAGGAGGAGGAGGCAATGAAGACGAGTGGAAGTTCCTTTGACGAAAGCTTTGACGACGACGCCGAAAGCTCTTCTTCTCTCGCTTCCGCTTCCTCCACCTCGACCTCCTCCACCGCCGGTCGCCCGATGTCCCGCCTCCTCCAGGGCGACGTCGGCTCCGGCAAGTCGGCCGTCGCCCTCGTCGCCCTCCTCGCCGCGGTTGGTGGAGGAGCGCAGGGGGCTCTGATGGCACCGACGGAGGTGCTGGCCGCGCAGCTCCACAAGGGGTTGGAGACCCTGATCAGCAACCTCGAGATCTGGGGTTCCTCTTCTTCTTCTTCTTCTTCTTCTTCCACTTCTAATTCTCCTCCGGTCTTCGCGAGAAGGCCCGTCGTCGCTCTGCTGACGGGCTCCACCAAGGCGGCTGAGCGCAGGGCCGTCTTGCAGGGGGCTGCCTCGGGGACGATCGACGTCGTCGTCGGCACGCACGCGCTTTCGTCCGACGCCGTCACTTTCAAGAAGCTAGGTCTGGCAGTCGTCGACGAGCAGCACCGCTTCGGCGTCCTGCAGAGGTCCGCGCTGCTGGCGAAAGCCGACCCGGCCCCTCACGTGCTGTCGATGTCTGCGACTCCCATTCCGCGCTCGCTGGCGCTGGTCGCATCGGGAGAGGCAGCCTGCTCCGTCGTCGAGGGGCGGCCTCCTGGAAGAGGCAAAGTGGAGACGTTCGTGGTGTTCGACAGGGAGCAGGGCAGGGAGGCGGTGGCTGAGAGGCTCCGCAGGGACCTTGCCGCCGGGGGGAGGGCGTTCATCGTGTGCCCTCGCGTGGCGGAGGCCGACGAGGGAACCGAGGGCGTGGTGATGGTTAACGAAAAGAGCGGGAACGGAAGCGGAAGCGGCAGCGGCAGCGACGGAGGAGGAAGCAGCAGCACCGTCGAACAACAACAACAACTCCTCCCCGAACTCAGAGCCGCCGAGGAGGAGTACAACCGCCTCCTCGAGACCGGCGCCCTGGGCAAGGACGTGAAAGTTGGCCTCCTGCACGGCCGCATGAAGCCCGCAGAGAAAACCGCGGCCCTGGACGCCTTCCGCACGGGGGAGACCTCGGTCCTGATCTCGACCTCGGTCGTCGAGGTCGGCGTGGACGTGCCAGAGGCGACCGCGATGGTCGTCGAAGGAGCAGACCGCTTCGGCCTCGCCCAGCTGCACCAGCTGCGCGGCCGCGTGGGGCGTGGGGGCAAAGACGGCGTGTGCGTGCTGATGGTCAGGACGGAGAGAGGGGCGGCGAGGCTGCAGCCGCTGGTCGAGAGCGACGACGGGTTCCGGATCGCCGAGGCGGACCTGAAGGAGCGGTAAGAGTTTTTTTTCTTTTTTCCAAGTTTTTTTTTTTTCTTCTTCTTCTTTTCTCTCTTTCCTCACTCACTCTTTTTTCAATCCAACAAAAAAAACAAAAACCGAATCAAAACAGCGGCCCCGGAGACTTCCTGGGCGCCAAGCAGTCCGGCTGGGGCGTCGTCTCGCAGGGCCTCAGGGCGGCGCGCCTGCCCGACGACATCGAGCTGCTGCCCCGCGCCAGGGAGGCAGCTCTCGCCCTAGTCGAGGCTTTGCCCTTTGGCGAAGGGGGAGGAGAAGGGCTCGAAGAAGAGGAAGGCGGGATCTCTGCCGCTCTGGCGTCGTGGCCCCGGAGCCTGGCGAGGGCGGTCGAGGAGTTTGAGGCGCGGACGACGGCGCTCTCGGCGGCGACGGAGGCGGCGCTCGGGTCGAAGAAGGGAGCCGGGGCAGCGGCGGCGGCGCTTCCTCTCGAGGAGCCCAAGAAGGCGAAGAGGGCGACGGCAGCAGCGGCGAAGAAGGCCCCCGCCGCTGCCGCGGCGAAGAAGGATCCCGAAGCGCCCGCGCGCCGGCGCGGCAGGCCTCCAAAGGCAGCGCAGCAGCAGCAATAAGAGAGATACTTTTTTGTTCTGTTTTGTGTAAACGATGAACATTCGAATTTCTACATTTTAAGTTTTGTTTTGGTTCGCAAAAGCGAAAAAGAAAAACACACACCGCGAGAGGCAGTGTGTGCGTGCGTCGCCGCCGCCGCTGCTACAGCTGGCTGCTTTGCGGGAAAAAGACAGGGGGCAAAAAGGCAAGAGAAGAAAACAAAGCAGAAAAATGGTCCTATCATTTTTTAAGAAGAAAAAAAAAGAAAAGGGGCGGCGGCGGCAGCAACAGATGAATCGACTGAGCGCGCCATGCGCCCTTTCTTTTTTTTCCTTTCTCGCTCTTCTGTGAACGTGGGGTGATCAATGCATTTCTTCGGAGTGGAGGTTTTGAGGGGGGGGCTGGGGAGGGGCGAAGACGAGCGGAGACGAAGGAAGAAAAGTTCCTTTTCTTCCTTCGTCTCCGCTCGTCTTTCTGTTTCTTTCTCTCCGCTCTCTTTTCTCGCGCGCGCGATTTCACCCCCGTCTTCTCCCATCAGCATCCTTTCTTTCTAGTTCGCGCGGAGCATCTTGCGGCCGCCCCCGCCCGTGAACGAGGAGATCAGGTTGGTCGCCGTCGTCATAACGCCGCTCCCGCCGTTGCCGCCGCCGCCGATGGCGCTGCCGATGCCGCCACCGCTTCCGCCCGTCACAGTGTTCAAGACGTTGCTGACGGCCCCGGTGCCCCCCAGGGCGCGGCCCGTGTTGTCCGAGTCGCCGCTCAGGAATCCGGCAGTGACGCCGGCGAGCGAGCCGACGATGCCGTCGGTGCCCGAGGAGGTGCCGTTGCCGCCGTCGCCGCCGCCGAGCGCCGGGACGACAGAGCCGACGGAGGATATCAGAGCTCCGAGGATGCCTCCGGTGTCGATCCCTCCGGTGCTCTGGGCCAGGACGCAGCTGGTGCTTTGCTGCGAAGAGAGCGCGAGGAGCGCGGCGAGGGCGAGGGCGGAGAGGCGGCGGAGGGAGAACATGGTTGTTGGACAGTTGATTTTTTTGAAAGGAGGAGGTCGAGAAACGACGAGCCAAACGAAGAACGACGATCGAAAGCGCTTTGGGGGAAAAAACTGTTGTTTTGGATTGGAGTTGTTTTTGGTTGTGATTCGAGAATCCGCGTGAGATCGAGGTACGGGGACATTGATTCAAACAGTCTCTCGCAAAGAGAAAGAGCAAATTGCATGCCGTGAGGCGGCGTGAGGCGAGCCGCCTCGCCTTTTCGGCCGTTAGCGCCGCTTTCGCCGGCCGAATTCTTCGACCGTCAGTCGCACTCGAGCGACGAGCGGCGACGATTCCTCATCGCCACCTGAGCGTCGCCGCGGCTTCCGCGCCCAATTTGGGCACTGCGATGGCCCGGAACATCCAAGTCATGCGCATCGGCGCCAAGGCTGGAGGAGAAAGGCCTTACCTTGGTGAGGATGCGGGGGGGCGAGGGAGGGAGTTTTTTTTGGTTTTGATTGGAAAGTTGTGAGTTCTTTCTTGAGCAAGAAAAAAGCAAAAAAAGCAAAAAAAAGCAAGGCTCGCTTTTTCTCTGCCAGTGGTCACTGGCCAGTGGACTGACCGTCCACTCTTCTCTCCTCTGACAGTCAGAGCGTTCCAGCCGTTTGCAGGGAGAGCTAGTTGGAAGCTCGAGGAGCAAAAAGCTCGAGACCCGAGGAAGACAAAAAAAGTTTTTTTAAAATTTCTTCTCTTTCTCTTCCTTCTTCTCTTTGTTTATCTACAGCTGCTATCTACAGTTTTTTTGTTTCTGAGTGGCGCAAAGGTGTGGGGGG
>Ga0210003_1003523_pt1 | contig 12699 bp, 12 predicted proteins | sample LantaG_FD_182804 | JGI IMG/M metagenome (GOLD analysis project Ga0210003, IMG submission 182804) | Deep subsurface microbial communities from Baltic Sea to uncover new lineages of life (NeLLi) - Landsort_02402 metaG (SPAdes) (version 2) | ecosystem: Environmental > Aquatic > Marine > Oceanic >...
GTCACGGCAGTGGGTAAAGACATGGTGCGAGACGTAAGATATTTTCGTTTGGCCTGCCGAATGTGTGCCGAGCTTGGCGCCCAGATTATCAAAACTTATTACGTGCCGGATGGCTTTGAAACGATAACAGCTTCCTGCCCGGTTCCGATTGTGATGGCCGGCGGCAAGAAAATCCCCGTGCTCGATGCCCTGACAATGGCATACAATGCCGTGCAACAGGGAGCATCAGGCGTGGATATGGGACGAAATATTTTCCAGGCAGATGCGCCCAAAGCGATGATGCAGACGGTCCACAAGGTTGTCCATGAAAATTTGAAACCGGCCGAGGCCCTTGAGATGTACGAAACTCTTAAAAACGAAGAGAGCAATTAACCACACAGAAAAATTATTGCAATAATATATAAGGACAATTATCATCGAGCTATGGTAAGTTTCAATGAAATTGAAAATGTTGCCGGAAAAATTGGGAAACAAATCAATGCTAAGGCAGTGATTCTTTTCGGCTCATACGCCCGAAACCAACCCGGAAAACATAGCGATGTTGATTTGCTGGTGATTGCTGAAAGTAATTTGCCAAGATACAAAAGAAGCCGCCAACTGCACCTCATGTTCAAGCCATATCCTTTTCCGATGGACATTCTGGTTTATACTCCCAAAGAAGTTGAAAAAGAGAGCCAGTTCGAGCTTTCATTCATCTCCACCGTACTGCGGGAAGGGAAAAAGCTGTATGGATAAAAAGCTTGAATATGCCGGGCGATGGTTCGGTAAGGCAAAAAGTGATTTATTAAATGCCGACAATAATCTTATCGCTGATAAAGTTCCTTATGACACGGTCTGTTTTCATTGCCAGCAGGCTGCCGAAAAACTACTCAAAGGTTTTCTTGTTGCGCATGCCTGCGAATATCCGATAACACATAACTTGTTTGTTATCTTAGACAAAGTTATTGAATATGACGCCCTTGCCGAATCGTTGCGAGAGGCGCTTGCTTTGCTTAATCCTTACGCTGTAGAGGTTCGTTATCCCGGAGATGAATTGATGTTGAAGATCGACGATGCTACTGAAGCAAGACAAGCGGCACAGGAGGTCCTTGAGTGGATGAAATCAAGATTTGGGCAGCTTTTAGAATGAAGAAAACACACTTAAGCAGAAGAGTTGTAATTGAAAATGCCGGATAAACCTCTCTTAGAGCAGATTCGTGAAGCATCCCCGCTTATCAGCGTGGGAATTCTTACCGCGGATTTAATGTCACTCGGCTCAGAGTTAGAACTCATGGACACAGCAGGCGTCAAACTGCTGCACGTTGATGTTATGGACGGCTGCTTTTGCCCGATGATGACTGTCGGCCCCGGCTTTATCAAGGCTTTAAAAACCCCCCTGCTAAAAGACATACACCTGATGATAGAAGAGCCTCTCGATAAGCTTGAAAGCTACGTCGCCGCCGGCGCCGATATGATTACAGTCCACGTTGAGTCCTGCCGACACATACATCGCGTTCTGCAAAAGCTGGGAAAAATGGCCAATGTCAACGACCCGAACAGAGGAATCCTGCGCGGCATCGCTCTGAATCCCGGCACACCGCTTGAAGTTATTACGCCGCTTATTGACGAGCTGGAAATGGTTTTTCTCTTAGCGGTTAATCCCGGCTGGGGCGGGCAGAAGTTCATCCCTTCTACTCAAGGACGGCTCAGTCGAATAAGAACAATGCTAAGCGACGCCAAGAAAGATATTCTGGTAGGTGTTGACGGTGGAATCACTCGCGATAACATAGCAGACATCGCTCGAATGGATGCCGATATAATAGTTACAGGAAGCGCGGTCTTCGACGGCAAAACACCTCTTAAAAATGCCCGCTTTATGATAGATGCCGTAAATGATGCCGCCAGGAAATAATAATGACTAATTTAGCTAAAATAGTGACAATTGTTCGAGGGCTTCTGGCAGAGCGGACAGGCAATCCGGACATACCCTACCACCCCGTTATCTTGAAGTCTCTGACGAGCAAAGAAGCTGTTGATTTCGCCGGATCTGAAAAAAATGCCGAAGCTCAGCGATATCCTGAACCTTTAACGAAGGGCAAGAATCCGCCGCTTTTCTTAAGCGATATGGACTATAACGCCGAGCCGGACACTCTCCGTAAACAATTAAGCGACATGATTTCAGATTATTCACAGCAGCACGGCCGTAAACCGGAAATCGTATGTCTTCGTGAACTTGGGATACTTTATATCGAGCGAAAGGATGATAAATCTGATTTACCTCTTCACAATAAAGTTACGCTGGTAACCGGTGCCGCGGGAGCCATCGGATACGGCATTTGCTGTGGGCTGCTGGAAAAGGGCTGTCATCTGGCAGCTACCGACCTTCCGGGCAAAAAGCTTGATAGTTTCACGGCCGATCTTAAGCAAACTGCCGGCGACCGCGTGATAGGAATTCCAATCGATGTCACTGATGAAGAGTCTGTTGCCGGCGGCCTTGAAAGTGTTTCTCTGGCCTGGGGCGGAATTGATATTGTGGTTGTAAATGCCGGCATCCCGCTGGTTTCATTTTTGAAAGATATAAACCTCGATGACTTCCGCAAACTCGAAAAAGTCAACATCGAAGGTACTTTTCTGACGCTTCGTGAAATCGCCCGGCACTTTATCCTTCAGGGCACCGGGGGTGACGTTATTATCGTATCGACGAAGAACGTTCCCAGCCCCGGCGCCGGCTTCGGCGCTTACAGCGCCACAAAAGCGGCCGCCCACCAGTTGGGGCGTATTGCCAGTCTTGAGCTGGCACAATACGGCGTTCGCGTAAACATGGTTGCGCCGGACGGAGTGTTCTCCGAGGGCAAATACAAATCAGGGCTATGGGCCGAAGTCGGGCCGGACCGAATGCGGGCGCGGGGACTCGATGAAAAGGGTTTGCAGGAGTATTACCAAAACAGGAATTTGCTGAAAGCTAAAATCACGGGCCGGCATGTTTCCAATGCCGTACTATTCTTTGCCACGCGCCAAACACCTACAACAGGCGCCACGATTCCTGTCGATGGCGGCTTGCCCGATGCCACGCCAAGATAAATCTAATGCCGAGGCCGGATAATACAACCGACAAGGAACTCAACAAATAATAAAAATATTGTCAGGAGTACGAAAGGAACGATTCAAATGAATAAAGCGCTCGCAGAGCTGATTCGAATATCGAATGAAACCGGAGGAGATCCAACCCTCGTTCAGGGCGGAGGCGGTAATACCTCTGTAAAGACGCCCGATGGTAAGTATATGTATATCAAGGCCAGCGGCACGGCCCTTAAGGATATGAATCAAAAACAAGGCTGGCGAAGAATGCGCCTCGAACCGGTCCTTGCCATACTAAAGGATAAATCACTGCCTAAACTGGATGCATCCACTCGTGAGCCTAAGGTCGTAAACATGCTGCTTGATGCCTGCGATGATAAAATTAAAACAATTGCCCGCCCGTCTGTGGAAGCCCATCTGCACGCTTGTCTGAATACCTGCGTAATTCATCTGCATCCGAGTGCCGCCGGGGCTTATGTGAATGCTAAAAATGGAAAAGCAAAACTCGAAAAGCTTTTTAAGGACGAAAATCTTCCGCCCCTTTGGGTCCCTTACACAGATCCCGGCTTTATGCTCGCCATAAAAATCGCCCGGCTTGTGAATAGCTATCAGGCCCGGTTCGGCAAAAAGCCGTCCATTCTCTTCCTGGAAAAACACGGCCTCTTCATTACGTCAAAAACCGCCGCCGGCGCTTTGCGGCTCGTGCGCAGCGTAATGAAACGCTGCAATAGCAAGCTAAAACAACCCAGGCCCGGAAGTGCAAAAGCCGTCGAACAGGATAAAATCAGCATCCTTAAGCTATGCATCGAACGGGCATGTTTGAAGGCTACCCATAAGCGCACAACGATATGGTATTATTACAACGATACTATCGCCGATTTCTTAAATCAAAAAGATGCAAAGAAAATGCTCTCCGGCTCGTTAACACCCGATGAGCTGGTTTATGCCAACGGTGCTGCGATGTGGGTTGAGAAATGCGATTCGCAAAGTATTGCAGGCCGGCTTAAACAACAGATACAAAAGGGCAAAAAAACCGCTGCAGCGTTTCTTGTCAAAGACGTCGGCCTTTTTGTCGCCGGGACCGAAAAGATTGCTCCAACCGTACGGGATATTGTGCTGTACTCGATTTTCATTCGAACCAATGCATATAGAATGGGCGGGATTCTCACTTTGAACAAGCGCCAGGAGGACTTCATCAACAACTGGGAATCCGAGGCTTTTCGCAAGAAATTAGCCAGCAAAAAGAAGTAAGCGCCCATCATGATTTTAGAAAATTTATTTTTTACGTAGGAACACCTGCTCATTACTCGGTAGAGTTCAACATAACAGGTAACAACCGGGCATTAACGCAAGTGCCTGGCTTTTTTGCTGCCCGGCATGTTAAACCAGCCGGAATATTTTAGAAATTAAGATGAAATTACGGTATTATGATACTTGAAACTTTCTGGTATATCAGTGAAGTGTATATGTAAAATCCCGGATAAAAGAGCACGAGGTATTTTGTTGACCGGATAGACTCCATAATATCAGATTCATGGACAATCAGCAAACCATATAACGAGATGACCAACACACTTATGATTCATCTGAGATTCCGGGGCAAGAATAGCTTGATCGTGCCGAACAAGTCCTTACAATGATGATATTCAGAGCGAGTTTGCCTGGAACCGCTCAAAAACGGAAAGATGTTAGTATGATTGATATGGGAAGATAATGACATGTCCCTGCGGCTAATCATGGGTGAGGAACTTTGAATGGAACTGGCGATTCGCACAGAGCATTTGACGAAGATTTACAATCAACGGCTAATTGCGGTCAACGACATGAATCTGGAAGTGCCGTGTGGCTCTGTCTTCGGATTATTAGGCCCCAACGGTGCGGGCAAGACGACAACACTGCGTCTTTTGTTGGGATTGCAGCGTCCCACCGCGGGCCAGGCACAGGTTTTCGGAAAGTCATGCGGGCCCAATGCGGTTTCTGTCCGTTCTCAGATCGGCTACCTGCCAACAAATCCGAAATTGCCCGGCAACCTGCGACCCATCGAATACCTGGACCTTCTCGGCAGGTTGTCTCGGCTGCCGGGTGAGGTTCGCAAGCCGCGAATATCCGCCTTGCTTCGCGCCGTGGGATTGCTCGGAGCTACCGATCAGCGGATCCAGACTTTTTCTACCGGGATGTGCACTCGCCTGGGAATTGCCGCCTCACTTGTGGCCGATCCGCCGCTACTGCTCTGGGACGAGCCCACTGCGGGCCTGGATCCGTCGGCTCGGCGATTCACGCTGGAACTCATCCGCGAACTTCGAAAAACAAAAACCGTTGTCGTTGCCACACATATCCTAAGTGACATCGATCAGATCTGCGACCACATGGGCGTGATGCACGAAGGGCGCATGATTTTTACCGGTTCGATGCAGGACATGAAGCAGCGTCTTCGCCAGCACGATTTCACGCTGGAGCTGGAAGGCGAAGCGGAAGATGTCCGGCGACTGGCCCGCGATGCAGCTAACCTAGAAGGCATTGACGCAACGGTGGACAACAGCCAGGCATTGCTTGTACGAATTGCCGAAGGTCGCAGTCGCTCCCGCTCGCTGGCCGATGTCCTTAAACTTATCGACGCGAGCAATCTTTCGCTCCAGGCAATCCATTCCGGCCAGAACGCGACCGAAAATGCTTATCTCCAATTGCTGCAAGAGGACGAAGCCCATGGATTCCATCGCTAAAACTTCGAAGATCGGCACACGGATGATGCCCTACATGGCGATTCTCCAGCATGACATGAAAACCTTGTGGTCCAGCCGGCTGGTCCGTCTTTGGCTCGGGGCCACTGTGCTGTTGACTTTACTGCTGGTAGGCGCGAACTGGGCTAACTTTCAGGACGGCACGCTGATCGCGTCACTCTTGTTTCCGTACCTGGTATTCCCCTGGTTTTTTGTTGTAGTGGTGCTCGGAGTCACCCCGGTATCGGGGTCGCGAACCGAAACGCTGGCCGACGGTATCCTGAGCCGGCCTGTGAGCCGCTTTGAATACCTGCTGGCCACCTGGTCGGCGCGGGTCGTGCTTGTGTTGAGTGTCTACCTGGTTGTAATAGTCCCGGCGATAGTGCTCGTAATTCTGGCAAAACGCCCTGTGCCGGAGGACACAGTGACTGTCTATGGAATTGTTACCGCTCTGTTTGTGGTAGGACTCGTACTGACTTTCCTCGTGTCGCTGGGATTTCTCACCGGGACACTGCTGCGAAAGCCGCTGTTGGCGGTGGTAGTGCTTATCTTCGTCTGGTACCCGATCGGCCTGATTTTGAGCGTCTTCTCATTAGAGGAGTTCTCGCCGATCAGTTTGAACCGGGCGATATCAACACAACTTCGCCGATCCTGGCATGAGACTGATAACGAGGCGAAGGACAATGCCAACGTACAGGATGCCGATGCTTTTACCGATCAGGTGTCCAACTTTTTCAGCGTCTTTTCCAGCGTCCAGCCTAAGCCAAAGGCGAGCAAACCCGATTTCTTCGAGGGTGAAAAATTCGAAGACTTCTCTTTGTTCCGCGTGACTTTAGGATACGGGCTGCCGACCATAGCGGCTGTTGTCCTGGCAAGCCTGTGTTTCTATTGGCGCGATATGTGACAAGTTGTCGCTACGAGCAGCAGAATGCTTTATCACCAAATTGGAAATTCCGGACTATATTAATGATCTATTCAATTATTTAACGCCGAAGCCGTAGGAGAATAAATTATGTCGAAACTAACACGCCGAGACTGGATGAAAGGTGCATTGGCGACAATCGCCGGGGCGGGCGCAGTATCAACTTCGTCGAGCATTTCCGCATTGGGTGCGCAGCCGGGCTCATCCACGGGAGAAAGAAAAAACCGAATTAAGCTCGCCCTTATGTCGGGCCGTGGAGATTTGCAAACATTAGGCCGGCAAATGGGAGTCACTCATGTGATAACCGGCGCCAGAGGTCTGAGAAGAGGCGGCACTGTCGAGCAATACGCCGAACAATTGGCCGGGCAGAAAACACGATATGAGCAAATCGGGATCAAAATCGCCGGCTTCGAAGGCCCGCCTATCAACCATTGGAGAATTAAATTAGGAGTCGATGGACGTGACGAAGATATAGAGGACTTTAAAACGGCAATACAGGCTATGAGCCAGGTCGGCCTTGACATGATTTGCTACAACTGGATGGTCGGCATCGGCTGGACACGCACCAACAGCAGATTGGCCGCACGAGGCGGTGCCGTAACGAGCGAATTTGATCTTGAGTCTTTTAATAATCCGGATAATACCGATAACAGGCGATCCCGCCGGCGCCGAAGCGATGAGCCGATAAGCAAAGAGCAGGTATGGGAAAATCTGGAGTACTTCCTGAAAGAAGTTATTCCCGTAGCCGACAAGTACAAAGTTAAGATGGCACTACATCCGGACGATCCGCCGATTTCACCCCTGGGAAATATCGCCCGCATTTGTACAAGCGCTGCCAACTTCCGTAAAATTATGAACATAGTGCCAAGCCCCATGAACGGGATAACATTCTGCCATGCGAATTTCAAATTAATGGGCGAGGATATTTACGCTCTTGCCAAAGAGTGGAGCCGGCAAAATAAAATCTTTTTCGTACACTTCCGCGATGTCGAAGGTACGAAAGAGAAATTCCACGAAACATTCCATGACAATGGCCCTACGGATATGGGTAAGATTATGAAAATCTTATATGAGAATGGCTTCGACGGCCCCATTCGGCCGGACCACGCCCCTGCAATGGGAACCGAAACCGGCGAAAGAGCTACCGGATACGGGACGCTGGGAAAGATTTTTGCGATTGGTTACATGAAAGGCCTCCTGCACGGACAGGGCATCCCATGTGAATAATTAAGCATAAAAACATTGTTTTGAAATTTAAATCATACATAGAACAACAGCTAAACCGAGAAATACGAACCGGAGTCTCTTGTTCATCAGATAAAGCTTTTTCTCATCCATCTTTTGAAATCGATAGAAGTAATTTACTACCCAAACAACAATCAACAGAAATAATAAAGCGGTTCCCGCCCCGGCTAAAATATCACTCAAATAATGTTTTTGAAGCGCAATTCGGGAATAACATACCAGCATGGCTAATAATAACGTAACAACCTTAAAGAGTTTGGTAATCGTGCCTGTGTTTGATGCTATCAGCACAAAAGGTAAAGCTAATGCCATACTTTTCGTAGCATGCCCGGACGGAAAAGAAGGTGAACCGGGTACTTTAGTTTGAATAATCTGTCCCGACAATTCGACAACCGGGCGGGCCCTGTCAACTACTTCCTTCAATAAGTCACCCGCGATTGATCCCAGCCCAAACGAAATAAGTATAAAAAAGAAAATGGGTTGATTAATTCTATGCTTAACATCTTTTTGAGTTATGAATAATAGAATTGCGAATGATAAGGAAATTAGACCCATGCCGTATTTTGAAATCAACCGGGCGGCCTGTAAATAATATTGATTGCTGAAAATGAAATTCTGTTTTATTACAATAGCGGCGTCTAATCCCCGTTGATTCCAGAGTAATAGAGCAGCCAGATAAAAAACCACTGATGAAATTAAAATGAAAATAGATTTATTTCTCGATATCGTGATTCTAACTTGTTCTGCATTAATATTCATTTCTTCCATGGCTTACCCTTTATAGTCGGACATAATGCTTTATTATACAATGATAATACGGGGCGGACCGCAATTTTCTTCATTAATTGTTTGTCACTTAATTGCAGGAAGGGAACTAATTAATCAGGATGCACGCAGCAAAGTTCGGCGGCGTCCTCGCCCTGAACAAACCACAGCAGGACTTCATCAACAACTGGGAATCCGAAGCCTTCCGAAAAAAATTAGCAAGCACAAAGAAGTAAATTTTATTCAAAACGTAGGGTGCGATGAATCGCACCAATTCTTAATGTAGGGTGGGCCTCGGCCCACCGATAAAAAACGCGTGACACCTATGAAGGTGGGGCAATACCACAATCCCGTGGGGACACCTTACGGCGGGTATCCTTCAGGGAATCCCACTCTATGCTACTCCCTCTTACAACACGACCGAATGAAAACTCTCATCCTATTCCTGTAAATCTTATCGGAATTCAATTCAGGCCTTTTAATAGGCATTATTCCAGCAATAAACAAGACTTCTTACTGGAAGGATACGTAATTTTACGTAATTCCTAAAAAAAGTGATTTAACACGTTATATCAACTTCTGAAATAGCCGAAATATTGAAAGCGAGAATACTCTTTTAACAAAAAACACAAAGATTGAGACTTTACGGGAGGAAAACTTACTAATCGAGTTCGCTGAATTTATTAGAAAGCGTTCTTCTCAAATGAATCACTGTAATAACCGAATCTGAAAAGAGAAAAGATATGAAAAGATGTCCCTATTGTGCAGAAGAAATACAGGACACCGCCACAAAATGTAGACATTGCAGGGAGTGGTTGAAAAAAGATGAGTATATACAGGAGAAGGAAGGTACGTTGGGAATTCAAAGCCAAACGCTTGCAAAACAAAAGCAGAGCATCGCAATTGAACAAATCGGTAAGACAATAGGAACTTCAAGCGAAGAAACGATGCACCAAAATCCGAAAAGTAAAGAACAATCTAAGTGGATTACACTTGTTGTTCTTATGGTCATTTTCGTTGCTATAATCGTTGTACATTTTTCAAATACTCCAACAACTATACGAGCCAACAAGATTGACTTTGTGCCTTTGCAACAACAGAGAGACCTAACAACGCCATCAAGTCGGCTTGTAGGGCTATGGAATAATGTTGACAATGGCAGTGAACTCCTTTTTGGCCCCATTGACCCTGACTTGAGAATTGGCACCTACAGAATTTGCAATAAAGGTTATAGTTTCGGACCTCCTTTTCGTTTCAAGGTTTTATTCGAGAATCCTTCAGGGGTACAACTTGTAATGCGTCCATATGGACAGAATAAGAATTCACTTAAAGATAGTGCTAAGTTAGGATTTGATGTCTCTATGTCAGATGTAACTTACACTATTCCGAAACATGGTCAGTCGATGACTGAAGAATATATATTCGGTGGAACAAGTCCGATGTTTTCGATATATCAATACATTGACAACAAAACTGTTCCTTAAGCGAGAATGCTTCCGCTTAAAGAAAAGACAAATGGGGTCAGGTGCATTTTCTAGCATAAAAACAACACAAGAATGACGTTAGATTATTGTATACTGGCGGCTGTTAATCCAGGTGAAGATAAAGCCGCAAAGTTTTAGGGGATTGACACATGGAAAATGAGGAAGAAATGTTCGAGAAAGTGAAATCAGCATTCACTAAATTCTTTAAGAACAACGCCACCTTATTTGATGTAAATGCGAATGAACGATCAATCACACACAAGCTCGCCGAGTATCTCCAAGAAGCCTTCTCTCATATGGATGTAGATTGTGAATATAATCGGCATAGGAATTTAGTGAAAAAAATCTCTGTTTACGAACATGAAAAGATTATGCCCGATGATTTAGAAGCTAAGACAGTCTATCCTGACGTTGTGATTCATAAACGAAAGACGGATGATCACAATCTGCTGGTTATCGAGGTCAAAAAAGCCAATTCAGCACGCCGCACCAATAAAGATGATGAGAAAAAACTGAAAGCATTCACCGGCAATGACTATCATAATAACTATCATTACAAGGTTGGATTGTACGTAGAAATCGATGTAGGGAACAAGTGTGTCAGTAAAGTGAAGTGTTTCAAAAAAGGTAAGGAGGACAAAAACACTATCTGGTCTGGGTTGCAAGATGTATAGGATTACACTTTAAAACTGATGGATATCTCATGAATATTGACAATATTTTGGAGATCTCAACGGCATCTATCCTTCTCATTGAGGAGCGTGCTCGAAAGAATATTGTGATTGGTGTTCCACACCATGCTCCACTAGGAACGTTAGAACTTCCGTGTAGAGAACATAGGAATTCAGACGAAAACGCTGGGTATCTTGGTCGTTATCTTGCTGGGAAACTCGGCTGCTGTAGTATTGTTGCTTGTAATTACTCTGTTGATGTCAACAAGTGTCTTCGGAGCGACTATAGCATGCAGATAGCTGTTTGGAATCCCATGGTGTTGGTTGAGATTCATGGGCACAGTGGGAAAAATGCAAACAGTGACATTGAAATTTCTTCCGGTTCCACTAATAATAACAAATCATGCGAACTTGCGAACATCCTCAAAGAGGCTTTCCTGGCCTACAAGGGTCTTAAAACAATTTCTGTATGTGGCGAGTACTCTAAGCTGCACTTCAAGGCAAGCAAAGCGGTGACAATCTCCGATGGCAGATGGCTCGCGTATCATATAGAGCTCCCGCCGATTCTGAGGAAACCGAACCACAACGCATGTATAAGACCTCCCGATGTCGGATACCAATTCTGTGATATCCTTGCAAAGGCTTTGGGCCAACTCCACGACTGATAAATCTATGGGAAGGAAATAGGGGTCAAGTGTTAAATCTTCCGGTTATCATCTTGTACTGCCATGTTTCAAAACCCTTCGGTTAATCGGGGACGTCTTACGTATTTCTTCGTGGTTCCCAGTATTCTTCTTAGTGAACCTATATTCATGAACACCACTTGTTTTATTAAAACGATTACTGTTGATTGATTATTGATTATTGTTTTTCCGTTCGACCTTGCCCGAGGCACGCTTCTTTGTTCATCATTCCTTCGTGATTAATCCAAAATGGTTTTTATCAGCGTTAATCAGCGGTTTATAAAAATGATTATTCCCAGCACACAATACGCAATACGCACGACGCAGTACGAACAAAGGACGCCCTGAACCCGGTCGAAGGGAACGTCGTCTCACGGAGACCTTGTCATTGACTATTTTCTATCGACTATTTACTATTTTATCCGCGTTCATCTGCGGTTAATTGACATGCGGCGAGTCACGGAGATTTATTTAAAATTTGCTCGACATTTTTTGTTATTTTTCGTATAGTATGTAACAAATATAATACAGAATACAGGAGACGCAAGACAAATTGAGAATTGAGAATTGAGAATGGTAAATCTGGCGGGTTTAATCAGAAAAACAGATTGATATCGGGGGAAAAAAAGGCTTCATCCGGTTAATGCGTAGGTGGCTCGAACATAAGGGGCCTCGGAGTTATTTCGAGAGAAAAATCGTTTGGGCAGAGGGCCAAATTAGGGCTGCCAGGGGGGTAATTTGGGCCTCTGGGGCCCCGAACGATTTTTCTCGGTCGTCCGAACCCACAACAAACCTACTCATTTCCCGGATGAGCCATTATTTTCTATCCGGCCGACTCCAGGCCGGACAAATGATATGACGGCCCGATTGTATGCACACAACGCTCAGCCATCAAGCAAAATTGCTTGCCTCCGAACTGCCGGTTTTGTAAAAAAGAATCAAAATGTGAATCCTACAGTTGCTTTTCCGAGGCATGATGTGCTATAATACCGCTCTTTAATGCTATCGGCGGGGCAATTCCGGGGTTTTTGCCCTTGAAAAGTTGATTTTTCTGGAGATTTGAAAAATGGGTTTTGGTATTGATGACACTCGAAAGAAACCGGCCCCAAAGGTAAAAGACCTTATTAAAGATGGGATTGTTGGCCTTGATGATGT
>Ga0210003_1003526_pt1 | contig 12688 bp, 19 predicted proteins | sample LantaG_FD_182804 | JGI IMG/M metagenome (GOLD analysis project Ga0210003, IMG submission 182804) | Deep subsurface microbial communities from Baltic Sea to uncover new lineages of life (NeLLi) - Landsort_02402 metaG (SPAdes) (version 2) | ecosystem: Environmental > Aquatic > Marine > Oceanic >...
CCCCAGAAAACCTTTCGCTATCGCAAAGGTATCGTGTGTGGGCACGACACACGTCTGGGGACGCTACTTATTTTTCTCCGCCCGTAAATATTCTCTTATATTTAATTCAAATTTTTCTAAATTCTTTTCCATATGTTTATATCGTTCTTCGCTAACCCTGTTGTGTTCTTGGAATACAGCATTACTTACTATAAGTGAACGCGGATAATGAAGTTCGTGATTTGTCAAATGTTGAAAAAGTTTTACATCTATACTGTTTACTTTGAAATTTATACTTCCCAAAAGAAAGATACTAACAGTAACCAAAACAGGTGTTATTAACCTAAACCATTCTATCGTTACCTTATTGCCTTTTTCATCAACCATTGAATGCCCCTTATTTTATCTTAGATGTTTTCCCTTCCATAGTATCTGTATAGTACTGTTTCACATTTTTTTCTGCTTTTTCGGCTTGAATTATAAATTCTTCATTAGCAAATCCTATATCCTGAAACTTTTTATCCGCAAACTTGAGTGCCTGTTCAACGCCTATCTTTTTTACTAATAACAACACCATGTAGTAAGCCATAAACTGCCCAAAGAAATAAGAGTTCTCAACTATCTCTGTGAGTTCTTTTTCTTCCAGACCTTCTGGTGTTATTTTTTTATTGTCCGCTCCGTAAAATACTGTTTGTTTGAATTTGCCTTTCACTAATAAACCCTCCTACCGTCATCTGGAAGATGATTGTATGAAATATTGAATAGAGAAATTGATGGTGAGGTGTCCGAAATTGATGGGCGTTTAAGTATTATTCGTACCCTTAAATCGTTGTATTTGGTTTGTTTTGTGCCACCGCAAGCACATTCATTGCCATAGTTAAGTTCGTAGATATGCCCATTATCTTTAATGCGTGTCCAAACTGTGCCACCGTCGTTCGATGCAGAAAGAGATATTTTACCGTCATTTAAAGAACCAGTTGTTTTGTCTATCTTTATTTTAGTAAAATCCCTCAACTGCGTATTTGAACGTGTCAAATTCGTAAATTGAGGGCTTATTAAAATAGCTTGAGTTTCGCCTATTGAAATTGTTGCGGTATCACCAGAGATTGTAGCGTTTGTGGTGTCGAACAAACTCCAAGCGTAATCTGCGGGAAAACTTTTTTTCCAATGAAGTTCAGGAACCCATTTTTTGTTTGGCTGGATTATTTTGTATTCACACTTTTTGCAACATAAGCTTATGCCTAATTTGTAAAGCGTGCTACCATCATGCGGACACCTCATAGACTAATCCTTATTGTTTGGGTTCTTCTGATATGGGTTTTTCTGGTTCAACTGGTTTTTCTGGGGCAACTGGTTTTTCTTCTACGCCGTTAACTTTCTCTGCGTTTTCTACCATGTTCGTTACTTTTGTTCTGCCTTGAAGTTCCGCTCTTAAAATTTGTGCGTTCCTCCCAGCAAGTTCCGATTTGTCCTGTTCGTCTAAAATCAAAGACTTTAGTTCTACAACGCTAAGATTTCTTGGGTCTACTTCAGCCATTTTTTACTCCTTTTAGTTTGTGTGGGAAGCAACGGTTACAAACCATCACTCCCCACACTGATTTATTTACGTACTATACAGACACAATCGTAGCAATCTGATTCACCCTAAATACTACAGGAATGAACGTCTTGAACAATTGTACTCGCACAGAACGTCTCTCTTCTTCAGCCCAACGCCTAACTTCAAGCGGTTCCGCTACGTAAGTGTAACCGAGACTTGTACCTCTCTTACAAACGATAGCATAATCATCGCCTACAAGAGCTGTTTCGGTCGCACCTGACAGAAGACCCGCCGCAGTATTGGCTGTTTTAACAGCCGCAGAAACATATACATCTAATCCTGCTATATTCGGGATAGCTCTACTTCTTCCTTCCGCAATCTTTGCGGTTAGATTCGTAGTATTACCAGAATATTTGTATATATCCTTAATATCTGCGTGGTTCATCAAGTTAAGTTCCGTATCAGGACTTATAATAAGCGTATCGCCTTGCGTATGCTGTGTGGTAAGAATATTCTTACAAGCATTACGTAAGTCTGATAACGGTGTTGATTGAGTTCCACTCCAATCAAAGGAAGCTGTAACTTTGTTCCCTGACGGAGCATTGCTTGTTAACGCATTGAGAATGGTGTACTCTTCTCGAAGTGCTAACGTATCGGCTAAGAACTCAATTTCGTCAGTTACAAGCTGTCTACCAGAGGCAACCGCAACTTTGGAATTCTTGTTCATCAAGAACTTGATAGCTCTTTCTGAAATCCTACCTCCTATACGATATTCTTTCATCGTGAAAGAACTTTCCGTATAGTTAGTATTTAAGAGCCTATCTAATCCGCCTTCACCAACTTCTGGAGCCAACTGTCCAAACGCTATATCACCGTATGATTTGTAATAACCAGACCATTCGGGGTACAAGCGTTCAGGAAGAAAATCAGGAGCAAAAAGCATCCCCTGTGTTTTCTTGATGGCGATACCAGTTAGTTTCTTTGGATGCAGGTCAGCTTGAATTTCATAACTAATCATTTTATATCACCATCCTTTAGGCTACATCAGTGTTGTGCGAAATATTAACTAATACCTGACCAAAAGTCGAAGCAGTAATAGTTTCCATTGCAACACCTACTATTGCACCAGCAGTTCCTGATGCGTATGTTTTTATTTTACCGTCAGCGTCGCACATAGCTCTCGCTCCAACGGCTAATCCGCTTCCACTATCTTCAAGTCTTGCAATACCGCCTGTGTAAACAACACAAACATCATTTGCTTCCCAATCGGCAGTAACGTACCCTATGGGAGTAGCGGCGTTCGCTGACGCTTGCTCAACACAAGGTATACCTTCTTCAAGAAACGTAACAGCAGTGTTAAGTTGTACAACTCTGCCTTCGTTCAAAGCACCTGAAGCTTTAGCGGAGAACTCAAACGGACTGGCGACTACCATTATATTGCCGGCATATGTTTCTGTTAAAGCCATCTTTTTCTCCTCAATTTATATCTATAATTGGTTTCCCAATTGTATTTTAAGACTGTTGTCTTATTTTTTCGCAGTGTTCTTCTCGTAGAGTACGTCACGGGCATCATCTACAGGAATACCTTCTTTCTCTGCGTATTTTCCGACTACTTTTTCAATCTCATCAGCTTCCATTTCGTCGAAATCCATTTTGAACTCGTCTTTCTCGTCTTTTTTAGAATGCTGTGTTCCACTTTCCTCTAAATTAACTTTAGAATCAGTCTTTTTAAGCATTTCGGCATACTTTACTCTCTGTTCTTTAGAAAGACCTGTCATGAAATCTACTACACTCGCTTCTTCCGCAGGAAGCACTTTACCTTCATCTTTAAGTTTGGTTACAGTTTCCCTAACAGCTGACAAATCGAGTTGCTTTTCCATTTTTTCTTTTTCGGCTAAAGCTTCCGCAAGTTTAGCGTCTTTCTCTTTAATCTGTTCGTTAAGCTTCTCTTCATTTTCTGAAGCTTCCTTCAACATCTCTTTTGCTTTCAAGTCAGCAAGTTCATTCAATTTTACTTCGTCCATATCATTATCTCCTTCTTCCTTATTAACTTTATTATTGCCTTCTATGGCATAGTTTAAAGTAATTTTAGCTTTCGCCATTTGTTCAGATGAAAAATCTTTCATCTCGTTGATTTGTGATAACGAGTTTTTAGCGTTATCTTTATCAATGTTTCCTTCTTTATCTTTGTAGGGCAATGCTCTGTCTCGTGCCTTGTCTTTGACTGTTTCTTTAACAAGTGCGAAAGCCGAGTCAGGAAGTGAGTTTATATATTCTTCTGTCCAAACGGAAACTTTTTCTTTACCGCTGATGTCTAAAAAATAAACTTCATTTTCTTTGTCATATTTTATAGTTCCATTTTTTCCAACAATATCTTCCGTTAAGTTTTCAGCATCAAGATTTATATTTTTTGAGTCTACGGTCTCGGAAAGCACTGAAGCTTCCTTAATATAAGGGAACGCTACGGCAGATATTTCTCTTAGACCTCTTCCGTCCCAATACATTCCTACTGACCATTTCTTCATAAGACCACGTTTCCATCGGCTAATAGCGTTGTCATCTAATAGAAACATATCGGCATAAAGCATGGTTCCTTTCCGTACAAGTTTTTTAACATATCCTAAAGTGTCTACATAACTTTCGGAATGGTCGGCTTGTATTGGAACATTCTCTTTAACGTCAAACTGGTTTATCAATACGTTATCAATATATTTTTCCGTGTATTCTGTACCCCTATGCGTTCCAGCCTTAAATACTGGTATATCTTTAAGTAAAAGACCATCATCAACTTCTTCGGTTTCCACATCTTTAATGTTTTTCTTTGTCATGCTGAATGTTATGTGAACGGTATCATTCTTTAATTCTTTCTTATCCTTTTCTGCATAATTTAATTTCTTACGCATCTTAATTCTCCTTATGAATTTTTGGTTCTGGAATTGGAATATCGTCTTGTTCCTGTTTTTGTAGAATACCATTTAAAATATAAGGATATGTGGTTTCTATCTTATAAACCCACCAATCTGACAATATTGGGCATCTCACCTTTCGTGTATGTCTATCATCACATGGTCTTTTTTCTCTTGGGTCTGAAAATGTCAAAACAATACTTAATGGTAAATTTATTTCAGCAAACATTTTTCTGCATGATTTCTCTATTCCACTCATTCTTCCGTTTATATTAAAATCATGTCCACCCATCATTCCATCTTTTTTTATTTTGGGAAACCATGACCGTATATCCTGTTCTACTTCAAAATCCGCATGACCATCATCTACATATACAAAATCTACACTTTCATCTTTTATTTGTTTAGCCGCCTCTACTGTAGTCGCATAATGCCAAACTATTTTATCGTTAAATTTTTTTAGTTTTTCTTTTGCGACGTGTTGGCATCGTGCATTTATTCCAAAATAATTGTCTACAAGATGTATTTTTTGTATCTCTGGATAGTTGGTTAGCATATCTAACGCATTATCTCCAACTGATACTCCTAATTCTGCACAAATTATGGGTTTGTCTTTAAAATATTTTTTTGCCGCTTCGATAGATGGTCTCATGCACCTATCTCCTTATCTATCTCCATGAGGTCTTTATAGTAATCTGTATTTATGGCGTTAGCTTTTGCCTGACCTGCTTCATGGCAATCTTTATAGATTATGGCTGGGATATAATCATATTTACATGTTAAATGTGCCATTATTCTGTGATGTCCGTCTACGCACATGAATCCGTTTTCATAATCATAAACTGCTATTGGGTAAAGCTCACCAGTGCTTTCAAGTATTTTTACAAGACGATTGTTACGTTCACGTTCAATAACAAATCTTTCATTTTCAAAGTCGTATAGCAATCCCTTCAACTGATTACGATAGTTATTATGATAATGAACATAATTACGTTCGTGTTTACAGTAAATGCCATCTATTAACAAGTCTATTAAAGGACGTTCTTCTTTAAGCCATTCAACATAATAAGTTCCTAAATCATTAAATATATTTTTTTTCATCATACTGGTGTCTTAACCCCTCCTTTTACGCCTGAAATTTTTCCGCCTGTCGTTGGTGTCTTTCCGACCTTAACTTGTTGTGTTCCTTTAGTTCCAGTTGCTCCCGGGATAGGCGGTGGTTTAGTAGTACCTTTTTCTTTAGTCTTATCCTTAATAGTATCTCGTGTAACTTCTGCAACATCTCTATGGGGAACGCCCATCATATCTCGCATCCACTGTTCGTCATTACCAACCACTCCGTTCTTGACAAGCAATGCGAATATCTTACTTAAATTAAGTAAATCTTCTTTTGTCATAGGTTCAAAAACAAACTGTGGATAAACGTCCTGTACACCAAAATTATAAATAACCAACGGTTTGATAATCTTTTCTTCGACTATATTGCCAACATCTATTTCAAGACACTTTAGCATTGTCTGGAATAATCCAAATTGTGTGTTTGAAAGAGCGTAACTACCTCCACCGCCTTGACTTGTTATGAGGAGTGGTGGGACCAACATTCCTCTTAATATCTGTGAGTTATGGTATTCTAAAGCGGATTTATAGTCTCCGCCGGCTGACCTTCCTACTCCAGTTTCCAATGCTTCTATAAGCCACCCTTCTGTCTTGGCAATAGATGACCTTGTTTGAACATTGTCAAGCATCGTAAGCATCTTATCTAACTCATTCTTAGATGGAACTGTTCCAACGAGAATAGGCATACCAAATCGTTCTAAAGCTATATTCCAGAACTTTATAACAACTTTTTTTACAAACCAGTTTTTATGTACCGACCTTAACCTCGAAACTCCATAATGGTTACCAAACTCTTTATCTGGGGTGTAAACAATAGCTTTTTCAAGCGGGATTGTAATCTTGTCATTGTCTCCAGTTTTCTGAACTATTTTTTCTATATCTCCAAACTTGTTTGTTTCAAATTCTATGTTTTCTGGGTCTAAATCTTTAAGTTTCTTTATTCCTATCTTTCCTGAAAACTTACCACCTTTAATAATTTTCCAAACAATTTCTATTACCGAGAACCCATAAGGAATGGCGTATAAAAGTTTACCAAGCGACCTTTCAAATTGAGCATTATCATCTATGTTTCCAAAAGAAAATTTAATAAATTCTAAAATCTTTAAAGTGTCTTTGTTTGAGTTTTTTTCAGGGTATGATACTTTCCATTTTCTTGATAATATACTGTTACGAATAAAATTAAACCCAACACGAACTTCGGCATCTTGCATCATTTCCTTATAAGTCTGTATGCCTATTTCGTCTGGATTTAATGCGTCTCCCAAACCAAGAAACTTATTCCAATTCGCAGTGAGATTACCTTGCACGCCGTATTCACGCACATTAGGTTTTTCTCTAACTTCAACACCGTCAGCGTATTTCGTAACGACTGGTTTAGTTTTTTTAAATCTGTCTAAAAACCCCACTACTTCCTCCCTTAAAAAAGTTTTCTTATCTTTGCCATATCTTCGGTTTCGTCTTTGTCGTACATTTTCACGGATTCACGTTCTGAACCTAATTTAAACTCGAAATCTCTTCCTGCTTTTTTGAACTCTGATGCCGCCATTGACAAACTATTACCACACCATGCAGAGAAGCCATTTCTCATTGTCATAATGATTCCAGTATTGCTTTCACAACAATAAACTTTACCAGAATATTTAATTTTTTGGATTTGGTCTTTACTGTGATGGTTCAATCTAGGATTGTTTTTATTCGTTACCATTGAAACGATATAACTTATATAATTTGTTTTACCATGCAGAGCTTGTCTTCCAATCCTATCATCTTTTAAAATATTAACACCATATCCGCATTTTAAAGCTATTTCTGAAAAATCCTCAGCTAATTTTTTAGATGATGAGTAATACATATTACGAGAACCATCTCCAAGCATCATTGCATTTAATAATATTTTTAATTGTTTTGTTGGATAATTTTTATATTTTTTCGGAATATATTTTTCGTAAGCAAGTCGTCTTGAAAATAATTTGGCTATCCTTTTGGAATAAATAACGAACCCATCTTTTATTTCTTTAAAGTTATATATTTTAGATAAACATTTTTTTATTATTTCGTATTTATATGTACCTTTTTTTTGTGCTATCATTACCTTTGTTCTATATTTATCAATATATCCTTCAGAAAGGTAATATCCCAAAAGCTCCATGAAATCATTTATTTTAATTTTTATTTCTCTATTATCGCAATTTTTTGCTTTTGGTACCCTTATATAGTATTCAGAGTTTTTTTCTATTTTTTTATTCCATTTTACATTTTTTTTAAGCCTTAAATGTTTTCCAATCAATCCTTCAGCTTTTAGTAATTTATGATTTCTATATTGATTAGCTCCTTTTGAAATTGCTACATAGCAACTATGTTCAGGAGTTACAAGAATATCTATTCCATTATTTTTAAAATGAATCATATCTCCATTATAGTTGAAAGATACTATCTTTTTTGGCTTATCAAAAATCAATTCGTCGTTTTTTAATTGTGCTATGTTGTCTGATAATTTTAAATTTTTAAAATATTTCCATCCATCATCGGTTAAAATTTTTGTTTTATCATCGTAACACCAGACAGCATCGTCGTGTTCATTGCTTACATGTCTAAATCTTACATGACCCTGTTCGGTATAAGTTCGTTCGAGACTTCTTAATTGTGTCATAAGAAGTTTATTCCGTGGTATGCGTATGGCTTCGCTTTCAAAAATCTGACGTAACTTTGTAATCAAAAGTTCTTTTGTCGCTATGGTAAAATTTATTCCTTCTACATGGACCCCAGAATTGTTTACCAAATCTTCGTATAGTTTTTCTCCTACACCTGTCTGGTCGCAAAATATTTTCTCGACTTCAAGTTCTCTGCAAATTTCGTATATATGACTTAATTGCTGTTCGTATGGAATTCTTTTATAGAACTCTATTCGTCTTACTACAAAAAGTTTTTCGTTATCAATATGTTCTCCAACAACTACGGCAGTAGAATCTTCTTTCTTTGCCCAATCTATCCCCATGTGTATTGCACCTTGACGTTTAATCGTAAAATACTGACCTAACTCATCATCTACACAAGGTGCTAAAATCTTTTCTGGGAAATAAGCGTACGCGTCTTCTCGGAACTGACATTGATATTCCTGTGCGAAAGACAACTCGTCCATAGTCGCACGCATGTCCTCAATGCGTTTTATATACATTGGGTCTGGACATGACGTATATGGTATAAGATGTTTGCTATATTCTTTATTGTTTGCCCAAATATCGTAGAATACATTTCCTCTTCCTCTCGGAGTAGAGGATACCGTCATTTTTCCGCCACGAGAGATTGACGGTTGTATGGCTCTAAAAATCTTTTCTTCTTCTTTAAAATGTGCGGCTTCGTCTACGTAAATCCTTGTAGCGTTAAATCCGCGGCAAGTCATCGGGTTACAAGGTAGTGATACTAAATGCCCTGCTGGCTTACGTCCTTTACCTAAAAACTGAATTTCTGTTTGAGAATTTTTAAATGTTTTAGGTCTTATCCCAGCTGGAATTGAATGATAAATTTGTTTGCAATAATCAAGTACACGTTTAGCGGCATTTTCCGAAGTTGATATAAACAAAATTACAGATTCTTCGTCCATAAGAGTTTCGACAAGACCTTCACCTGCCATTATGAATGAGAAGCCTAACTGTCTTGCCTTATTAACTATCCTAAAAGTACTTTCGTCTCTTATAAATGTTTTCTGATAATCGTAAAGTTTGCAATCATCACCTTTTACTTTGGTGAATGTTTCAAGAAACTTTATTATGATTTCCCGTTTAAGCTGGTTTTGCGTCATTTTTTGTCTTGTGTGACTTTATCAGAAAGTTTTTGAAAAACTTCTTCCATGCTCATGCCTCTCTGTTGCGAGCTTCTTAATTCGTTAAGAAGCTTTATCGCAGATTGCATTTGCTGGTCGTAATACTGGAAATCTTTGCCGCTTATAGTTTTGTTTGATTTGCGTGCCTGACATTGAACTATTGTTTCTACAAGATAAAATTCTAAATCAGTTGAATCGCTAAAGTCTGATTGAGCTTTTGCAAGCTGTTCATCGCTACGCTTATTGTCCATATATCTTCTTTTATGAACTCTAAGCGTATCTTTTGAAATTGCATGTTCTTCGCCTAAAGAAGATAGATAAGATGACAATTCATCTAACGGTGTGCCTTTCTCGAAGTGTTCTATTATCTTTTTCTTATATTTATGGTTTGCGTATTTTGGTGTGAAGCCCATGTTTACCTCTGTATACTATTTGGTACCCATTTTTATTGAAAAAATCTATAAATATAATGAAGAACTTTACGAGAACTTTCTTATTTATTTTATCGAACTCATCTTTCTGAATATACTTTTCAAAATGTGTTATTAAGTCCGACATAAAAGGGGTGAGCGTTTTATTATTAGAGTGAAAAACGCATCTAAAAATCACTTTTCTGAATTTAATAGATTATCTATGTCGTTCATGGAACCGTAAGGTATTTCTTTTTTATTAAACTTTCTTATGTAATCTATTGCTCTATTTTTTGCCACCCAAAGTACATAGCTATCAATTTCTTTATCGTAATACCTGCCCTGTTTAAATATTTCTAACAACATCTCCTGTTGCAAATCTTCACGCATGTGCAAATCTTTTGATAGCAACGAAGAAATCTTTTTTACGTTAATTTCATAAATACTTTTGATAAACATATTTTTACCTATCATAGTTATAACGAAATAAATCACTCTTTTTATAACTACTTTTTATTTTTTTAAGTCTTTTGCATACATAAGGTTGTGTGCAATTCGCCATAATCGCTACTTCTTGTTGCGTCATTCCAGACATTAAACATATAGCAAACATACGGTCTTTTGAAGATTTCATTGAAAAAATGTAATCGAGAAAATCCATAAATTCATACGCATACATTTCAATCTCCTTTATAACCTTTTCTGTAAGTAACTCTTGCATTTATTTCTTCCCTGCCACATAAAACATAAGCCCAACATCTATGACGACCGTCTACCAAAACATACCCGTCTATATCTTTGTACCCATAAATAACATCTATCGGTGGAAGGTCGCCATAAAGTTTAGCGTTTCTTACCATAGCTTGTATCCTGAACATTGAGTTATAAAGACTTAACTTTTTCAGCCAATAATCTGACGTAAACTTTAAATCTCCATTACAAGCTCGGTTAATTTCTTTCTGTGCGGTTTTAAGTATAGTAACCCATTGGTCTTCGCTAAATGTCTGTGCCTGAATTACTGAAAACTGATTACCATTGGAATCTTTAAGTTTTGATATTTCTATGCGTTCTTCTTTAATCATACTCTTTCTCTCCAAAAGTTTAGTAAACTCTCCATCATATCTTTGGCAGAATATTCTGGTTTCCACCCAGTCTTTTCTCTGAACTTTGAACTGTCTGGTAACTGTAAAGTAACGTCAGACGGTCTTAACCGTGCAGGGTCTACTCTGACTTCTATGTCTTTGGTTGACATGCCACGAAGAACGTCTAACGCTTCGCCAACTGTCATGTGTTCATCGCCACCGATATTGTAGACATGACCATATTCGCATTTAGTTACCATAAGCCAGTATGCTCGTACCATATCCCTTACGTCGCATAGTGTTCTTACTGAATCTAAGTTGCCAACGGAAATAAATTCTCGTTTACCTTTTTCTATTTCGGCTATTTGTTTGGCAAAACTTGATAAGAAAAATACGTCTGTTCGCCCAGCACCCGAATGAGTAAACGCCCTGCTACGCAAGGTTTTTAAGCCCCACGATAGGTGGTACTGAAGGGCACACATATCCTCTCCGACCTTACTCACGGCATATGGCGAAGCTGGTCTAAATTGGTTCATTTCATTTATGGGAAGTTCATCTTCTTTTACCTGACCGTAAACTTCGCTTGACGAAATTATTGCTATTACTGGGTCATATCCTAAATCAAGTTTTAGACATTTCACTGCCTCTAAAAGATTGCACGTCCCGACAATGTTTGTTTTTAAAGTATCCGCCGGAGCCTTAAAACTCTGCATGACAAAAGATTGTGCCGCAAGATGCACGATAACGTCAGGTCGAGTTTCTGCAATCAAACATGACAATGAAGAAAAATCGTTAAGGTCGCCATAATGCAAGTTTATCCCATCAAGTTTGTCGATGTTTGACCTATGCCTAACCATGCCATGAATACAGATTTCTGGATGTTCTCGTTGTAAAAACTCAACTAAATGCCTTCCCACAAATCCTGAAACTCCTGTAATCAACGCTCTGCCAAAAGCTCTATCGCTTTCTTCGGTTATTAGAACGCTTTCTGGTTTTAAGTTTGGTGATGTTAGTACCATTTGTCCTCCTTTTAGCATGTTATTTTAAGTGCATAATTTTCATATCCGACTGAACCGCTATCGAAATAAACTGTTGGCGGTGGAATTTCAAGCGTAGTAGTACTACATGGCGGATACCAATACCACGGATGCGAATGCCCGTCATGGTGGTGGATTTCTTTTACCTCTCTGATAATCTCTTTGCCAAAAAGTTCGTCTAATACAGATTTTAGTTTCTTCGCTTCTTCAACCGTTAAATGAAACTTCTTTTTGCCAACCTCAATCTCTACTGATTTTATTTGTACTTTGTTCATTTGTTCTCCTTCTTAACAAATTTTTCTTGTTCGATTGCTCTTGGTTTTAATTCATATCCAAGTGCATCAGCCAATGACGCAATCGAAGATTTAATGTCGATTATCTTTTGAGATGTTGCTTTAAGTGCTCGTGTTTTATATCCGCCAAGATATAACGACAAATCTGTTCTATAAGCGTATGACAATGCAAGTTCTGTTTCTATACATTCTAATTTGCATTCTAATCTTTCAATCTTATCTATCATGTCGTGTTTTTTCATTTGTTTCCCTTTCAAATTCTTTAGCTTCAAGTATCCCTTTTTTAATTACGCTTTTTTTGTCGTTGCCTTTGATGTATATTAAATTCTTTCCTTTACCTTTTTTTATTTTTTTTATCAAACTTTCCCATTGCCTACAATTTAACTTACGAACTCCATGTTTTTGTTTTAACCAAACACAAGTGATGTTTTCAAACATATCAATAAAGATTAGTATGTGTGCACTTTTGGGAATATCTTCAGACGCTCTGAATTTTTCAACTATT
>Ga0210003_1003530_pt1 | contig 12679 bp, 11 predicted proteins | sample LantaG_FD_182804 | JGI IMG/M metagenome (GOLD analysis project Ga0210003, IMG submission 182804) | Deep subsurface microbial communities from Baltic Sea to uncover new lineages of life (NeLLi) - Landsort_02402 metaG (SPAdes) (version 2) | ecosystem: Environmental > Aquatic > Marine > Oceanic >...
ACGGGGACCCTGTATCAGTAGCCGTGGCACAGAAAAAACCGTTTCTCATAAGGGTCGACCCGGAAATACTAAAGCGCCTGCAGCGTTGGGCCGATGACGACCTGCGCAGTTTGAACGGCCATATCGAATTTCTCCTGCGCAAGGCGCTGAAAGAAGCCGGGCGGTTGAAGCCCGATGATAAATCATCGTAATCGAACAGGTTCCGAATACGTCCCTGAAGGGACGTATTCGGTTTTTTTGTCCGGATTTGTACACTTCTATCAAATCGATAACAGGCTGTCAAGCTTGACAGCTTGAATATCTCACTCTTTTAATTCCAATTAATAAAATTATTCTCATATTTTCGGGAAGATGACGCCCTCCGGTCGGTATTACGGGTGATGTAGCAATTAACCGTAATCCTTTAAATTCTCCCCAGGGTGTAAACAATGGAGGTAGGGTATAATTCTGTTTAGAAAACTGCTGAACCTGCTGGTTATCATTCCGGGTCTGGTGCCGGTGCTGGCGGTATGGGCCGCGCCGGTCAAGGCGACTGAGCCGAGACTTACAAATGACAGGATACAGGCGGCGGAGGCGGATAACGCTTTCGGTTTCGGGCTTTTCGGTGAAATGATTCAAAAAGAGGAACCGACGGCCAACGTGGTCATCTCACCCCTGAGTGTGGCGACGACCCTCACGATGGCCAATAACGGCGCCGCCGGCGAGACCGGGGACGCCCTGATGCGTGTACTGGGTATCGAGGGGATGGATATTGAGCGGGCAAGCCGGACCGCCGGGGAATTGCTGTCTTTTCTCGAGTCAACGGATGACGATGTGGTTTTTAAATCCTCCCAGGCCATCTGGGTAAACAAAAGCTTCAAACCGGCGAATCGTTTCCGGGAGCTCAACCAAAACCATTTCAAGGCTGAGACGGCCGCGCTGGATTTCAGCGACTCCGAGACGCTGGGATACATCAACGTCTGGGTCGCAAGAGAAACCGGCGGCCTGGTGAAAAATATTCTGGATATGATTCCGCCCGAGGTGATGATGTACCTGGTTAACGCCGTCTATTTCAACGGCGTCTGGACCTATCCCTTTGAGGCAGGCGGGACGGTCGAAGCGCCGTTCATATTGTCGGACGGTGACACCGTCACCTGTTCGATGATGACGTCCGGACTGCTCAAGGTGCCTTATTTTTACGAGGCGAAACTCGGTTTCCATGCGATAGAGCTGCCCTATGGTGACAGCCGTTTTGCAATGACCGTTATTCTGCCGGAGAAAGGCCGGGCTTTGTCGGAGATATGCTCGGTTTTGAACGCTGAAAAATGGCGGGACTGGACAGCTCGTTTGCGTACCGACTATGTCATGCTGAAGCTCCCGAAATTCAAACTGGAGTGCGACTACCTGCTCAACGACGCCCTTAAAAGTATGGGCATGGGTATCGCCTTTGACGCCGGGCGGGCCGATTTTTCCGGGATGCAGGAAAACAGCGCCCGGAGCCTATGGATCAGCCGGGTTATCCATAAAACGATAATCGAGGTCAACGAGGAAGGCACCGAAGCGGGGGCCGGCACGGTGGTGGAACTCAAGAAAGGTCCGCCGGTACGAAGGCTGACAGCCGACCGGCCGTTTTTGTTGGCCGTGCGCGATACCTCGACGGGCGCGATTCTGTTTTTGGCCCGGGTGGCCAACCCGACCCAATAGCGCAATGTTTATATAAAAAATTGCCATAAAGCCCGGTTGTGAATGCTCGACCGGGCCCTTAATCTATCTGTCATAATTAAATCTTTTTTATAAATTATCAATTAATCTTTTTGTCCGTACTCTCTGTCTTAATGTTAATTAAAATAGGATAGGTGGTTACCCTATTGATGAGAAGGAAAGCTATCGTATGAAAAAAGTCATATATATCGCGGTGCTGGCAATTATTGTCATCTCCGGTTATTTTATCATCAAGTCCCTGAACGGTTCGGCGGTAGCCGCCTACCAGTTCACGGCCGTCACCCGGGGGGACCTTGAAAGCACCATCTCCGCCACCGGTGCTTTGAGCCCGGTCACGACCGTCGATGTCGGCACGCAGGTGTCGGGGACGATCGATTCGGTCTTTGTGGATTATAACGACAACGTCAAAAAGGGGCAACTCCTGGCGGTGCTGGACACGCTTATGTTGAAAATGGCGGTGCTCGACGCCGAAGCCAACGTTGAAAAAGCCGAGGCGACGCTTCAGGAGGTAAACGTCAACTACGAGCGCAGCTTGCAATTGTTCGAAAGGAAAATGATATCCGATGCCGACCTGTTGAGCAGCGAGGTGGCCGTCAAAATCCAGCAGGCGTCGATCAAGTCAGCCCGGGTGTCCCTGCAGCGCGCCCGGCGCAACCTGGAGTACGCCGTCATTCGCTCCCCCATAAGCGGCACGGTTATTTCCAAGAATGTCGAAACGGGCCAGACGGTGGCGGCCAGTTTTTCCACTCCCACCCTGTTCAAGATAGCCGAGGATTTGTCCCGGATGGAAATCCTGGTCGATGTCGACGAGAGCGATATCGGGTTGATTAAAGCCGGCCAGGCGGTGCGGTTCGAGGTGCAGGCCTATTCCGACAAAGTTTTTACCGGGACGGCCACTAAGGTGCGGATGCAACCGGCGGTGGTTTCGAACGTGGTCACCTACACGGTAGTGGTGGACGCCGCCAACGATGAAAACGTGCTTTTGCCGGGGATGACCGCGACCGTTGATTTTGTGATAGAACAGAAAACCGACGTTCTCCTGGTGTCGAACAAAACGCTGCGGTTCACGCCTTCCGACGAACAGGTCCTGGAGTTCCGAGAAAGGCGGCAGGCTGAAATGGAGAAGCTCCCAGACTCGCTTAAATCCGGCCGCCGGGCCGGTGTACCAACCGAGGGAGCGCCGTCGTTCGCCGTTTCCCGGCAGGCCGGCGCGTCCGGCAGCCAGCGACCGAAAGACATGGGCCAGGTCTGGTATATCGACAGCGAAGGTCGCCTGCAGATGGCCATGTTACGGACCGGTATGACCGACGGTGTCAATACGGAAGTTGTCCGCAGCCGTGACCTGACCGAGGGGATGCAGGTAATCAGCGGTCTCGAGACGGGCGCCGCGGCTTCGTCGAAAACTTCCAACAGCCAGGGCGGTTTCCGCCCACACCCGCCGGGCTTTTAAGATTAGGATTAATACGAATAATGAACACGGTAATTGACATAAGAAATTTGACCCGGGTTTTTCAAATGGGCAATATCGCCGTCAACGCCCTGCGCGGTGTTGACCTTAAGGTTGATAGCGGAGAGTTCGTAGCTATCATGGGCTCTTCCGGGTCGGGGAAATCAACCCTCATGAACCTGCTGGGCTGTCTGGACAAACCGACCGAGGGGGAATATTTTTTGGACGGCGTCAGGGTCGATGAGTTGGAAAGCAACGATTTCGCCACTATCCGCAACGAGAGAATAGGATTCGTGTTTCAGACGTTCAACCTGCTGGCGCGTACCTCGGCGCTGGAGAATGTGATGCTGCCGCTTTTCTACGACCGCCGCGGCCGCATCAAGAACCCGCGCCGGGCGGCGGTCGAGGCTCTCACCCGGGTTGGCCTGGCGGAGCGGCTCGACCATGAACCCAACCAGCTTTCCGGTGGCCAGCAGCAACGGGTGGCGATTGCCCGCGCCCTGGTCAACCAGCCGGCTATCGTTCTCGCTGACGAGCCGACCGGCAACCTCGACAGCCGCACCTCAATAGAGGTTCTCTCGCTCTTTCAGGAACTGAACGAGCAGGGCATCACCATCATCCTGGTTACGCACGAGCGGGATATCGCCGATTACGCGAAGCGGGTTGTGGAGTTGCGCGACGGTCTGGTGCGCCGCGACGTACCGATCACGGCTCGCCGTAGCGCCCGGGCGGATTTGGAGGCCCTGCCTCCCGACGAGGTTGAAGAACTGGAGGCGCCCCGGTCATGAAACACACCCGAAATTTAATCAAGGCCGCATTCAAGAGCATTTTCAAAAACCGGATGCGCAGCCTGTTGACCTCGCTCGGTATAATTATCGGCGTCAGCGCCGTTATTGTCATGGTGTCGGTAGGCGAGGGTTCGCAGGCGCAGATCGAGAACAATATCAACGCGCTCGGCACCAACCTGCTGATTGTCTTTCCCGGCAGCGCCAGCTCCGGCGGCGCCCGGATGGGGGCCGGTTCGTTCAACCGCTTCACTTTCGATGATGTCGAGAAAATCAAAAACGAGGCCACCCTGCTCGAGGGCGTGTCCTCGGTAGTGCGTTCCGGTGGCCAGGTTATCGGTGGCGTCGGCAACTGGAACACCTCCGTGTACGGGGTGGATCCGGATTATTTCGAGATCCGGAACTGGCAGATTGAATACGGCGAATTTTTTACCGATAAGGACGTCACCGCCAAAAAGAAAGTCGCCCTTCTCGGCAAGACCGTGGCCGATGAATTATTCCCCGATGAAGACCCTACCGGGCAAAGTATCCGTATCCGCAATATTCCCTTCACCGTTATCGGCGTGCTCAAGGCCAAGGGCCAGAGCGGTATGGGTCAGGACCAGGACGATGTCATATTGGCGCCCTCGACGACGGTGCTGTACCGCCTAAAGGGGCGGCAATGGGTGGACATGATCAACGCCAGCGCCGTCTCGACCGAACACATGGAGAAATCCCAGGAGGAACTGCGCCAGATTTTTCGAGAGTCGCACCGCCTCAACCCCGGTGACGACGATGATTTTACTATCAGAAGCCAGGCGGAAATTACCGCAGCCGTCACCGAAACCTCGCGCACCATGACTTTGCTTCTGGGTTCGATAGCGGCCGTCAGTCTGGTGGTCGGCGGTATCGGTATTATGAACATCATGCTGGTCTCGGTTACCGAACGTACCCGCGAGATAGGTATCCGCCTTTCGGTCGGAGCCCGCGCCAGCGATATTATGACACAGTTTCTCACCGAGGCGGTGGTGCTCAGTCTGTCCGGCGGGCTTTTGGGTATCCTGCTGTCGGCGGGGGTGGTGGCGATACTCAACAATTTCACCGATATTGCCGCCATTATTAACCCGGAGATTATATTTATCTCAGTTGTCTTTTCCGCGGCGGTGGGGATATTTTTCGGTTTTTACCCGGCCCGCAAAGCAGCTGCTTTGAATCCCATCGACGCCCTGCGTTACGAATAAAGATGCTTTAGAGTGTCACTTGCCGACGGCGGGTCAGAAACGCTATTAAAACGAGACCCGCGGTGAGCAGAAAATATACTGTCGGTATGCCCGCCGCAACGGCTTCTTCGGTCGTGCCCAGAAAATTAATGGGTGTCATTTTTTCGATGCCGCCGATATACCAGAGCAGGAAATAGGATACCTCGAAAAGTTTTTTGCTGCCGGTCAGAGCGCCCAGGGTCATGGCCAGTGACGGGACAAACAGGGCGGCGACAATGAGGGTTACCAGGTATTGCCATTCGCCGATTATGCCGGCCCGTACAATCATCCCGCTCATCGCCAGCAGCGTAATAAGCGTCCCGGCCGCCAGGCTGGCCGGAAGTTGTCGGGTGATGGGGTAGGGGGAAGAGAATAAAAGTTGCGCGGTGTTGTAGCGGGTTTCCCGCGTCCCCATCGCCGACCAGCACAAAATAGGCAGCAGCATGGCCGCGCTGACAGCAAAAGCGCGGGCTTCCGCGAAAGGTACGGCCAGCTGCACCGCCACCAGACCGGCGACCACCAGATACCAGAACCAGTGATAACCCTTGACCATGAGACGAAATTCCGCAGCGAGCATGGCCGTGAATCGGTAACGGGTTTCAGGCGCGGGTAGCCGGTCATAGGCCGGAGCCGGTAAGGCGGGTTTTACCGAAGGCGCGGCCGCCCGGGCTTTTTTCTTCTTTTCCTTTCGAACAGTGCGCTTTGTGGTTTTGGTCCGGTCGAAACGGTCGAAAAAGGGCATGGTTATCATGACGAAAATAAGGCCCGCCCCCGCCCACAACAAACGGGGCAACAGCGTTGCCGTCGTCCAGTCGATGCCGTTCCAGGGAAAGGTTATCACGTCCGTGGACAGGTATTCATCGAATTTGACAAAACCGACCAGTATCCCCAGTTTGGCGTCGGGATAAAACTGTCGGGCGACCTCGTGCCCGCTCTGGATAAACAAGTTGATGCCCGACAGGTCGACGTAAGGTACGTCCTGAATCGAGGCTATCAGGACGGTCTCGATTATAATCAGGTAGAGAATATTTCCGATACTACCGCTTAACGGCCGGATGCCTTCGAACATGACCGCCGCGGCGGCCACGAAGGCCATGGCCGGCAGGGAGAGAAACAGGAACGGCGCGGTCAAGGCCCACAGGTCGAATCCCCCCCGGGCGCCGTAAAGAAGATACATTACCACGGCGGCGACTTCGAGAATCGCCATCATCAGGGCCAGCACGAGAAAGTTGCTGAGAAATTTGGAGACGATATAATTGAAGCGGCTCAAGGGAGTGGCGGCGAGTATCTGCCCCACGTTGGTGATGCGGTCGCGCTTGATGGAGTTTTTAACGAGATAGAAACCGACTATGCTGAGCAGGATGGTGCTGGCTGACCGGGCGCGCTCGGTGATGGCGACCGATGTCAACGGAGAACATATTAAAATCGCCCGCGAGAAAAATTCGGATATCGATAATGTCGTTTACAAAGTAATCGACGCTTATAAAATCGATGAACTGCCGGATGAGTTTGAGGTAGCGTTTGCGGCTGATTTCTGGTCGCATATTCCCAAATCGATGATTGCGCCCTTTCTTGAAAAACTGCACCGTAAAATCAAAAAAAACGGCCGGGTGATATTTCTGGATATGCTGTCGAGAAAGGAATTCGACGAGGAAGAAGTTTATTATGATGACGAGGGGAACCGGGTCAGTCTTCGCGCCCTGCCGGACGGCAGCCGCTTCCGGGGGATAAAAAATTTCCCCGCCGAGAGGGAGTTGACGGACGTATTAAGAAATATTGCGGCAAATGTCGAATACCGTGAACATCAGCCGCTCAAGCGCTGGTTGTTATCCTATACCGTAAGATAATTTTTTTAATAAAAAAAAGCCGCCTGACGGGGCGGCTTTTTCGTGTTGTTCGTGATTCTTAAAAGTCAAAATCAAGCAGCATGGCGAACTGATGCTGTTTGTCCGGGTCGTCCTTGCCCACTTTGCGGAAGGTATACTCGGCGTGCAGAGCTACGTTTACCGCGGTCCAGTCGCCCAGGTAATAACGCAGAAGACCGGTGAAGGCGGTGATAGTCCGTTCTTCATCATATTCCGGCGGTGTCACCCAGTTGAAAAGAGCTGAGGCGACCAGGCGGTTGTTCATCAGGCCGGCCCAGTCAAGGCGGCCGAAACCGCCCGTGTAATTGTAATCCTCGGTACTGTCAATATCGTTTAAGGCCTTATCATCGACCCCGTACATCATCAGGAACATGAGGTTAAAGGTTTTCCAGTTAAGGCTGACATCACCGCCCACCCGGTAAAAGGTTTTGTTATCCTTTCCGTCGATTTCACCGGAAGGCGCCACTACATGGTCTTCATAAAAAGTCCTAGGCTGCCAGCCGAGATAACCAAACGCACCGATACGCTGACCGGCACTCTGGCCGTCGCCGCGGCCGAATGTCTGGTACACGTTGGCATAGAAATCCTTGGCGTTGTTGTTGTCGGGGTTGGCGCCGGACCCGTTAACCACACCGAAGCCGTATTTAAAACCGTTTTTTAAATGGCCGATTGCCTCAATACCCATCTGGTTGTCGTCGAAGACAAAACCGTTATTGGGAGTAGTGAAAGTGTAAACTTCGTACGGCTGCAACAGGTAGTAAGAGCGTTTGGAACTGAAGGGGTGGTAAGCCGGTTCGAATTTACCGACCCGCACATTCAGCAGTCCGGGAACCAGATTGCTGAAGACGATATTAGCCGATTCCAGCGCCCCCATCTGGCTGGGGTTGGAGCTGTCATCATTGCCGGTATAATCGCCCGCCGGTTCATCGATACGGGGCGTGTAAATAATCAGGAAGGAAACGTTTTTATGGAGAACACCGGCGGCCAGAAGGTCCAAGCCGTTGATATTGAAACCGTCGGTGGTGGTTTTGGGTCCAGCGTTGTGCGAAACCAGCATCCCGACTGAAGTCCGTAAGGATATTGGCAGCGCTGTTTGAAAAACGTTCTTCTCCAGGCCTTCCTGGCCGGGCAGTTGATAGCCGTTGTCCCGTATACGCTGACCGTAGTCATTGAGTTTGGTGAAAGCGGTATGGCACATATTGCAGTTGAAACCGTATTTACGGGCAAACGCCGGGATAGGTAGCCCCGATTCAGCTAAAAGGAGCAGTACCCCGGTCGTAATCAGTATGAACAGACAAATTTTTCTCATGGCTGACTCCTTTACCTTGGCAGTTCCGACTGCGGTATGGGTTTAACGTTAGCCACTTCCGGGTTAGTACTGGTCATGGCGCGCTTCATGAACGCCACCAGCGCTTTTATCTCTCCTTCGGAAAGTCCCAGGGGTACCATCATGGGGTCGAGGTTGTCGTCGGCATCGCCGCCGCCCCGGTTGTAGAGGCGAATGACATCTTCCAGCGTTTTTTCCGACCCGTCATGCATGAAAGGAGCCCGAGGGTCAGCGTCGCGTACGGTCGGGGTTTTGAAAGCGCCCATGTCTTTCGGGTTCTTGGTGACCGCATAACGACCTTCGTCAGGTTTAGCGGGGTCTTTGGGTACAACACCGAGATTGTGAAACCGGCCGTCACTGAAATAACCGCCCCAGTGGCAGGCCGAACAGTGACCTTTACCGTTGAAGATTTCCAGCCCTTTTTTCTCCAACTTTGTCATCGCACCATCATCACCGCGAACATAACGGTCAAAGGGAGAATCCGTGGTGACCACCGTCCGCTCATATGCGGCGATAGCTTTGGCGACCTGGTCCACCGTAATCGGGCTGGTGCCGAAGACCTGCTTGAATTCTTCGATATAACCCGGTATATCATTCACGGTCCTGAGCATGGTGGTGTGGGTGTTGCCCATCTCGATGGGATTTTCAATCGGCCCTTTGGCTTGTTCCTCAAGACTCGGGGCGCGACCGTCCCAGAATTGCAAAAGGCTGTAAGCGGCGTTTACTACCGGTGGCGCCCGGCGCCCGCCAAGCTGATTGTTGATGCCTTTACTGGTCGGGCCTTCATCCGACCAGCCCATAGCCGGATCGTGACACGTGGCGCAACTGACCGTATTATCTTTTGACAGGCGTGTATCAAAATACAGTTTTTTCCCCAGCAGAATCTTATCCGTAGTCTGTGGATTGTCCGGTGGGACAACAACCGGGAGAAGGTTACCCAGTCTTTCCGGTCCCAGCGAGTGCGCGGGCGATATGGTGATAGGTGATATTGGGGTATCTCCGGCGCTCACAGCCAGGGGAAGGAAAAGGAAGGCAACCAGTAAAAATTTTCCACTTTTGTACACATGACCTCCTCTTTAAAGAAATTGATTGTCTATTTGATTATTTTCTTAGCTCCCATCAGGATAAATTAATATAATATTGTATGAGATGTAAATATAATTTTTTTAAAAAAAAAGCAGCCGGTAATATCGACTGACATTATCTATTTCTTGACGTATATTCTTCGTATGAGTCATTTATTTTTTATCGTAAAAAAGGAGTTTTTATGAGGTACAAGCTTCTGGGAAAGAGCGGTTTGCGGGTTTCGGAGCTATGTTTCGGCACCATGACGTTCGGTGAGGAATGGGGCTGGGGAGCGAAAAAGAGCGAATGCCGGAAAATGTTCGATACCTTTCTCGAGGCCGGGGGGAATTTTATCGACACCGCCAACCGCTATACCGAAGGAACCAGCGAAAAGTTCCTGGGGGAATTCATTGCCGAGAGTAAACTTCGCGAACAGGTGGTCCTGGCCACCAAATACACCCTCTATATGAAAAAAGGGGAGCCCAACTCGGCGGGGAACCATCGCAAGAACCTCGTCCAGGCGCTGGACAACAGTTTGAAACGCCTCAAAACCGATTATATCGACCTCTACTGGCTGCACGCCTGGGATTATATGACGCCGGTTGAGGAGGTCATGCGCGCCCTCGACGACATGGTGCGGGCCGGGAAGGTTCTGTATATCGGTATTTCCGACACGCCGGCCTGGATTGTCTCGCAGGCCAACACCCTCGCGCAACTTCGCGGCTGGACCCCGTTCGTCGCCCTGCAGATTGAATACAGCCTGCTGGAGCGGACGGTGGAGCGGGAGCTTCTGCCGATGGCGCGGGCGTTCGATATGGCCGTCACCCCCTGGGGCGCTATTGGCGGCGGGGTGCTGGCGGGCAAGTACAGTAAATCGGGGAAAGTTGAATCAGCTACCCGGCGTTACGAGGAAGGCGCCGACTCCCCCCGGCTTAGCGGCCGGAGCCTAGCGATTGCCGACGAGGTGGTGCAAATCGCCGCGGAATGCGGCTGTGGCACGGCCCAGGTGGCGCTCAACTGGGTGCGCCAGCAGCCGGGTTTGATAATTCCCATTATCGGTGCCCGCACCGCCGAACAGCTCAAAGAAAACCTGGCCTGTCTGGACCAACCGCTGGCGGCCGAACATATCGAACGCTTGAACAAAGTCAGCGAAATCGAACTGGGCTTCCCGCATGACTTTCTGAAAAAAGAATATATCCGCGACCTGGTGTATGCCCACTCGTTCGACAAGATAGACAACCACCGGGCCTGATATCGGTTCTACTAAAGGTATGTAATGTTTTTGGGCCGGTTTTTACCAATCGAAAAAAATTGTAAAAAACCCCAAAAAAGCCTTTACTTTTTTCGGTTTTGTGTTATAATGTTTCTACGTATAGAAACAACGGGAGACTTTTATATGTCGACGGCCAACGAAGTTATCAGGGTTTTTTGTGAAATCGACGATTTCAAAACCATGAAAAAATTCTTCGAGGAAATCTTTACCTCTGCCGAGATCCAGGACGTGGCTCTTCGATGGCGACTTATGCAGTTGCTGCACAAAGAGATACCCCAGAGGCAAATAGCCTCCAAACTGGGTATCAGCCTGTGCAAAATTACCCGCGGGTCAAAAGTGCTCAAGACCCGGGGATCTGTCGCGAAGAGAATTCTGGACCATAAATCAGGAGGTAATAAAAATGCAGTCATCCCAGCAACCGAGACAGGAACCCAACGGTGAAGGTTATTTCGGCCCCTACGGCGGCCGCTTTGTTCCCGACCCCTTAATTCAAGTACTGGAAGAAATCACCCGGGCTTATTATAAAGTAAAGGAAGACCCGTCTTTCAAAGAAGAGCTGGCCGATTTGTACCGGCATTATGTCGGCCGTCCCAGCCCGGTCTTTTACGCCAAAAACATATCCCGAAAACTGGGCGGCGCCCGGATATATTTCAAGCGGGAAGATTTAAATCATACCGGGGCGCATAAAATCAACCATTGCCTGGGCGAGGCCCTGCTGGCCAAACGCATGGGCAAGAAGAAAATAATCGCCGAGACCGGCGCCGGTCAGCACGGCGTGGCCCTGGCCACCGCCGCCGCCCTGGTCGGGCTGGAGTGCGATATCTACATGGGCGAGGTCGATATCGAAAAAGAACACCCCAACGTCGTTCGTATGAAAATCCTCGGCGCCAACGTCATCCCGGTCGGGTTCGGTTTGCGGACGCTCAAAGAAGCGGTCGACGCCGCTTTGAAAGCTTATGTTCAGGACCCCATCACGCAATTCTACGCCATCGGTTCGGTGGTCGGGCCGCACCCGTTCCCGATGATGGTGCGCGATTTCCAGCAGGTGGTCGGCGAGGAAGCCCGGGCTCAGTTTTTACAGATGACTGGCAGACTCCCCGATTACCTCGTCGCCTGCGTCGGCGGCGGCTCCAACGCTATCGGCCTCTTCACGGCTTTTCTCGACGATGAACAAGTAGAGATGTACGGCGTCGAACCGGCCGGGCGGGGATTCAAGGACGGCGACCACGCCGCCACTTTGACGCTGGGCAAACCGGGCGTCATCCACGGTTTCAAATGTTACCTGCTGCAGGACAAAGAGGGCCAACCGCTGCCGGTGTACTCCATCGCCTCCGGGCTGGACTATCCCGGGGTAGGGCCGCAGCACAGTTATTTGAAAGATATCGGCCGGGTGAAATACAAAACCATCAACGACAAGGAAGCGCTCGACGCCTTCTTCACGCTCTCGCGGGTGGAGGGGATTATCCCGGCTTTGGAAAGCGCCCATGCCGCGGCGTTCGCGATGAAAATCGCCGCCCTGCTGGAGAACGACAAATCCATCCTGGTCAATCTCTCCGGGCGGGGGGATAAGGATATCGATTATGTCGCGAACAAATACGGCCGCGATTACGGGGTCGATGTTTAAATTGTGATTTTTTTTAATAGAGATAAATAAGGTGACAACAAAGAGATAGACATTCGCTTGCTCCTCCCTGAAAGGCTGGTAAGGATAAAATTCCTTAACAGCCTTTCTTAGTTATAAATATTTTGCGGACAAGCATGGCTATATTTGACTTGACACTTTTGTGTTTTTTTTTAGATTGAAGTATAGCAACAATCAGAAATGTCCTCGCCGATATAAATAATATTAAAAATTTTTGGAGGGTGAGATGTTTACAAAGGCGATATTAGGTACAATCACCTTAAGTGTAATACTTCTATTCACGGGCATAATCTTTGCCGATCCGCAGAATAACAGCGATATAAAGGCTTATGACAC
>Ga0210003_1003531_pt1 | contig 12670 bp, 8 predicted proteins | sample LantaG_FD_182804 | JGI IMG/M metagenome (GOLD analysis project Ga0210003, IMG submission 182804) | Deep subsurface microbial communities from Baltic Sea to uncover new lineages of life (NeLLi) - Landsort_02402 metaG (SPAdes) (version 2) | ecosystem: Environmental > Aquatic > Marine > Oceanic >...
CTCTCTCTCTCTCTCTCTCTCTCTCTCTCTCTCTCTCTCTCTCTCTCTCTCTCTCTCTCTCTCTCTCTCTCTCTCTCTCTCTCTCTCTCTCTCTCAACCTTCCTCTCTCTCAACCTCAACCTCTCCGCACACCCCCACAGAAGACCCTCTCCCGCACCCCCAAAAATGTCGTGGCCCGCCGACAAGCCCAAGGACTCGGGCCTCTCGCACCTCGCCTCGGGCGAGTCGCTGCTCGTCGACCAGTTCATCAGCTCGCCCAACGACACCGCGCGCCTGACGCTGGAGTCCAACGGCAACCTCACCATCTTCAAGCTGCGCGGCGGGAAACCCTGGGTGATCAACAAGCGCGGCAAGAACGTCGGCGCCACCCTGGCCAACCAGGCGGACTCCAACCTGGTGCTGTACGACGCCGGCGGCGAGCCCGCGGGTTGGGCCTCCAACACCAAGGGAGGCGAAGGGAGCTACCTGACTGTTTCTGACGACGGAAGGGCTCTGTACACTTCCAGCGAAGGGAACCTGCTCTGGGCCTCCAACGGGAAAGGGGTCGGGGGTAAAGGCGCTCCCGCCCCTGGTTCCCCCGAGGCAGAGGCCGAGGCTGCGGCGGCACCGCCCCCACCGGCGGAGGCAGACGCCCACGACCCCCCGATGGTCCAGGGCGGCAGCGACGCGCCCGCGTCGGTCGAGAAGGAAGGGTCCGGAGTGGTGCAGATGGCGTCGATAGCGGCGAGCGGCGGCGTCGGGGACCACCCCATCGAGTTTGTCGCCGAGGTCAAGGTGAGGAGATTGGGGGTGGGGAGCGGCGCGCGCGAGCGAGAGATCGAGTGTCGGTTTTTTTCTCTTCTCTTTCTCACCTCACCGCCGCCGCCTGGAGAATTCTCCACCTCCACCACAACCCCCTACCACCACCAAACGAACAACAGGACACCTGGGAGCGCGACGGACGCACGATGTACAAGATCGAGGTCTACATCACGAACAAGGGCCAGGTGAGACTGAGAGAAAGATGGAGAGAGAATGAGAGATGGTGTTTTTTTTCTTCGTTTTCGTTTTCTTCGCTTTGTTTTCTCTTTCTCTGTTTCTCTCTTCCTCTCACCCACCAAAACCAACCAACCAACCAACCACCTCTCCAAACCATTTCAGCACAACATCATGTCCCTCGACGTCGTGGTTCCCAAGCGCGAGGTCGTCTACGAGTCCTGGGGCGCCGCTCACGACCAGGGCGAGGACTCGGGCCGCCGCATCTTCTCTCTGCCCGATTTCATCAAGGAGAAAGGTGGGGTCACGGCCGGCGAGTGCTACAACTTTGGGGGAGTGTTCTCCGAGGCCGACCCTGGCTTCCTGGTCGAGAACTTTGACGCTCCCAGTTAAAAGAAGAGTGGCTGAGAGGAGGAGGTGGTGGTGGACGAAAGGTTTTGAAATAAATGAGAGGAGAGAGAAATAAAAAAAATCAAGAGAGAGAACAAGAGAGAGAAGAGAGAGTTGCTCCTCCGCAGGCCCCGCCTTTGCTCGCGGGCGCCGCCTTTGATGTAACTCCCGTCTTTCCTCTTCTTCAATCGCTTTTCTTATCGCTATCAAAATGTTGTATATAATGTTTTTACAGAAAGTACGTCGCGGCTCTCTCCCTGGCCTCTGCCATCTTGGCGAGCTCTTCTTCCGTGAGTTTTTCTTCTTCTCCTTCTCCATCAAAATCGTCCTCGTCGTCTTCCTCCGAGGCCTCGCCCAGGGCTTCCAGCGCGGCCCTCGCCGACCTCGCGGCGGAGGGCGCGGTCGAGGCCCTCCTGACGACCCCGCGGAGGACCGCCGGGCCGTCGCAGGAGGCGGTGAAGAGCAAGGCGGCGCAGCGCCTGTCGCCGCTGCGCGAGATCGCCGCGAGCGCAGAGCAGACCGCGGCGACCGTTGCGGCAGAGAGTTGTCGAGGTTGAGTTGTCCCTTCCTGCTTAGACGACAGAGGCGTCGAGGGGGCGCTGCTGTTTTTGCTGCTGCTCCCAGCTTCTTCCTCTGCTGCTGCGAGAGCCCACGGCTGCAGGACGCGGACCAGCTCCCCAGGGGTGTCCGCCTCGGCCATCCACCTCAGAAACACCGAGCGCTCCCTCTCGCGCTCCCGTGCAGGTGCTCCCGTGCACCTCTTCTGCTGGTGCTGTTCCCCTCCGCCGTCGTGGTCTTCTTTCTCTCTCTCTGTCTCCGTCAGCAGGGACAGCAGCAGCATCGCGGCAGCTCGGGTCGCGCCGCTGACGCCAGTCAGGCGCCTCAGGGAGCCCGTGACGAGGGCGACGAGGTTCCTCTCCTCGTTGTTGTTGCTGTTGCTGCCGTTGTTGGTGTTCCCCGCCGACGAAGACCGGCCCCCCTCGTCGAGCAGCAGCAGCCTCGCCCTGACCCCGGGGACCTGGGCGAGAGGCTGCAGCGAGAACAGGGCGCAGGCGGCGAGCGCAGGAGAGTAGTTCCGGCTCGGGGAGAGCAGCGCGAGAAGGCGAGGGAGGCAGCCCGCAGCCGTCGCCGCAAGAGCCACGGCCTCGTTGCCCGCGGTCAGGGCTCCGATCAGCGAAGCCAGGGCCTCTTGCTGCGCTCTCCGGTGGGCCAGCAGAGGGTTTGAAGGAGAGGAAGAGGAGGTTTTCTTTTTCTTCTTGGAACAGAGAACGGGCGGGGAAGGGAAGGAGCTCGGGGAGCGAGGGGAAGAGCAAGAGGCGTCGTCGTTTTCGTTTTCGTTGTTGTCGTTGCTTTTCGTTTCTCGCTGCTCTCCTTCTCCTTCCTTTTCTTGCTCCTCTTCTTCTTCCTCTTCTTCTTCGACGGCAGCGAGCCCCGTCCAGAGCCCGTCGTCTTCGACAGCCTCCAGAGCATCGACGGCAGCGCCCACGGCGCCAGCGGCAGCGGCAGCGGCCTGGGCGTCGGGACCCGAAGAGGCTATGGCTCGGAGGGCCAGGGCGGCGCAGGCCGCGGCCGGGGCGTCGTCGTTGAGGGAGTTGTTGATGTTCGAGGTGGTGGAGGTTGCTGCAGCCGCGCTCGAAGCAGGTGAAACCGCAGCATTAGCAGACGCAGCAGCATTAGCAGCAGCAGAAGAAGGAGCAGCTGAAGCATTGTTCATCAGCAGCTCGACCAGCGGCGCGACGCACCCGGCGTCGAGCAGCGCCCTCCAGTGCGCCGGGTGCAGCGACAGCCAGCGCGTGACGGCCCAGGCTGCGGCCCCTGCCACCCCTGCGTCGGAGGAGGAGAGCGCGACGGCCGCCTCCCTGGCGAAGATGATGGCGGCGGCGGACGAGGAGGTCGTTTCGGTTGCAGCTGCTTCCTTCACTGCTGCTGCTGCTTCCTTTGCTGCCGCCTTGCGCCCTTTCCTCCCGATCAACGTCTTCCTGTTGGCCCACCACCTCGCGATCGAGCTGCGAGGGGACGTAGCAGGAGCAACAACGCCGGAGCTAGGGGTCGTCGTCGAGGCGGCCTCTTCTCCTCCGGCGCTACTGGCGACGACGCGCACCGAGGCCGGCGACGGCGGCTTGCCGCGAAAGGTGCTCCCGTCGCCGCCATCGCCGCTCCAGGCCAGGCGCTCGACGTTGATGACGTCTTCGAGGTGCCTCTGTAGCAGGGCGTCGAGCTCTCCGGCCTTGCGGGCCTCGGCGACGACAGAGGGCGAGGAAGAAGTTGTTTTCGGGGCTGCTCCGACTCCTTCCTCTTCCGGCTTGCCTGCGCTATCAAAAAGGATCCTTTCGAGCGAGGCGTCCGAGAGCTCCGCGAGCATCGCCCTGAGGTCGGCGAGCCCCGCCGCTTCCGCGCCCGTCTGCGGCGGGAGCTCCCAGGGGGCCACAGGGGAGAGGAGGGTGGCGGAAGAGTCCATCATCTAGTGGAGGAAGGGGGTGTGGAGGTTGAGAGGAGAAAGAGAAAGAGAATGAGGTGAGTTGAACGACGAGAGGGGGAAGAGGCGAGCAAGAAGGCACGATGGGCCTTCGGTCTCTCTCTCTCATTCGACAGACGGCGTTTCCTTCCCCATCAATGCATCTATGCGCTTTTTTCGCACGCGCGACACAGAATAAACATCGAGGAGACCTCCCAGGGATTGGAGTCGGACGCATCGGATCACAGCAAGGGCGTCGACGCGACGCTTGGATGTTTCATTTTGAAAACGTCGGCCTTTTCGATTTCTCGACACTCGATGGTTTCCGTGAGAGCAGAGCTCTCTCGAAACACACAGACCACGATCTCGAAAAGCGCTTACCGGCAGGCACTCGGCCCTTTGGCGCTCGATGTCGCCAAAGGAAAGAGAAGGAAGTTGAAAAGGTTTGCTGTTTGTTCGCGCCTACTGAAAACGCAAAGGCGTTTTTTTTTCTTTCTCTCGACGAAAGAAGGGGGCGAGCGAGCGAGCGAGCGAGAGAGCAAACAAAAAAACGAAAAGTGAAAAAAAATCACTCTTTCTCGACGTTGTCGAAAGAAAAAAAGCTCTCTCCCTCTCTCTTTCGCAGCCATGTCCTCTGCTTCTCGCGCCGCGCAGCTCTCGGCGAAAAACGAGGACGCGCTCCTGAGCCTTCAGGTAGGTGTTTTGTTATTGTGTGGCAGGAGTGGGAAAGACGAGAGAGAGGGAAAAGGACAAAGCGATTTTTACTAGGACCATTCGATTCTTTCAAACTCATCTTTCTCTTCTTTCAATTCTTAATCGCAGGCCGACTTTGAGGCCAGGAAGTTGACTCCGTCGGCTTCTCTGGCCAAAAAGGGCGAGGACGGAGAGGGAGGAGGGAAGGAGGAGGACGAAAGGAGGGAAGAGGCATTGATGGCAGCGGAGGCGGCAGCGGCAACGTCGGCGTCAGCGGCAGCGGCAGCAGCAGCAGCAGCAGCAGCAGCTAGCCAACGACCCGGATCTGCAGCGAGACCAGTCCAGCAGCAGCAGCAGCCTGTCGCTGCTCCTCGACAGCAGCAGCAGCCGTTTGAGCTCGTCGGCGCGGTCGTGGAGCGGCGGAGAGCGGCAGCTGGGAGCTCACCTTCTTCTTCAAACGGCAACGGCACCACTTCGACCTCGACGACGACAACGACGACCGCCGGAGGCTTCCCTGCGGCGACGCACCGCAGGCAGTCCAAGGTGAGAAGAAAATGTTTTTACGTCTTTCGGAAAGCTCGTGAAAAGGAGCGCAATTGGTTTTATCGAAATGGCTCACGCGGATTGAAACAAACTCAAAAAAAAAACAGTTTTCGCTCGCTCGCAAGGCCGCCGCTTCCGCTTCTTCTTCCGCTTCTTCTCCTTCCTCAACTCCCGCGCCGTCTTCGTCCTTCCTCTTCCCTCCGCCTTCGCAGCAGCAGCCAAACGGCACTGGCGACGCCACGGCCATGCTCTCTTCGATGACTCCCGAGGAGCTCGCCGAGGCGAAGGCGGAGGCCGAGGCGCGGCTGCCAGCGTCGGCCGTCGAGTTCCTCCGCAGGCGAGGGCAGGAGAAGGCGAAGAAGAGGGAGAATAGTGGTGGTGGTACTGTTCCTCCTCCTTCTCCTCCGTATCTGGAAGGACTGGAGCTCAACTCCACGGGGGCTCCCTCCTTCCCCTTGCCCGAGGAAGAGGAGGAGAAGAAGGAGAAGCCGACAATGAAGGGGAAGAAAAAGGAAAAGAAAGGCAAGGATCAAGACGAAGCAGCGAAGCCTCCACCTCCGCCTCCACCTCCCTCCTCCCGCCTCCGCTTCGACTTCGACTCCGCCTCTCCCGTGCTCCCCCTCGCCGGGACCGACGAAAAACCCGCCGAGGCCCTGTCGCGGGACCCCCTGCGGTCCGAGAGAAAACATCCGGGGGAAGAGAACGCCTACACTCTCTCGGAGGCGGCCGCCCTGGCCCGCAGCGCCGTGCCGGCGCAGAGGCTCGCCGCCGTCGACCTGATGGTTCGCGTGGCGGAGAGAGTGAGGGTGAATAATGGAGGAGGAGGAGGAGGGGAGACGGAGCGGCCGGTGTTTGCTGCTGCTGACGGCGACAAAGACGACTCCACCACCACCGCCGCCTCTATCACCTGGGCTCAAGTCCGCCTCTGCCTGATGAGGACGGTCCCTCTCGCTCTGCGCAGTGCCCTGAACGACGGGCATCCGGCCGTGGTCGCCGCCGCCGCGAAGGGCCTGGCGCTGCTGCTGCTGGTGGACGAAGGAGGAGAAGAAGAGGACAACTCCACCTTTTCTTCTTCATCTTCTTCTTCCTCTCTCGCGGCCTCCTCGATCTTCCCTCTCACCGGCTCTCCCGCTCTGGCCTCCACGCCTGCCACGAGGCCGCACGCCGTGGGGGCGTGGGTGAGGACTGGATTGGAGGATGATGATGAGGAGGAGGACGAAGACGAGGATGATGACGACGGCAAAGGTGGAGCCGCCAGCGTTGCCGCCGCCGCCGACCTCCTCGCCGGCCTGCTCAAGACCCGCGCGGGGGGCTTCCTCGAGAGGGTCTCTGCGATCCTCGCGGCTCGCGCGAGCCACAAGGCGTACAAGGCGGCGACGCTGCCCCTCGTCCAGCTGCTCCGAGCCGCGGCGGCTGCCGGAGGGGCGGCGTCGGCTGCCGTCGCGGCCTCGCGCTCGGCCGTCGCCGCGCTCGTCGACGTCGCGAGCTGCGGGGAAGGAGGAGGAGAGGTTACTAATTCTTCTTCTGAGAGCTCTGTGAGGGCCAGGGCAGCGGCTATGGACGCGATCACGCTGCTGTGCGCTGGGGATGCCGGCGGGAGTGGAGGGAGAAGCGATGGAGCCAACAGCAGCAACAACGACAGCAATACTTCTGCTGCTGTTTCTGCTCTCGCCGCCGCGGGCGTCGGCGGCGTCGTGAGCTCGACGCTTCTGGTCTCCGCCGCCTCGGCTCTCTCGACCTCTTCCTCTTCCTCTTCTTCTTCGTCGTCAAAGTCCAACAGCCTCCTTTTGCTCGCGTCCGGTCTGCGGGCCTGGAGGTCCCTGATCGAGCAGGGCGTGCCCTGCATCCGCCTCGACGACGCGTTCGCGACGCTGCGGTCTTTGTTCGATGACGAGGAGGAGGGAGCAGAAGGCGAAGCTTCTTCTAGATCTTCTTCTCATCCCTTGTTCGCTGCTGCCTCTGCCGAGGCGCTTGCCGTCGCGGCGTCTGCGATCTCGTCCAGGGAAGAGGCGTGCTGCTCCCGCGGCGGGGCCTCTGCCGTGGCGGCGCAGGTGCTCTCGTGGGCGACGGGCAAAGAGGCGGTCGGAAGGGCAGCGGCAAAGGCAGCAACGGTGGCGAAAGACGAAAACGACACTTTTTCGTCTTCTGCTGCCGCCGCCGCTTCCATCACTCGCCTCGCTGCCGCATGGCGCTTGCTTGCCGCGGCCGAGTCGCAGAAGCTTCTCGAGAGCGGGAAGCTGAAGTCTGCGTTGGTGGGAGCGAGTGAAGGAGGAGGAAACGGCGACGGATACGACTTCAAGCCTCTCGCCGAGGGCGCCGCTCGCGCCGCGGCAAGGCTTTTCGGGAACGACAAAGACGCCGCCGTCGCCGCCACTGCCGTCCCCATCGCCTGCTGCGAGCTTCTGGCGGCTCTGGTGGAGCTGCACCGCGTCTCTGGTGTGACGCTGCCTGCTTCGCTGTCCGCGAGAGAGCTGACGTCGAGCAAGTCGCCGCTCGGCGGGGCAGCGGTGGCGGAAGCGGAGAGAGCTTTCAAAGGTTCTGTTTCTGCTTCTGTTTCTCCTTCCGCCAACGCCAACACCACCTCCTGGACGCGAACAGAGGCGGCGCTGCACCAAGCGCGCAGGCACGCGCTGCAGCTGATGGCGGTGGTGGGCTTCGAGGTCGTTGGAGAATCAAAAGGCGAAAGCGACAACAACAGCTCCTCTTCCTTCACCCCTCCTTCTGCCGCTGCCGCCGTGCCTCTCGCCTTGCTCCAGCTCGCGCCTCCGGGCACGGAGGAGACGATCGCCCTGCCTGCCCTCGCCGCCTTCCTGTCTCCCGGTGGGTCCTTGACCCCGCTGCTGTCCCTCGCGGACGAGGCCGTGGAGGAGCTCACAGCGGCAGGAGCGAAAGACGAAGGAGGAGGAGCAAAAACAGCAGCTCTCGCGTCTTCGGCGGGTCGGTTCGGAGGATGGGAGAGGCTGACGACGAGCAGCAGCTCTGCTTCTTCTTCTTCTTCTCGTTCATCCGTCAGGGCCTTTGCCAGGGCGGCCCTGGCGGACTACGCCGCGACCTGGCTCGGGATGATGGTGCAGAAAGAAGAAAGAGAAGATGGAGAAGGAGAAGAGAAGAAGAGCGCGGCAACGATGACGACGGCGACGACCTCTTCCTCTTCTTCCTCTCTCCCTCCTCCGTTCCGCCTCGCCGACCCGGCAGGCTCCAGGCTGCCGCTTCCCGCTTCTTCTTATCCTTCTCCTCCTTCCTGGATCCTCGCCGACGTCTGCCCCCGCGGCGTGGCCTCGGCGGAAGAGGCCTCGGAGGCCGTGGGAAGGGCGCTGACGCTGGAGCTGGCGCTGAGAAGGTCTTTGTCTCTGTCGTCGTCTTCTTCTTCTTGTTTTCCCCCTCCGCCTTCCGGAAGCAGCAGCAGCTTGGCGGCTTCTGTTGCAGACCTGCTGCTGGGGGGCGAGTCCGGGATCGTGCGAGGGGACTCCGAGGCGTGGCGCAACCCCAGGGCGAGGTGGGCAGTCGCGGCGCTGTCGGAGGAAGTCGGAAGAGGAGGAAGAGGCGGCGGCGACGTTGCTAGTGCTTCTTCTTCTCCCTCCTCCGTCGTCACCCCGGCGCGGGCCACGGGCTGGGCCTCTGCCTGGGCCTCGGACACTTTCGGCGACGCGCTCTGCGGCGGGCTGGTCGCGGCCGCGGCGCTGCTGCCTCCCTCTTCCACTTCTTCTAGTTCCGCTTCCCCTGCCGCCGTCGCCGCATTCGACCTGCTCGAGGAGAGCGACGCGCTCTCGTCGCTGCCTTCCTGGGAGGGCGCGGTGTTTGCTGCTGCTAGTAGTGCCTCTTCTTCCTTTTCTTCTTCTCCTCCTTTCAGGCTGCCGGCGCAGCTGGCGTCGAGGGCTGCCAACGCGCTCGCGGCGGGGAGGCTCGACCGCGCGATCGAGGAGGAGGAGGAGAGCGAAGGTGAAGGCAGAGGAGGAAGCAAAGGAAGGGAAGCGATATCGCTGGCCCTCTCGGACGCGCTCGCGTGGCTCCAGGAGCAGTGCGTCGTCGTCAACGGCGGCGGAGGGAGTGGAAGTGGAGGAGGAGGTCAAGATGAAGAAGGTGCGTCCCCTGCCAAGGACCCTGCTACTGCAGCGGCGGCTCTTCGGCACTTCTTAGCGCAGGCGAGGCCTCGCCACGTCGCGGCGCTCGTGCGGTTTTCCGGAGAAGGAAAGGAGGACGAAAAAAGAATGCTAACTCTCCGAGCTCTGCGCTCGGCTTCGGGAGGCAACGAGGCGCTCGAGAAGAAAGTGAAAGACGCCGAGAATTTGTAAAAAAAGGAAATGAAAAAAACAATGATGAAAGCTGGAAACGATTTTGATAACAGAAGGAAAAAAAACTCTTCATCTCTCTCTTCCTCTCTCCCTTCTCTCTCCACCTCTCCACCTCCATTCCTTCACCGCTTGCTCGGCAGCTCCAACTTGGTCCCTGCGCAGATGCTGCCCCACCCGATAAGCCTCCAGTGCTTCTCCACGCGCCTCGACAGCGCGACCTTCTCCCCTTCCTTGGTGCAGACCGGAGAGGTCAGCTGCAGCTTTGCCAAATCGCCTTTCACGGCGACGACGCGCGCTCCCGTGCAGCAGGACCCGATGTTGAGCATCAGCACCTCTGCCTTCGACAGTTTGGAGACTTTGCCCTTCTTCTCGCCCTCTGCGGTGCGAACGCCCAGCAGGCGACGCAGCAGGAAAAAGTTGACCTCGAGCTCGACAAAGACATCGGGCAGAGAACCCCCCGGCTGGCCCAGAACCTGCCCAACAAGCCTGTCCGCCCTCGTCAGCGTCGGGTCGACCGTGGTACCCACGCCGATCAGGCCTCCCGGGACGGCGAACTGCAGCTCGTTGGACTCTGCGAAAAGGGAAACCACGCGGGAGTGGATAGGCACCGCCGCAGCTCGGCCGTCCGAGTCCTTGGTGACGATCCCGGGTCGGACTTCGATCTCCTGTCCCATCTTTAGGACCCCTTGCAAGATCGAGCCCCCCGCAACGCCACCGCGGAGCTCTTCCACTTCGGACCCGGGCTTGTTGACATCAAAAGACCTGATTACGATCATCTGCGGAGGGGAAGTGAAGTCTCGGACCGGAACTGGAATCTTCTTGACGATGTACTCGCAGACGGCGTCGACGTTGTACTTGAGCTGCGCCGAGATGGGCACGACGGGGGCTCCCTCTGCGATGGTTCCCTGCACGAAAGCAGCAATGGCTTCGTGCTGGTTGGCAGCCGCGGATTCGGGGATCAGGTCGATCTTGTTTTGTAAGATGATGATGTGCTTGAGGCGCATGATCTCGACCGCTGCCAGGTGCTCGGAGGTCTGCGGCTGCGGGCAGGTCTCGTTGGCCGCGATGAGCAGGAGGGCGCCGTCCATGACCGCCGCGCCGTTGAGCATGGTGGCCATGAGGATGTCGTGGCCTGAATTTGGAAGGGAGGGGAGGTGGTGGTTGGGTGGAGGTGGGGGAGTGGAGGTGAGAAGTGAGTTTTTTCTTCTTTTTCTCTCTCTCGAGGTTTCGTTCTCTCTCTTTCTCTCTCTCTCTCAAACTCGAACCTCCAACCTCCTCTTCCTCTCTTCTCTATCTCATACCTGGGCAGTCCACGAACGACACGTGCCTCAGCAGCTCCATCCTCGTCCCTTCGAACCCCGGAGCGTCGCAGGCCGGAGCATCCTCCTTCGACGACCCGTAGGCCTTGTAGCACCTCGGCCGCGGGCAGTTGGGGTCGGCCGCCCGGTAGATCTTGGCGTTGGCGTACCCCAGCTTGATCGTGATGTTCCTCTCGAGCTCGTTCTTGAAGCGGACGGTCTGCACGCCCGAGATGGCTTTAACGACTGTGGACTTGCCGTGGGCGACGTGGCCGATGGTTCCTTGGGTAAGGGTGGTAGGTGGGTTGAGGTTGGTGGGGTGGTTGAGGTTGAGAAAAGAGACGGAGGGCGAGAGAGAGCGTCGCATCGATTTCATCGTCATCTTCTTCTCCAACTCTTTCTCTCCATCCATCATCTTCTCCATCTCTCTGTCTCTTACCGATGTTGATCGTGGCCTGACGGGAGATGACCTCGGGCGACAGCGGCGTGAGCTTGGTGACGTCGAGCGAGGCGAGGTCCTGTTTTTCGAGTGAAGTTTTTTTGGGTGTTGATGAATCGATCGATCGTTCGGAAAGAGAGAGATAGAAAGCGTGAGATAAAAGCTAGAAAAACCGTGCTTTGATTCAAATTCAAATGCGCGCCGATGCGAAATGCACATAAAGCAGGCCACCAAAGGGGTGGGCGATGGGATGGACAAGGTCGCAGGAGATCAGCGGCGACGACGCAGAAGAAGGAGAAAAAAGGCAAGCGACGACGACGACGGCTGATGTCATCGACGACGATGCCTCTCTTTCTTCTCGCAAAGCAGCAGCCGCTGTATCTTTTTTCTCTGCTCGTGCTGCTGATCCTCTCACCTGCTCACGTAGGCCTGCGCCGCGCTTGGCCATGGTTTGGAACGAGGCCTGTCAGAGAGAGAGGGACGGACGAAAGAAGAAGAACGAAAAACTATCGATCAAAGAAAGTTTTCGTCGTTCGTCGGCTTTGCTCTCTCTCTGTCTCTCTCGTTCCGCCTGAGGATTGGCGGAGGCGATGCAGACGAAGCTCTCTCTTTTTCTGCGTCGTCTAGCGAGCGGGAGAGTAAAGGGGGGCAGGAAAGAAGAGCGAGGCGCTGCCGAATCGAGGGGTGAGAAGAAGAGAAGAGTGAAAAAGAGAGTGAGAGAGCGAGAGGGTCGTCGCTCGTTTTTTTTTCAGGCTCGAAACTTCGAAACGCATTCATTTTTACTAGCCTTTCCCCTCTCTCTTTCTCTCTCTCTCTCTCTTACGCGTCGCGCAGACGCCACTTCTCGATCTCTGACGACTTTTCTACTAGAACACAACCTCCGTCACACCTCTCCGCTCCCAGCCGCACACAAAAAACTGTCAAGAATGGCGGTCGACTACTGCCAGCGCAAGGCCGCGAAGAAGCAGCGCCGCCGCCTCAACGATGGCAAAAACAAAAAGTCGACCAATGCAGACGGCGCTGCCGGCGGCGAGGGCGGGAGCTCCTCGGGCAAGGACAAGAAGTCTCGTCCAAAGCGCGGGCGGTCCGGGCCGCGCAGGCTGTGCAAGGGCATGTGCTTTCAGGTGCCCAAGGTGAGGAGAAGAGGTGGGAGGGAAGGGATTCGGGCATGCGGCGGCCCGTTTTTTTTTTCTTTCTTCGACGCTCCTTTTCTTCTTCGTCCTCTTCTTGTTCTTCGCCTTGCTCTCTCTCCTTCTCCCCGCCTCCTCACCAAACACCACCCACCACCACCACCACCACCATCACCACCACCAGCTTCTCGACGAAGACATCACCTGGCGCTCCAACGACGACGACGGAGAGCGCGGCGCCAAGGTCTACGACCCGCGCGCGCCGCCGCCCCCGAGGGAGGCCGAGCGCGCCGCGGCAGCCGCGGCCAGGCTGCTCGAGAGCGGCGCTGCCGAGGCGAAGGTCCTGCTGGACCGGGAGAGCAACGGAGGCGCCCAGGTCGGCGCGGGGGAGAGCAACAGCAGCAGGCGCAAGAGGAACCGCAAGAAGGACAGCGACGTGAAAGCGGAGGCCCCGG
>Ga0210003_1003532_pt1 | contig 12669 bp, 22 predicted proteins | sample LantaG_FD_182804 | JGI IMG/M metagenome (GOLD analysis project Ga0210003, IMG submission 182804) | Deep subsurface microbial communities from Baltic Sea to uncover new lineages of life (NeLLi) - Landsort_02402 metaG (SPAdes) (version 2) | ecosystem: Environmental > Aquatic > Marine > Oceanic >...
CGGTGAACATAACTATCGTGTAGGTGATGATGGTGAACTTACTTAAAAAATAATGGAATATAAAGAATCAAAAGAATTTGGTGATATTGGTGAAATAAGAATATTAGAAAGAATTAATAAACAATATCCTAAAGCATATATCGATGATATTGGAAAAGCTAATAGCGATTGGGATATATTTATAATTGAAAAAAATTATGGTCTTGAAGTTAAAATGGATTATAAATCAAAGGAAACTGGTAATATTGTAATTGAAGTCGAAATGAATAATAAACTTTCTGCATTATCAGTTACTAAAGCTAAATATTGGATTTTTATTACTGGTTATCATTATGTCTGGATAACACCATTAGAAATATATAGATTCCTTGAACAACATTTTGAATATGGTAGAGTTCACTTTACTGGTGAGGGTGATAATAAATCTAAAATTGCTCATCTTCCCAATCTTAATAAATTAATAGCTTATGTTAGAACACTTAATAAAGAAGATGGTTGGGTAGAATTAATATCTACTAATGATGTTCTTTATTATGATAATATATTGAAGAATTAGTATAAATAATGAGGTGAGATTTTATATGTACTATAACTAGGGTTTATTATCCCCAAATTATTATAATATTGTATATTTTTATGTAATTAACTATAAAATAAAGTGTGTTGATTATCAAGGGGTTAGACAGTGTACAATATATTATAAAATAGTAATGTGGGAAATAATGGGAGAAAGTGGGTAAAAATGTAGTCCCCACGCCCCCAACTTCGCTCAGAAAAATTTTTTTACAAAAGTTAAAATTATAAAAAATTATAAATGTTAATTAAAAAAGTTTTTGTAGATTAGATAGTATTTAAAATAAAAGGGATGTTAGTATACATATTAGGATTTATAGCGACGATGTTTCTTGCCAGCAGCATGGCGAGTGATAAGGATGGGAGAATTTCTTTATTTGATTTACTAATGATAACGTTTTTTTCTTTTTGCAGTTGGTTTTCATTTTTCATATTTCTGATTGCATATATTTTAATGAATGATAATAATCACACACTTACATAAGCATGGATAATTGCACGGAAGATATTTCCATGCATGGACGTTATGTTTTTTAATTAAGACGTACATTCATAAGGACAATCTAATGGACAAATTGTCCCTGATATAAAGATCAGGGGGACATGGACATTATCATGGACACTCTGTCCAAGTACAATACAAAAAACATAAAGATTATAATAACATGGACATTATGTCTAGGGGAATAAATATTTAGATATTTGTTTAGACATTTTGTACAATGGTTTAGGGTTTCCAGTTGGGTGGTAATTTGTCGTACATTGATATATAATATTTATCGAGTTCTTCCAGAAGGATAAAGCATCTATTTTTAATTAAGTTATATGGATGGTGAATTTTGGAATAATGATTTAGCCAGAGGGTTTTACCTAATTGTGGTGCATGGAGATATTTATATTTATAGAGTTCTTCTAATTCTTTTTGGACATTATAAGCTGGTTTAGAAAGATTACCTACATAGTCTAAAACTCTTATAATATCTTCATAGAGATTTATAAATTCATCATCGGTTAGTGTTGAATTTTTTTTATGTTTATTGAAAATAGTTTTTAATTTAGAATACCTGTCGTTCGCATGGCTAATTTCATTTGCATGGGAAGGTAGTTTAAAATCATGGGTAATGAATTCTGGCTCTATCATATTTATGATTTATAGTTATGGTTAGTGATATATTCAGAAATAATTTGTAAGGGGTTTTCACCAGCAATGCCAGTTTTGTTAGTTTCCATACTAAACTTTTCACTCCAGTCTAAGATCAATCCTTCTCCTTCTGGGGTTTCTGATCTTAAGTCTTTATCATAGAGTTGAAAGAATTCACCCATTACATGATCATCTCCAGTAACTGCTGTAAGTTTATCATTTTGATAAAATATTTTCCTTGACATATATTATTGTTTTTAATTAAAAAGTCTTGTACATTCTTAATTAAGCATCATTAAGCATCATCTTAATAAAATAATAAAGTTCAAGAATAATAGTTACGACTGTAAGACCCAGACTCCACCAGTTAAATGGATGATCTTTGAACAGGTAAAGGATAAACTCTACACTTGTCCAGATGCCAAATATTGTGAATAAGAATCCAAATATTACAATCATTATAAAATATTTTCCAGACTTATCAATTTCAATGTTTGTTTTATACATATTTATAGTTTTTAATTAAAAATCATATACAGTTACGTTCACGGTAACTACTTCTATCAGGATTTTTTCTACTTCAGACCACTGACCACCTGCTAGTCCACAGCCAATTCTGGGCATGTGTAATGTTGCTTGATTATGAATTGCGAATTCATTAACCCATGCCAATGCAGTTTTTAATGCTTCATAACGAATGGGAGAATCTTTTCTATCGGGATAATTAACACCTTCTTGAGCAATCATATTGGCGACAACGATATCGTCTTCGACTTTAGTATAATTAACAACTCCCAGAAGTGATTTACCATCTTTATGATCTTGAAGATATTTTTCTTCAGGTTCTTTCCACTTGTTGGACAATGCTAAAACGAATCCTGCACCCCATGCTCCAACAGTATTACAGATATGGCATATAATTTTATTGCCGTCACCACGTGGTTCTGTTGCGTCACCCACTACATAATTGATTTTCATAATGTAAATTTAAGATTAATAATTGAGATTACAAAATTTATTTTAATAAAAGTAACCTGCTTTCCCAAGAACGTATGGTCAATAAGATGTTTAGTCTTAAAGGTGGATTGACTACCACTGGACATCTTTCGATGCTACCCCACTCTTTACTCGTTAATCCATCTGAACTATCACTTCGGACTGTGATAATATAGAAAACTAATTGTCCTATTGTTCAGCTTCATCAGGTTACTTTATGTTATAAATTATTTTCTAACCACTCTTCAAGTTCATATCTTCTCTTATGTTTGCACTGTAGGATGGACTTGAACCATCGTAATATAACTACATCCGATTTTTATGTACAATATTACATCTTATCTTATTACACTACCCGTCCTGACTACTTTTTACGTTATTTCGTCTTTCGGCTACAGTATTTATTTTTATACCTGTTGTGCTTTCTTAGCTGAGAACATTTCAGCTATGGCATCCATTCCTTTAATTTTCTTCTCAGCAAACCCTCTTTTCAGATTACCACAATAACCCAATCTTTCATCTTGCCATGCATCACCATATCTAACAGAAGTGACTTCAACAGTCTTCTTATTAACTTTGGTGACAACATAAAAAGCATAGCTGTCAGCCATTGGGAATTTTATTCCACGACCAAGGATGGTATTATTTCCTTTTGCAAGGTCATCGAGTTCACCCTGTATTTCTTCTTGACGTTTCATGATATTATCCATAGTGTTTGGATTATCACTGCCTCTTTGTGTAAAGTCATAAATTGGTTCAATGTCATTGAATGCCAATAATTCCTGAATCTTTTTTTGAATTTCTTTCATGTGTGTGTTTTTAATTAAGATTAATATTTAATTTGTTTTATCTAATAAGTCATCCTGACTTTCTATTTCTTTTGGTTTCTCCTCAAGTTTATTAGTACAAGTATCTTTATAATCACATTTGCCGTCTTCATATTCATGTGGACAATATCCTTTACCTGCCATCGAACAATATTGTGTTTTATTTATAATAACATCAATATTAAATGCTTTTAATTTTGTTACTAACTTTTCCCAATTATCTCTCCACTGGATAATACTAACATTAGAATCATAATATTCATCATAACTTATTAATCTTTTTAGATAATCTTCCTGATATATCCCAATAAACTTTAGATTAGAATTATAACCTTCGATTTTTAGTTTAGTGATATAATAATTTGTTTTAGGTTTACTATCTTCTGAACTTCTAATGAAATATGATTTCTTTGGTTTAGGTTTCTCAACAACTTTTTCATATTCAACTTCCCTGATAATAATAATATTCATTTTTTCATCCAACAATATAGCATCGATTAGATTTTTAAATCTTGATATTGTAGATTCTTTTGCTTTTATTCTCATTACTTCTTATTTAAAAAGTTAACAATAGTTTCCATTAAAGGGTCTCCGTCTTTTTTTGTGAGACTTGAAAAGAGCACGGGAATTTCTTTTTCTTTTCCACTCTCTGTTTCAACACGAACAATGGGAGTGGTACTATATTTCCTTTTATTGTTTGATATTCTATACATAGTTTTTAATTAACAATTATAGTCGAAGACATGTTTAGGGTTTGTAACATTATACTTCCTGTCGCAATTAGTTTCATCAACCCAAGAGAAGCTATCATGCTTATCTCTTACCAGAAGACCAGTAAAGGTTCTGTTATCATCTTCTATAACAGAGCACTGAGGCAATTGTTTCTCCTTCTCATAACCTTCTTCATCATCCCTGCTGAATCTTACAATCTCTACTTCTGTTGGACTTACTATGTTATATTCAACTGTCCAAACGCTATCGATTAATCTATGAGTTGCTTTCATTGAAATTAATTTTAGTTTGTTTATGAGGATGTAAATCTGCTAAGTACTTTTCAATTGTGATGATATAGTCAATTGTTCTTTCGTTTGATAATTGACCGAGCATAGAATATTTCTTGAGAACATTTGATGTTGTTATGTCATATGTTTCATCAAGCATAACACCTACATGTTGGTGGGAAAGATTCCAAAGTCTATTGAATATTTGAATCTTTAATTTCTCTTGTTTTAAATTAAGACTCTTATATTTTTTCTTTAACTCTTTACCAGTTTCGTCTCTTAATCTTTTCATTATTCAATTGTTATGGTTATTGATTCGGTTTCTCTTGTTTCCATACCTGCTGTCCTATCGGTACATTGAATACCATTAAAGGGTTCAGGTTGACTTGGATAAGGAGCATTACCTTTTAAAAACTCTTTGAGTTTAGCTTCTGCTTCTTCTTTGGTTTCTGCTTCGATTGTAAATGTATATTCATTTACTTCTACGATATCTGCTGTTGCTTTAAATATTTGTGTCATAGGTTTTATTTTATTATACGAAGATTAATTTATTTTGTTACAGTTTTAATAAAAAAAAAATCCTCTGTACATTACATACAGAGGATTTCAGAAAAGGAGACACTATACAACATCAATTAATCGGCTTTCAATTATTTTCAATAGTTCGGACATTGGTCTTGTTTCAGGTTCAGCATTCATTGCTTTCTCGACTTTTTCAACTGTAAGTTCTTTTGCCTGAATGCTTGCAACTTGTTTTTCAAGTTCTTCGATTTCATACTCACAATAATCACTTTCGAAGTATGCTTGTTCAACAATATCAATTTTATCATCTTCGTAGTTTGTAATTGCGAATGGGAAATATTCACACACTCTCATTTTAGAATGATCGTAGTTTGGTACAGCAACTACATGAGCAGGATTAACATAACAAACCAATATTGTGGTATTGCTATTTCCAAAGTTTTCAACATATTTGGTTGCACCAACGTGTAATCCATTTGAACAATCTTGTCGAGGGTCGGCATCACATTCTTTTCTTGCTTGTCTTACTGGTTCACCAAGAACAATATGCATTTTCTTTGTGTGCATATCTGTAAATTCAGGGACAGCAACATTTTCATTTTCTTTTTGTGCATTAAAGATTGCATCATGAAGTTCACCAAGTTTACCAAGAATTTCAACACCTTTTTCTTTTTCATCCCACTTGTTGGCTGTTTTCTTTTTGGTAATTGCTAACTCTTTAGTATTAACATCGGCATACACAACATATTTGTTTGCACCACATTTCCAGTCTTTCTTCACCATTAAATATTGTTTGTTAACAAATTCGGCAAAACTGGTATCAACATTTTCATTTTTCACAGGATATACTGATTTGTAAACAACCATGTAACCTGCATCGGTTAATGTGAAGTCATGTGTTTTAATGAAGTCAAACAGGCTGTTACGTACTTCTGTATCAGGGTTTAACATTAACAATTTCCAAAAGTTAATAACTGCATCCATTGGATAATCATTTTCGTGATACTCTTTAATTACTTCAACAAGTGTTTCAGGTATTGGAGTATTGAAACCTGCAAGAAATACTTCACCAGTTTCAGGGTTATTTTCCAGTCCTGCCATAATAGCAACACGAGTTTTTTCATTAAGATATGCTCTGATGTCATTAATATTATCATCAGTTGGATTTTCTTTTGCCTTTAAGACAAGACGAAACAATTCGTCTGCTTCTATTGGCGTTCCGCAGTTTTTCTTATGAAGTTTACCGTTTATACTTACATTAACTACGTTACCGATTTTTACTGCTTGAATGTTTTTCATATTGAATGATTTAAATTAATTAATGTTTCTCTATTTCTCTTTTGTAATTATACGAAAATTATTTTAAAAGGTTACAAAAATATTAAATTAAAATTCTATTGCCAATTCTAAAAGTGTAATTAGTTGATCGTCAAGATCATCCACAGAATAAGGAATATTAAAGTATGATAAGTTTTTAATATTCTTTTCCGCAATTGCTGTAAGTTCAGTAACAATATTTTTAATTTCTTGTTCCTCTTTTGACAATTTAACATCATCTAATTTGAAGTATCTACTTAGGTTATTTTTCTCATAATAAAGACTACTACTTTTCAATATGTATGGTAAATTATCAATATAATCGTTAACCATATTAACTTTCAATCCTAAGTCATTGTTAATTTTATCAATAAATCCTCTACGATAAAACTTAGGTAAATCGTTAAACTTTTCAACCATTGGATAAATTGTAAAATATCTCATTATTGTTTCTTCTTTCCTGTATAACATTTTTGTTTTGAAAGTAGAAATGTGGTTAGCATTCTTACAAAACTTCATGTATTTAACATTACCTTTAGCTATCTGAATGAACATTATACTTTTCTTATCCTTATCATCATTGTAACTATTATTAGTTCTTAATTCACCACTATAAGTACAGCTACTAACAGCACTTCTGTTATGAAATAATGTTTCAAACAATTCTTTCATTTCATTTATCTGATATTCATCATCACTTGTACCATAGAAGATAGGCATTTTATAATCAAGCAAAACTTTCAATTTAATTCTATCTCTACCATTAGTACCAAATCTAACAGGAATGGTTAATTTACGCATTTCAGGAGTTATACCAGCATCACGTTTACGTCTGATAATAAAATCTTCGGGTACTTCAAAAGTATCATAGTTTAATGTTTCTCTACGTACAATATTCATATATTCTTCCTGCATATCAAGTAATGACTGGATAAATTTTGTTGGCTTACCATTGGCATCAACAAAGTTATCAACCTGTACATTGAATAAGTCTGCAATATCAGCACGCATCCAATTAGTATCAATTTTCTTTCTGTTGATAATAAAGTATGTTGTAAACCGATCTTTAAGATATGCTTGTTTAACAATTTTCCTATTAAATTCATCTTCAAAATGTAGAAGATTGTTTTTTAAATGTAAACTTTCATAACTACCTTCATAACTTGTACTTTCACCATATCTTGACTTAGTTTTTTTACCATAAGTCTTTACATCAAAAAAGAATTTGAACAATTGCTTATCACTTGGCATTTTCATAAAGCTGTACTTGAAGTTTGAAAAGTCAACATCTTTTTGCTTTATCATATCACCTACGTACAATGATGTGCCATTTTTAAACTCTAATTTACCGAAGTCAGTTTTAAGTTTAAAATATTCTTCAAGTGTTTTGATCTTCTTATATTGCTTAGTTATCATAGTTAGTATTTCAGCTTTTGCTTCTTCTAACTTTTTCTTTAATAACTTTATTGTTTCTTCGCTATAATCCAAACTTTCACGACTAACAGTTACACCAATATCACCAACATTTAAACTAAGTGCAATAGGTATGTTATAATCGTATGAAGTTAAACCAAGCACACTATAATCAATTGGATAGGCAACTCTACCTAAACAGATGTGCATATAATTATTATAATCATCACCACGAAATAAGAAAGTTTTAGCTTTAAGTATTTGATAATCATTGGACATTGGGTATACCATTTCTTTTGAATATTCACCCTCATATTCAAAACCTTCAAAGATTATATTCTCGAAGTAATATAATTGCTTCACCATTTCCTTTTGGAAAGTTTGTAAATCTTTTTCCAGTACAGGTATTCTAACTTCTGTGCCATTACGTTCTTTTGTTGGCTGACTATGAAGTTCAGAAATAACAGGAGTTTCTTCACCCTCATAAATAAGGTAAATATATTCAGTACCATCAAAACGAGTAATAACATAAAAACTATTATCATACTCACCTTCACCTTGACCAGTTGAACGTTTGTAAGCTAATGGAGTTTTACCACCAATACCAAAACCACCTATTTGAGTGTTATCAACACGTTTGGTACTTTCAAAATATGTACCATATATATCATAAACTCTATCAGGGGACATACCAACACCAAAGTCAATAAAACTAATATTAATAGTTTCATCAATAACAGTTTTCCTTATAATAACAGGACTATTAACATTTGCTTCAATATGGCTGTCAAAGCAATTAGAAGTGATTTCACGCACTACTGTACCAATAGGGTTACTATACACATTTTTGGTAAAGAGTTGAAATACCATGCTACTAGCATTCTCTGATAACTTCATTTTCCTTGAACCAGTTGTGCTTTCAATTGCCTGTTCACCTAATTGTTTAAGATTAATTTCCATTGTAATGAGTTTTAGTTTAAATTAATATTGTGTCTCTGTGCAATTATACGAAAACTATTTTAAAAGGTTACAATTTATCGTATTTAATTTCAAAATGTTTTTAATTAAAATTATTTTAGTTTTCGATTTCATAATGTTTTTAATTAAAATTATACTTGTTGTACGACAAGATAATAATAAGGTTACAAAAACTAAACAAATCTGTTTACTTTATAATGATTCTAAATAAGGAGAATATAAGGCAGGTGTGGATTAACACACCCTGAACTTAATCAGCATGGCTATCTTAGCGATACTTATTATACGAGAGTTTTAAAAAAAGGTTACAATTTAAAGTGGTCAAATTAAACCACTTTAGAATTTACCTGAGAATAACCAGTACCATGCTTGGAAGCAAAGTGAAAAATAGAAGAACCAGACATCTAAACGTTCAAATAACATTCCAATTCCCTTCCTACTATTATAATTAAATAATGTTGGAATAATACCTATAAGTGTGGTATCAAAAAGTTTAGTTAGTGATATCATACGAATCACACCAAATACAAATGTTAATGCTAATAAGATTTTCATAATTTAAGTTTTTAATTAAGATTATTTATTGTTTAAAAAATGTGGAAATTTCCTACTCTTTAAATATTCCTGAAATCCTTGAATGGCTTCATCATAGTCATTGAACACTAAATCTTCATTGGTAGCCATTCTACCATTCAATGTAATGTAGAAGAATTTATCTACATGAATGTCAACAACCATTTCTTGATCAATATCATTATCATCAATAAACTTAACAAGTTCAGGAGTTTTTTCACCAACATATAGTTTATCCATGAAAACTATTTCACCATCTTGATATGTTTCCAAAAGGTATTTGCTTTGTTTAGCAATAACACCATGAAAGAACATTGGTGATTTATGATTTTCTGAAATTGGTTGTTGTAAGATTTCCATAGCTATATGTTTAAGTGAACATTGTGTTTATTAGTTATACGAAAAGAAAAAAGAAAGGTTACAATATAAATAAAAAAACCGAGGGACACAACTCCCTCGGCAATAACCAAAACACACAATAGTCTTCCCAGAACTGGGAAGTGATTGTCCCTGAAGGGACAGAAAATATTATTTAAAACTAAATTTCTTTGGTAAATGAAATTCAATCTGATATCCATTTGTTACTCCACCTATCCTATAGCTCACCAGTTTATAATTATCCATCTTCAACACGCTGCGTTTAGGTATAAATCTTAATGGATACGTAAGTACATTCATTATTTTTGCCAGTACAGGTACATTAGCTTTCTCGTCACCACTACTAAGCAATTCAACAACCCAGACTTTACGTTTGAAAGTTTTAGGTATATGTAATGAACCATGCTTATAACTGTAGAAATCATAGAAATGTTTCTGGTTTGCTTCTTCACCTGTTAGGTATTGTCGCTTAAACATCTCTGCACGTTCTTGATCTCCTGTTACGGTTAGGAATCTAACCATGTCGCTAACCTTAACGAGATGACTTCTACCCATTCCTTTAAAGTTATCTGAAGATAATAAACCTTTTTCATAATATCTCTTCACTGCTGCATCTGTTCCGTAACAGGTTTTATAATTTAAAGTTAATTCTTTTTGAAAGTCTGTTCTATGTTTCTCATTAAGTATCTCTTCTCTGGTTGATGGATGACCACTTGAAAATTCATAATTCCTGAAATCAGTATCATGTCTTTTCACTCTAATTGGAAATGCACAGTCTTCGTTTTTCATTCTAATTAATCTGGCATTATGTCCAGATTGCAATGCTGATATTAATGTTAATGTTCCAGCAAAGATATTTGTTTTCGGTGAACTCCAATTAGTGTTTGTTGTTTTCATTATTTCTGTGTATTGGTTATATTTATTATACGAGAACTATTTGAAAAGGTTACAATTAAATATAAAAATTTTCAACAATTTGCCAGTTTTCATCAATAGCAAAATCAATAGCTTCTTGTTCACTTTCAAAATCATGTTCGATAGCTTGTCCACTTTCTTCATAGATAGACCATAATCCATTATTGTCATCAGTCATTATTATTATAACTTTTTTCATAATTTCTGTGTATTGGTTATATTTATTATACGATTGTTAATTGAAAAGGTTACAATTAATATTCTTCTTCAACAATAACTTCGTCACTAAAGTTTTCCAGTTCTTCATCTGAGAGACCATTCAAAAACTTACGATTACTTTCATCGTATTTTGGGTCGTCATCTCCATACTTATTGATCATTATAGAATCAATATATAGTTGTCTTAATCTTTTTGTCATAATTATATTTTTAATGTTAATTACTTTAGACTTATTATACGAAATTTGTGTGTAAAGGTTACAGAATGAGTATCTTAATTATTCTCGGACATTGCTCTTAATTAAAAATGCTTCTCATTATAATGAGAAGCAAAGTTAATGTTTTTATTTAAGAAATACAAATTTAATTAAAAAGAAAAACGTCTAACTAAATAAATAGTTAAACGTTTTTTTGTCCAGTCATCATTGGTGGATGAACACCCTGAACAACCATTGCCGTAGTCACTTTCTTAAGGCTGTGTGCTACTGTCATATAAACCCGAAGGAGAGCAGACGAACCAATTTACGTAAGGTATTCGATCACCCCTTACACACCTTAAGCGAATTTTCGGTTGGCTATTATCATCTTAAATATCTTAAAGAACTTTTTATTTATTATACGAAAATCAGTTGAAAAGGTTACACTTAATCTTGTTCAGGAACATATTTATCCAACAAGGACAATGCTTTATTTAATCGATTAAGTATTGAACTTTTACAATCAATAAGTTCTTCATTAGTTAATTCATTAAAACTGGTAATTGTTTCTTCAATTTCATCCCATGCTTCAATAATATCAGTTTTATTAGATTGTTCTTCCACCCATCTACGGAAAGCAATAGCAACATCACCATCGTGCCAGTTATCAGGGTCTGCTGTTTCACAAACATCTTCATAAACAAACTCCAATATTTCATCAAAGTTGTTAGGTGTATCAATTACTATCCTATCAAAGATATCAATTAAAAATGATGTTATTTCTTTTTTCTTTTCCATTGTGTTTGTGTTAATTGGTTTATATATATATAACGTAACCATGCGACGAATATTACATCTAATCGCATGGTTTTTTGCGGGGATTAAACTCTTATACCTAGTTCTTTTAAGTTTGTGTTCAGAATTTGAACATTGCCTTTACATTCTTTACTTTGAATTTCAAGCACTTTAGCTTGTAATATACCTTGAGGTATTTTGGACAATGGTACTTTAAACTTAATGATATGATACATATCGGCATTAGGAACACCAAACAATATGGCATTTGCCATGTGTTTAATCATTTTCTTTTTGGTCTTTTCCTTTTCCATTTCAGCTTCAATGTCGCAGATAAAACCATCTAAATCAGGTTTAACCATAACTTTCTTACCACCAAAATCATATTCCTTTTCAGGAAGAGTTTTGATATAATCTTCAAGGTTTTTAATTAAAGACTTTACCTTTTCAGCATTAGGATTTTTGTATGTGTTATGAGTATATTCATATCCACCACCGTGAGCAGAATCATATACATGCATACAATTAACATTATCAATCCAAACATCGGCATTCATACCATAGCCATCATGACCCTCATGATACTTTAAATTTTTTAATACTACTTTAGGTTTTTTCATTTTGTGTGTATTGGTTATTAATTTAAATTACTTTACGAGATAATAATTTATGTTTAGGAAATTCTCTTTCGAGATTTTTAATTGCCCAATATTCATCTTCGGCACATCTTGTAATTGTAAAAGGTTTTTTAAACCAACCTTTTTTCTTTAATGTAAATGTTAATGTTGTTTGTCCGTACATTTGATTTGTGTATTGGTTTGTAC
>Ga0210003_1003534_pt1 | contig 12667 bp, 12 predicted proteins | sample LantaG_FD_182804 | JGI IMG/M metagenome (GOLD analysis project Ga0210003, IMG submission 182804) | Deep subsurface microbial communities from Baltic Sea to uncover new lineages of life (NeLLi) - Landsort_02402 metaG (SPAdes) (version 2) | ecosystem: Environmental > Aquatic > Marine > Oceanic >...
GATAACACTCCTACCCTACTTTTTTGCTTGGAAAATCCACCTCATTTACTATAACATATTTATGAAATAAAGTCCTTATTTCTTCAAGAGAAAAAGCCCTTCAGCAAAGGCCAAAGGGCTGGGAATTGTCAAGCTCCCCCTGGCAGACAGAACGATTATCGAACTTTTTGTATGAGTGATGAAACTGAAAAAGTGTACCTGGCATTAGAAGAAGCAATTGGTGTCTGTTAAGAATTAAAAGATAGAATGACTCTTAAAAAAGTTCTACTTTTTGAATTTTATTCTTTTAAATACTCTTTTAAAATTCTACTGTTTATAAGTTTTGAAAATCCCTTATATATTTTAATGTCTTCCGTTTTAACTTGAGTAATATTTGATAATCTTTTCAATTCTTTATTGGTATGACTTCCTATACAATATAATATTTTTTGATTTTCCGTGCTATTACTTCGCCTTATCATATTTGCGATTTGAAATATTCTGTGGACGTGATAATCGGTTTCCGGAAAAGAATAACCAACAATTATTACTTTATCCGCCTTTGATAAAAGCTGAATTGCATATTTCCATTGATTTATTAATACTCTTTTCAAAGGATTACTTTCATTATATTCACTATTAATCTCTTCTTTTAGTATCGTCGGAGGCACGATTCCTGGCTCAGTATAATTATTTGCGTAAATTGAATATTCAGGATATTTTGGTTTAATAGATTTTTCTTTAAATACAATATCTTCCTTTCCTGAAACTAATTCCCAATTTAAGGAACCATGTAACTTTAAAATCAGAATTGAAGGAAGGAAATTCATATAATATCTATCAAATATATCAATATTTACACCTAAATAATGATATTGTTTTCCTAATTTTTTTAATGAATCCTCTAATAATAAATCGTAATTAAAAGTGATATAACCTAAAAAATTTACTCCTGTATTTTGCTGAATAATATTATGCATGCTTTCATAGTTACTACATATATCATTTTGAAGATATATAGTAGAAAAACATTTAAAAATAAGTCTTTTTAAATCACGCTCACAATCTCCCAAAACTTTTCTAGTACTATATACTAAACCAGGCATATGGCCCATATTTCCACTTTCTCCAAAAGTGATATCAGTTGCTTCTAATTGTGAATATGGGTAAGAAGTCCTATAATCTTGTTTATATTTTTCGTATTCCTTTTCCCATTCATAGGTACCGAGCCTACATTGTTTTAAATTTATCGAAACAGCCGTCCAACATTCCTCTAAACTTAAATCTTCTTTTAAGGGAAATAGAATATTCCGGAAAAAATTAAGAGCATAATAATCATCTCTGGCAAGCAATTTCGCAATGATTTCAGTATTAAAAAAATTCTTATCCATTGGAGGAGAAAATGACTCTTGGTTGTTTCCACCATTTAAACTTAACCTATAATTGGAATCAAAAGATGCTCCTGAACCATAGACAACTAATACATTCATAATCTTTTTTCCTCCTAAATTAAGAAAATATTAGAATAATAATATTTTCTTTAACAATATATTGGATAATTTTTATTATTAAAAATGAACATCAATAACAATTAATTGCCTGTTTTTTCTAAAGAATTCTAAGTTTCTTCCAATTACATGGTGCTATATATTCTTGAAAAATCTTTTTTTCAAATATAATAGCTTTTGCTTAACAAAAAACTAAAGGAGATAAAAGGTTAAGTTTCCCAGTTAGTCATATTTTTACACCTTTTCTATAAGTAATGAAACTGAAAGCATATTTCATGAGTTGGAAAAAGCAATCAGTACTTGATATTATTATTGAGCTGATACAGCTTGTTCCCTGTTACTTTTTATTCCCTGTCTGGATCATTATCATATGATGTAATTTGCCCACTATTCATAGTATTAACGCTCTTATCTTGTATTTTTAAATCGAAGGTTAGCATCTCTTCCCACTTCTCGTCATTGTTAAGTTTGCCTTCGAGGATTGCTTGGCATTTACCTTTGTGAAAAATAAAATTACCGGGCTTCCGTTGAAACACAAACACCGACGAATAAGATTTACGGCCTTCAACAGCAAACTGACGAGCCCACTCGCGAGTTTTAGGTTCTACTAAATCAGGGACTGTATTGTTGAAATATAAAATAGCTGACCTATTTCCGTTCTGGACAAGTGTTAGTCTAAGATTTTGAATCACCTGGCTTGCAGCACCATCATTATAGAAAACAAGAGGCAATTGAATAATAAGTAGATCATCTTGACTCTTGGAAGTAGCTGCAAAAGATCTAGGTGGACCAACAATTATTTTACCTCTTCGCCAGTTCATCCACCAGAAACTAAAAATAGTGAAAAGCAATGCAAAAACACTAATGAACAGAGCTATGATACTAATTAAATTATAATCATAACTTTTTTCAATCAATATCATATAAATCTCCATTGTTTTGTTAGGCTTTATTAATTGTATAAATATACAATAGAATTAAATAGGGATACATCCTATTTATTCTTAGGGATTTGATAAGTATTTTTGTTTTATTTATTATTTTCCTAAGTTTTAAATTTACTCTTTGTAACCAATTTTATTTAAAAAAGATTTCATATTAAAAATTCCATTTGTATTAAATAATTCTTCCCAAAATAGATTTAAATTAATCTTGTTTTTTGAGTTAAGTGAATAAATACAATATAATTCTTCAGATTTTAACGCACAAATATCACTTAATTCTGCACTTTTTGTCCAACTATCACTAAATGCATTAGGACGTTTATCCGGTGGTATATTTATTGCATTATTACCTATAAATATTCCTTTATATTTTTCCTTTCGTAATAGGGTGCCTCTATTAATCCAGTCAAGTAATTGTTTTATTCCTTCTTCTCCAAATTGTTTAGATTTTGTACTCTTAATTTCTAGCACTCCCAAATATGTTTTTTCATCTATAGTAATTTTTATCCAACCATCTTCTTTATTATTCTCTTTGGGTTCTTCTACCTGAGCACCTAACATTTGAAGTATTCCTCTAACTACAGGTTCTAAAGGATGTTTTATTTCGTAAAGCAATTTTAAACATCTTCTAATATTTTCTCTTTTAGACTTCTCTACTTCTAGCTGATTTAATAATTTTGCACTTTTAGTCTCTATTTCTTTAATTTTTTTATCTATTTCAGCCTGTCCTGGAGCAGAATATTGGTTTAACCACTCTGGTTCCGATAATTCCATTTCTATTCCACATACATCTTCTAATATAAGTAATAATGTGTCATCTTCATTTAATTTTATTTTTGGTAAAAAGATCATTGGACCAAAACTCCACTTTAACTTTTTTATAGGATTATTATAGGTAGGAACATATTCTAACGTTTGATATCTTAATTCAAAGGCAAGACTATTATAATATCTATTTTGACATAATTCATTTTTTTTAATAGAAATTACCAAGTTATTCTCTATGTTATATTCTGCATTATTAAAAGACTCTTCAATTTCCTTACTAATTTCAACGGTTGATAGAGAGTATTTCCAATCCTTTAAATATTCTAAATATCGCCGAAACTCTTTATGGTTATAATCGCACCTAATAGATGTAGTTGTTCCAGGCTTATTATCCCAATTGAAATTAAATCCTGTCCAATCAAGAAATTTTACTATATTGTAATTAGTAACCTGTTTAGATCCTCCATCCATTCTTTTTCTTTCATCTATAATATTAAAACGAGGGTCACCAATAACTATAATCATACCATTAGATCGCATCATAGTTTTTAAGGTCTCAAAGTTGAGCATAGATACAAAATGTTTCCATTTAATTCTCTTTCTTGCTTCCTCTGTATCTAATTTCAAGAGATCTAATATTAGTACATCATAATCCTTAATGTTCTTTATTTTTTGAATTTCTCTCCATTCAAAACAATTGATTATTATTTCATCGTTAGATTGATTATAACCTGTTGCTCCTATTAACATTATTTTTCTTTGCCTATTAGACATATTATATTCAATTTCCTTTTATAATTTATTTTAGAATAAATAACTTTTAGTATTTATTAATATTTTTGGATTAGTTTTTCCTGCCCTGCCCTTTTGGATAATTAGAGGTACTATTTACATGAAATACCTCTTCCCTACAATTTAATTTACTCTTCTGGTACCGCACCAATTGCTTCTAAATATGCTGTTTGTGGTATTCGAGCAATGTCAGATATTCCACTTCCCATTCCAAATTTATATAATTCTAAAAAATTTCTTGCTGTCTTCGTGAAAACATCTAAAGCGTATTTATCTTTTTTATTTATATTAATACAATATTGCATTAAAGCAATACCTGAATATACTACTTCTTGTTCACTACTTTGCATAGGGAAATGAGTCTTTATCAAACGATTGACTGAATCTTTTGCAAAAAACTCACCATCAAATTTAGTGATTGGTGATATAAATGTATCAGAATATTGTACTACATCATCTAAATTTGCTCTCTTAAAGCAATTTGTGTTTGAGTGAATGTCTTTTTCTATAATCTTTGATAAAGATGCGAGTGACATTGTAGCACTCATGTTATTTGGATAGCCAAGATTATAGATTATTTTTGCCTGATAGAAAGCCCATAATCCTATATATTCTGTCGTAGGCACTGTTGATACTTCTTTCTTTATATTAACAGCTACTTTATTGTTTTCGTCAAAAAAGATCTTATAAGAAAGTATTTTTTTACCATTGAGAAAATTAAACAATCCCATTATTATCGCCACCTCCCTATATTTGTAAATTAAAATAGTTTTATTGATAATTAAGATTAAATAATTTGTTTTAAATGATTTAAAATTTATCAGCAAGCCTATTCATAATCAATTTATGCTCTTCTTCTGTTAATGAAATATCTTTAAGTGCTCAAGGGTGTGATTATAGTTTTTTTTTAATCATATAACCCTCCATAGGATTTCTATTTACCATTGTACTGGGAATTCAGTTTTCCATTTCCACCATTGTTTTATTATATTATATTAAAAGTATAGGTATGGTCTTATTCAATTTTTGAAATATTTTTAGAATAAAAAATACTTAAAATATAAATTGATAACTATCCGATAATTTAACTTTTTCTTTTTTTAAGAATAAATTTTAATAAATCTATATCTTTTGCATCCTTTGCTAATTTTAAACTCACCTTAATATTTGTTAATTCAGAATTTGCTTTTTCAATCAACTTTTTTCTCTCTGCTTCAGAATCTTCAGAAGATGTAAAAGAAAATGAAATGACTATTATACTGAATAAAAAAATTGCAGAAAATATCTGTAGTAATACAGATATTTTTGCAAACTGAGATGCTGGTGTTATATTAGCAATTTTTATTGTTGAAAAATTTGAGACTGCGAAGTAAAAATGGTTTAGAAGATTGGTTTTTTCAATTCCCAAAAAACATGATTTATCTATCTTGCTTAAACCAAAATAGATAAATGAGAATGTTATTGTATTTAAAAATAAAGCAAAAACAAATATAATTACAAACATAAAAAACCAAAAGCGTCGATTTAACAAAAATTTTATCAACATCATAAAATGTGATTTTATAATAAAGGGCTGAAAACTCCTATCTTTTTTTGAATAACTATTTATCATCATAGCAGGGAATTTAATAAATAAATTTGAATCGTTAAACCAATATAATAGATATAATTGATAAAAAAATATACAAACTATTAGACCAAAAATAGATGCAGATAAAATATAATGATTATTAAAAGTTACAATTGCCGAATAAAGTAATAAAAATAATGGTAAAAAGAAAATAAAATGAAGAATATTTTTTATGAATACGCTATCAAAAATATATAAATTTAATATAAATTTGAATATAATGTTAAGCAGTTTTAGAAAAGGATAAAGAATTATATATAAAATAAATAACGTTATACCAATTAAATTGCTTAGAATTTTTGTTTTTTTAATGATTGCTGTAAATATAATAATTAAATAAATACCCACCAATAAATAAAAACAATTATTTTTAGTGAAAAATATTATTTTTTCAAAAAATCCATATAAAAATTCTATTTTAAAAAACCAGTAATTTACTAATAATAACCAAAAACATACACCTAAAATATTTTTTAACCAAAAGTAAGACTTTTTATAATCCATAAATTTTCACCTAAAATTACTATAAATAAAAAACCTTCAAGTAATGACCCAAGAAAAACAGATATGGATTTCTAATTTTTCTATAATGAACTAAGAAAATAAATTGCGAAATAAATCTATGAACTTGAAATTTTATTTATTATCTAAAGCAAAAAGAATTGTTTATATATTATTATTTTCTTAAAAGTCTTGATTAGTTTTTTTAATATTTATGCTGTTTTTACCTTTTTCCAATTCAAATATATCTTTTATCCTTTCAATAACTAGCTTGCTAGTCTCAAGATAACTAACATAATTAGATTTGATATTACTTTCAATTATTTCAATATTATTAGATGATATTCCTGGTACAAAAGATTGTTTAAAGAAAAAATCAATTCTATCTGCTAATTCATTCAAAACATTTATCATTGCTCTTATATTAAATATTATTAATCTTAATTCTTCACTTAATAATGAAAAGTTTGTTATACTTTCTTTGTTAAAAGATAAAATAATACTTTTTATATCTTCAACTTCTATCTTCCCCGCTAAAAGCGCTATAGCGCTTTTTATGCTTGCATCATCGAGTTTCAATAATTTTTTTAGTTTTGTTTTTGTAGATGTAATTCTAGATGCAATGGTTTTGTCTTCATACAATGATAAATTATCATAAACCCATTGTACTTTTTCTTTATCACATTTCCCTTCTTTAACAATTAAAAGGTAATAACCAAGAACTAATCTTGGCAAAAGTACTTTAAGCTCGCTTAATATTGCCGTCTTTAAATTTTTTCCATCAAGATATCTTTTATATTGTTCATATCCAATAGTACTTAAAACTCCCAAAAACCATCCAAATAATACTGATATTATTAGTTGTTGCATGTTATTTCATCCTCGCTTTCAGATACTTTTAAGTCAATATGGCCAGATCTCAACATTGTACATAAATAATTAATTAAAGGAACTTATTTTTTAATTATTATAAAATAATAATTCCAGATTACTTCTATTTAAACATTACGACAAATTTTTTAAATATCCTTCTTTTTTAAAAAATAAAAGGTATCAAGCAAAAATGCCAAAGGGCTAGTTATTATCTGGCTACCCTTATTCTAACCATATCTATAATATAGTATTATTTTAAGGTAAAGTTAGTATTTAAAAGAACATTAAATCCTAAAGGATTTCTTTGTTAATACGATAAATATACAAGATAATAGGAGATTATAGTAGTATATGAGAGTATATAAGAGAAATGATAGTTTAAAGAGTGGATTATCAGGAACCACGAAAAATAATCATCAATTTAAGCGTTTTTTAAGCCCCTGTTTTAAGTTGGTTGGTATGAATCATCGTATTTTTTAAATACGCCTCGTATACGCCAAAATAGAAGCTTTTTTCAAAAACGCTAAAACCCTTATGTTTCAATGGTTTTATTGATTTCTTGCAAAATCTACGCGTAAATCATTGATTGTTTTCTTGATTTCTTTGATTTCAGCAGTAATATTCTGGGAAAATTCCTTTTGATTTTTGATGATTTCGGTAATAAAGAATTCCAATTTATATACCAGGTAGATAGAAAGCACCAGGGGAAAGCCGTTATTTGCTATTAATTTAAGCACATATTCAATATCCAATTAATTCTTTTCCTTTCCAAAAACGTTTTGAGCCAGGCCTCATATCAAGATGTAAGAAACCTTTCTTTTCATAAAATCCGATACCATTAAATCCTATTTCCTGAGCATAAAGAAGAAGATCAGAAAGTAAATAATCCTTTACGTGAATGTCTACCGCCATACCCAGAAGATGGTAAGAACCGGGAGCTCCTCCTACCTTATGATTTTCCTCCGGACACCGGTATCCGGAGTTTATATATATGGGTCTATTTATAACCATCCTTAAATGATTTAACCTGGTAAAAAGATCCGGAGACAGCATAACCCGCCTGCAGCAGGGACACTCAAACTCATATAAAGAAAAATATTCAGCTATTTTTATATCATTCATGATCACCATTAATTATTTATATTTTAAGGTCCTGCCGTTCCTTACTGCATCAGGCATGGCCTTATATATAATTTCGTTCACCTCCGGGACAGTAGCCTTCATCAGATCCTTTACATAGGATATTTCGCCCTCTTTTAATTCAACTTTTTGTTTTCTTAATATTTCAATCAATTTAACCCAGGCTATTTTCCATTTTTCCTCACCATTTCCTATCCCCAGTTCTTCTTCAGCCCAAAGCATAGCCGCCAGTATTGCCTCTTTTATTTTATCTGCCCTATCCTGGCCAAATTTGTTGATCATAAATTTAGAGGCCAGGCCAACCAGAAAAACCAGAGCGAAATCTAACAGATATTTCGTGATAAAACCTTCTAACATTTTTTACTCCTTTCTATCTCCCAGGGAAGGTCCGCGGCCCTTCCAAGGAGAAATATTACAATATATTAAAGTTATACATCCACAACATCAGTAGACTTATAATCAAGGATTCTGGCATTGACTTTAGCCACTAGGTCATTGCCGTTATTATGGAAGATATTCTTGGCGATAATCGTATCCATAACTCCTTCTATCGCTGCATCTTGTGCAGCTAAGTCTGCATAATCTCCATCATCTAAATTTTTGGGATTGTCCAAAGTGAGGTTGATAGTTTTTGCAGCACTATCCCTGAATTGCAGATAGAGTCTTTTGTAACTAGTTACATCCCCTAATTCGGTAGCCATTATTTTTTCACCTCCTTTTTAAGGATTTACCATCTGGTAAATCTGTTATCGGTTTTTAGTTTTAGTTATTAGCCGTTCCTTTGCTTTTATATCCCCCCTTCCCTGCTAACGGCTATTCACTATCCACAACGACTAATTTGCTATTCAGTAAGTTGGGATTCTTTTCCAAGTCTGATTTCATCTACAGTGTACTTCTGCAGGCCTACTAAAGCGGTAGCTGTATCATAGGCATCCTGATCTAGTGCAGCGGATTTAATATTACCAAAGGTCTTGCTGCTGATGATAGGTGCTCCGGTACTCGGATTGGTGCCTACTACCAGTCTGAACTGTAAGGATGAATCACGAGGAACTGTTATTACTGTAGCCATTATTTTTCACCTCCTTTTTTATGGGATTTGAGCCAAGTAAAACCAAGAAGTATATGAATATATTATCATATTACCATATATAAGTCAATATTAGGGCATTATCAGCTTATTTTATACTTAAAGGTTCTTTTTTCTTTGTTTACCTTTGAATTGCTCATTATTATATTAAAATAGGAAGGGATCCTTCCCGATATAAGAAGGCCCCTTTCTTGCATAAAAAGACGTGGATCTACCTATATATAAAAGTTAGTGTAAACTTTAGTGGGGTAGTTAGATAATTTAAAAATATTGAAAAAAATATAAAAAAAGGTGTAGACTTACCTATACACAAAAAACCCTTTACAAAAAGGAGGCAAGCTACACCCATGGATACTATAACAATAACTTTCCCCGAGGTCAAGGTTAAAGTACCCATTAAGGATCTAACCTTTGATATCTTGGAGGATATGCTCTTTGAAATATTACAAAATATTGCCCGCAAGGTCTTTGAAAAAACTATTACCGATATAGATAGCTACCTGCGTAATAAAAGAGAAAGAGGAAAACTAAAGAACACCGGTAAAAGGGAAAAATACTTTCTCACCCGTTTCGGTGATATCCTCTATTCCCGTACCCGTTACAAAGACCAGGAGAACAAAAGCCATTATCTTTTAGATGAAGCCTTAAGCATAAGCAAGAACCAACGTATCAGCCTATCTCGAGCCAGGATAGAGTGTTTTCTTTCCAGTCTTTCTTCTTATCGGGAGGTAGTAGAAGGAATAGGAATTCTAATTGGCGGCCCCCGCTGCCATGAGGCCATAAGGCAATCGGTAATAAAAGAGGGCAAATTACTCCTAGAAAAGCAGGAGCAAAAATTAAAACAGATAGAGAACCTGGATTACCCGGATAAAGAGGCTCCTGATACGGCCTACCTGGAAGCAGATGCTACCTATATCACCTTACAGAAGAAAGGCAAAGAAAGAGGAGGAAAGATGGAAGTAAAAATAGGTGTAGGCTATAGCGGAAAAGAAGCCCGCTATGCTACTGGTAAATCTAAAAGATTAAAAGAGAAATTTACTTTCATCGGTACGGGAAAAAGCTTTATGGAAAGACTAAGCCTTTTAGCAGAAGAGAGACTTTCCCTCTCTAAAGTAAAAAAGGTCATCTTCGGAGGAGATGGAGACTCCTGGATCACCTCCGGGATAAAAGATTACTTTTCTTCTGCCACCTATATTCTCTGTCTCTACCATCTTTACAAAAAGTTTAAAGAATCCTTAGGGAGAAGAAAAGAGGAACAGAAGGCAATAAAAGATCTGCTGTTATCTAATCAGATAGATCAGGGTTTATCGGTAATAGACCAGCTAATCAGAAATTCCCAGGACCTTAAAGAAAAAGAAAATCTAGTAAAACTTTATACCTACATATCCCGTAACCGTCAGGGGATTACCAATCAGGTTAGAATAAAAGACCAAGAGATAGAAAGAGCCGGAGCCATAGAATCAAACATAAATAAGGTGATAGCCTCTCGCTTTAAAAAAAGAGGGATGAGCTGGAGTAAACCGGGAGCCTTGGCTCTCTTAAAGATAAAAGAGACTATCATAAATGGAGAATGGGATAAATGGTGGGAGACCGAAAGAGAACGAAATATTAAAGTAGGCAAATACAAACTACCTCTGCCTGCAGCCTATTTTAAGAAAGAAACAGAGTCTTCTCCTATTGTAGAGCTAACCATACCTGCTTTAAGAGGACCAGATCAGGGTAAACCCTGGGTAGGTGTTTTGCGTAAACTCTCTGAAGTAGGATATTATTAATCAGTTAAAGAAACTATAAGAAAGAAGATTGAAATGTATTACTGTAACCTAAAGAACATAAGGATAATTATGCTTATTGGTAAAAACAATAAGCCTTAATAAAATAAGGGGTAGGTCTACCCAAAACCAGAAAAATTTTTTTCGCCAAAAAAAACTACCCCCAAAGAGTTGACACAGACTATATAAAACTATCATTTGTAGAATTAATAAAAAAAGTTTATGATAAGCACAAGAATCTATAAAGATATACCATACATTTAATTGATATCAGGGGGGTTCTAATATGGTAAAGAAAATTGGAAGAAATGATCCTTGTCCATGCGGCAGTGGTAAGAAATATAAAAATTGTTGTCTTAAAAAACCTTTAGACCATAGAATAAAAACTCCAACAATAACATTAGAAATTATGACTGACGCAGCAAAATTACATCTCAATACATTAGCTTCAGGGATAGATTCTACCAAAAAGATTGTTGTTAAAAGTATCGTTATGACGAACAATATTCTAGTCGCTAATTTTTGTCCAAATTCAAGAGATTCTACGGGGCTAAAAATTGAGGCATGTCAAATTATTGCTTATCTCTCAAGTCTTTTTGATGGAGAGGAAAAATTAGGTGAATTAGGTGAATTTGGCATTACGCATTTTTCCGCTAGGGGCTTAGATGATAATGACGTTGAAATTATGTATGCAGTCTCCTCTAAAGAATCTGCACAATTTGCAAGAAATGGACAATCAGTAGAATGGCTTACCCACACATTATTTCAAGACAATACTGATGAAAACAGGCTATCTCGAGCGAAAACGATGATATCAAGAGTTGAAAAAGGTTTGCGAAGTATTATCATCCTTGTTCTCAAAAATCGAGATGGTAGTAGTTGGTGGAGAAATATAGATATAAGAGTTAGCGAGAAGGCGGAGAATGTATATTTAAATAAGTATGGAGTAACTACTTTACCAAGTGGAGACGAATTAATAGAATACACCTTTCTCCCGTCATTAAAGAAATTAGTGTTAGATAACTGGAATGACTTCAAACATATTTTCCAAGATATGAATATTTTTACCAATGATATGGATCGGTTGAATTTTATTAGAAGAGAGGAAAGCCATAACAGAATAATTAGTCCTTCTCTTATTGTTGAACTTGAGGAAATATATAAGAGATTGCTTGGTTCTATCGAACAAGAAATTCCTGGTACAATTCCTCATTTTCTTATTGAAAACTGGAGAAGTGAATTAGCCAAAATCTTTGATGATTTGCCTAAAAATATGGTAGAGCTTGCCCCAGAAGATAGAAAAGATCTAAAGGTTATGATGGAAAAATTTCAAAGATACAGAAACCTTATGTCTGATTTTAAATATAAATTAGATGGATTAACAATCCCTCCAAATAAAAAGAAGTTGCATTCAGATTTAGTAGATATTGTCACTCGATCAATTGCTGCACTAGATAAAGCGATTATTGCCTCAAAGACAATAGATATAAAAGAAATTGAAAATGCGAGCAAAGATCATAAACGGTGCATGGAAGAATTAAATAATTTCGGGGAAAAATATCTATTATCAGAACTATAATCCCACCGAGTACAATACGTAACATGCTGCAAGAAGTAATGGTGTTTACCATTTTGATATAATATCTTCCCTCCACCTAGAATATAATAATGATTTT
>Ga0210003_1003535_pt1 | contig 12667 bp, 19 predicted proteins | sample LantaG_FD_182804 | JGI IMG/M metagenome (GOLD analysis project Ga0210003, IMG submission 182804) | Deep subsurface microbial communities from Baltic Sea to uncover new lineages of life (NeLLi) - Landsort_02402 metaG (SPAdes) (version 2) | ecosystem: Environmental > Aquatic > Marine > Oceanic >...
TGTGTTTTCCCCAGGGGCCAAGGAAACCCCGGGGATCCGTGGTGCTGAAAACAGTTTTGGAGTCGGCAGAAATTTCACCGGCTCCAAATAGTTTATCTTTAGTATATGACTAGGAGTCAATTTCTAGCTTCGATTTAACCTCACCTTTACCCCTTTTTTATGGGGGGCTACTCCAGTTCTGGCCTCTTGATCAGCTGGACATTCCAGTCTTTTAGGAAGCCTTCCCCGATTTGAGTAATGATAAAATCGTACTTTTGGTACTGTTTCTCAGGGAGGAGGGGAGTCATGTGTGCCGCCAGCTTCTGAGATAGAATAGAGAAGGTCCTGGCGCAATCTTCCCCATTAAGTTCGTCTACCCAGAGTACCAGGCTGTGTATTGTCTTGGGTTTGCCCGTCTCCTTGTCGGCGATGGTCCTATCTATCCAGTAATCGTCGGTGAAGTGCATCCTGGTCGGCATTCCAGGTACTAGCTGGACGTAGTTCATTAAGAGGTTGGTGGCAGTCCGTAAAATTCGCAGTCTAGTAGGCTCCATCACTCTCCTACGTATTCGTCAGGCGTGAGAAGTTGCAGCTCGAGCTCCTTGGTTAGCTTCCCTTTGAGAAGAGCCATAGCTACCTCGTCGGTTACACGGTGGTAAACCGGCAGCGCTCCCGGCTTTGCCCTTGCCTCTGCCATCCAGCCTGACTCTACGTCATGCCAGATAGCCACGCTGCCGGGAGATAACCCGGTCAGCTTGAGTAATTGAGTAATGCTCCTGGGGAACTTAAACCCTACCTGCGCCAGTAGCTCTCCCCGCACGGAGAATAGTGTTTGGTAAGCCTCTGATACCTCGGGGATCCCGAACCGGCGCATAGTCCCCAGGGCGCTCTCGACTTCTCTTAGTTGCTGATAGTAAACGCCGCAGCCCACTATTCTCTCCCCATCTTCCAAAGCTGATCAAACATCCATAGCATCCTGGCTTTAGAGCACTCATAGCATTGGAGCTTATTCGAGAGCTGTTCTATCGGGCAAACTTTGCCGCATATCTTGCAGGGGCGTTCCTTTAACCGCTTACGCTTAGCCATGTCTTTAATCTACCCCCAGTATCTCCCTGAGCTTCATCTTCTCGGCTCTCTCGGCCCGATATTCGGCGGTAAAGTAGTGCTGTCGCTCCTTAACGTAATCATCAATCCAGTCGGCCATGAACACCACGATGTCGACCTGGGCTGCGTCGGCTGCCGTTCTGATCCAGTCTATCATCCAGGGAACCACCAGCCGGCAGACTATCTCCTGGCCATCGTAAAAGGGAAGGTCGGGCGTGTTGGGGATCATACCCCGATAGTAGGAAAGGTCGCCGATGCCGGCCTTAATGTCCCTGATTTTAGCCTCGATGATGTAATAGCGATCTCGGGTCCACTTTACCGCGTCTACCCGGGGCCGGGTAGGGCGGAACATTGCCGCTGCCTTTCCCAGGCCGTAGCGGTCGACGTACTCCTGGGGAATAGCCCCGAGCTCCACGTTTAGCTGCCAGCCACCTTGAGGCCACTCATGGAGCATATACTCCGAGATATAACGGCGCTCTCTCTCTTTTCTGGCCATTCGACCTCTCTTACCCGTCAACTGGTTGCGCTAGAGACAAGCGTACCATTCTGGGTGTATAATGTCAATAAATGCGTAGCAATTCCCTAACGGGTAATGAAGCAAAAATAAACTAGAAGGAGAAAAAACGTGGCTATTAAAGTAAAACCAGTTGACGCATCTGCTGTAAAGTGGTCGGAAAATGCCTCTCGTGCAGCTGCCGAGTATGCAACCAACGCTGAGGCGGCAGCCGACGACTGGCAGAGAGCTACCGTTGCCTCGGCCGACAACTTTTACCAGGCAGTTTCGGCACCGGGCGTCAAGGAGCGCTTTCGCCGCGGCGCAGCCAAGGCTGGCGCTGCCAAGTATGCCCGGAAAATACGCGACGTAGCCAAGGACCGCTTCGGCCCAGGAGTGGCCGCAGCGACGGACGACTTCAAGGCCGGCGTCGAGCCTTATCTCTCTACTATAGCGGCTCTCACCCTTAGCCCTAGAAAGCCCAGGGGTGATCCTGCTAACTACAGGAGAGTAGAGGAGATCGGCAAGGCGCTGAACGCCAAGAGGCTGGCCCTGCTTGGTGGCGGAGGAGCGTAGTAAGAGATGAACTACAGATTAGCAAATATCCTAGCTGAGGAGTCGGCAACAACAGCCGGTACCAAAACCATTGATATCGATGTTGCTGACCCCATTTCCTCTATCAGTCTGTTCTTCAGGGGGCAGAACAGCTCTGATACTCCCTTGGCTCATCCTGCCAAGATGGTTAGCAAGATAGAGCTGGTAAGCGGCAGTGATGTCCTTATGAGCTTATCCGGGATGCAGGCTCAAGCCCTCGACTTTTATCACAACAGTAAGCCTCGAATGAACAAGCTTATGTACGTTGAAGATGATTGGACGCGGATACTGTTCAACCTGAACTTTGGCCGGTTTGAGTATGACCCTCAGTTTGCCTTCGATCCCAAGAGGTTCACCAACCCCCAGCTGAAAATCACGCATAATAAGGCGTTAGGAGGCTCTACTTGTGATATTGCCAATATGGAAGTGTGGGCGCATTGCTTCGATGAGAAGATTGTCTCGCCTGAAGGCTTCCTGATGGCTAAGGAGTATTACAGCTATGCTCTGGGAGATGATACCTATGAGCACATAGACCTGCCCAGAGACTATCCGTACCGGATGCTGTTGATACGTGCATTAGAACCTACCTATGCTATCTGGGAGATGTTTGATAAAATCAAGTTAGCATCCGACCAGGACAAGCACGTAATCATCGACGGCGACACTCGCCAGCTGCTCAAGCTGCTTGATGAGAACTTTGGCCCTTACACCGAAACCATCCAGGGCAAAGTTGCCACCGGTAGTGTAGGGCATTACCTGACTCCCACCTCGAACTGTAACGCCCTTGTTGGCTCTGGCGGCGGTACCAAAGATTACTTCCAGGCTTATCAGCCCTGGGGCGGATACCTAGAAGTAGCCGGTAATGCTGCTGGTGCTCAGTTCCAGGCGCTAATGCACGGGTTTGCCCCGCATGGAGCGTTGGCTATACCCTTTGGAGACCTTAAAGATCCTACTGACTGGTTCGATGTAACCAAGGTAGGCTCCTTGAAACTAAGGATACACGCTACAGACGGGTTTACTTCAGCGAGCACCTGCGATATCGTCCTTCAGCAATTACGGAGATACTAGGAGTGGAAGTAGAGAGCAAGGAGTATAGCTGGAAGTGGGTAACTGCTGACGAGCTCCTGTCTCATGGAGCTTGTGAGTTCCTTTATGCTCGTCTTACTCCACCAACTGATGCAGCTAGCGCAATCCTCTATGATGGTGAAAACGATTTAGGGACTCAGATACTAAAGATAGCTACTGGCGGTCTTTATAACTCTGAGTGTAAGCCCTCAAAACCTATTTACTGTCGTAAAGGACTCTACGTAGGTAGTCTCACCGCTTTGGCTGGTTTACTGGTCCAGTGGCGTGAGCTGGGCCATGGTGCATAAGGGGGCGATTTAACCGGGGTGAACCAGGGGCAGGCTGTCCCGGCAGCGGTTGACTTCTCTTCCGCTGACCTCCAGCCTGCCCTACTAAAATACGATGCTGTTCATAGCGGAAGTGAACATACCGAAGTTGACTCTTGAGGCAAGTCCGGTAGTGCAGACCTTGAAGATTGCGCATGGCATCATCACCTGGGTTAGCGTTTTCTTCCCCCCTGGCTGTGCTAGGTTAGCTCATGCTGTTATTCTGCATCACGAGCATCAAGTCTGGCCGTCAACTGAAGGCATGAACCTGGCCGGTGATGCATGGCCTATCGAGTGGCAGGAATACTACGAGTCTTATCAGCCGCCTTACGAACTCAAGATAAAAGCGTGGAATGAAGATGACACATATCCGCATAAGATTACAGTCCGAGTGGCAGTTTTACCCAGGAAGGCTATCATAACCTATCAGGTAGCCGATGCTATTAAAGGTATGTTTAGCTTACTATCACCAAAGCGAATTTTCTCAGGAGGCGGCTAGATGCCGAAAGGGCAACCTGATTTCGGGCCGTATGCAGTAAAACAAGTAACTGCTTCCTTAGCAGATATGGGAGAGCTAGCAGTAAGGTTAGGTAGCATCGACTCCTATGACCGCAGAGGCAATGTTGTTTATCTCGACGACTTCGAGTCTCCGATTTTACGGTGGGATGCCGCAGGCTTTCCAGCTGGCTACAGTATTTATTTAGACAGCACTAATGTCAAAGCAGGCGCCCAATCGGTTTACCTGATACCGGCTGCGGGTATAGATAGTAGTGCTCTGATAAGCAAGTATTTTACCACTCTCGGCTCTCTAAGAACAGGTCTCGAACTTAGCTTTTGCTATCTTCCTGATAAGGCCTTTCTGGGTTTCTATCTTACTAATTATAGCCTTGCTGGTATGCACTATGCTTTCGCAGTGATAGATTCAGTAAAAGAAGAGCTTAGTATTTACTTAGGTGATAGCACCTGGCAGAAGATAGCCGACGTTAACCCTGTACACCCATATAGACATAAGTTCATTCCTGTCAAACTGGTAGCTGATTTCGCTACCGGTAAATATGTCAGGTTGCTTTACGGTAATACGGAATACGACATTTCTAGCTATGCCATACCGTTCACAGCCGGAGAACAGGTGCCGAAGATAAACGCTCAAATTATTGTCTCCAACCAGACAGCCGCACAGCAAGACGTCTGGATTGATGATGTTATAATCACAGAGGAGGAGCCTTAATGAAAGGAGAGGTGAAATAAGATGCCTGCTAGTACTTTGTGGATATGGGATACTGCTAACAGTAAGTGGGTAAAACTAGCTGGTACACCCGCAGGAGCCATGTCAATTCACGCTATAGTTGAGGAGCTAAACGACATCGAGGACGTAAATGTCCCTGTGCTTACTGACGGCTATGTCCTGTACTGGGATAGCGCTGCCGGTAAGTTTCAACTAAAGGCAGGAGTTGGCGGTTATACTGAAGGAGCTAGAGCTTACCATAGCGCTAATCAAGCTATTGCAACCAATACTATAACTATTCTCGCATTGGATAGTGAAAGATATGATACAGATACTATCCACGATTTAGTAACTAACAATAGTCGTTTGACTTGTAAGACTGCCGGGAAGTATCTCATAGTAGCACAAGTTACCTTCGCTACTCATGCGACAGGATATAGAAGTATATCTATAAGACTAAATGGGTCAGACCTTATAGGATATAACCTTGCTGACGCTGTACCGGCAGACTGGACTTCTTTTGCAACTAGCACTATTTACGACTTGAGCGTTGATGATTATGTGGAATTAAGAATTTTCCATACCGCAGGTGAAAACATCGATGTTCTTAGTAATGCTCAATATTCTCCTGAATTTATGATGCAGCGCATTGGTTAAAGGAAACGATAGATGAAATGGAAGCTTTAACGATTGCTTTGCTGGTGATACTGCTCGGAAACCAAATCTACCTGGAGCGTAAGGTGGCTAAGTTTGGTACTGAGCTTACACATATCAAGGAATGTCTGCAAAAACGGAAGAAAGGAGGCGTAGAGGAATGAACTTCAGGAATTACTTAGCTTTGTGTGCTTTCATCGGGATAATCCCCATCATGTGGATAGCCAATGGCGGTGGACTTATCGACCTGGGAGACACGGTACTTGGTGCTACTATAGTCGTGTGGACACTTATAGCCCAGTTCTACTTCAGAAAGAAAGAGTCATAATGAGCTTACCTATATCTAGGTGGTATTACTGGTTTTGGCATGATGTTTGCCACCGGCCGGAGCCGTTTACCTACACGATGAGACGGCACGCTCTTTTGCATCCGCTATGGTGGATTATCCCACCTCTTATCGCTCTTGCTATGGGCGGTGGCTATTACCTGTTAGTCGTTCATCTATGGGGCATCTTGTGAGGAGATGAAAAGATGAGTGGCCTTTGGGATTACTGTTTTAGCGAGTGGCTTTTCTTGACCGTAGCTTTGCTTATCGTCTGGCTAGCTGGCTATTTTACAGGTAAGCTAAAATAAAATGGAGAGGAGACTGTTATGGCAGCAGAATACAAGGTCCTGAGCATCGACGAAATGACTCGCTTATCTGAGATTGGTGGCATCGAGCATTACTACCGGCATCAGATTAAGACGAAAGGTGGTGTCATTCTCACAGCGGACATCGATGAGAAGAACTTCACCGCTGAGAAAGCTGCGCCGATCCTGCTCAAAAGAGCTTTAGACGCCGACAAGATACTAGCCTTATAAGCCGAGGTACGTACTGCGGCATTAGTGCAATGTATTTTATTGACAAGATAATCGAGAGGCTCGACAGCGCCTCGAGCTCTTTCTATTCAGCCGGCCAAATAGTACACAATTGGGTCTGGCCCTTTAACCTCTTGGCTGCACCTCTCGGCTATCTCCAACAAGCCTTCAGCTCTCTAGCTTATTATGCCGGCTCGTTTAACACCTGGGCTGATGCTGTAGTCGCATGGCTAAGTGAAGTCTTTAGTATCGACCAGATTGTCGCTTATCTCCGGACATGGCTAAACATGGCGGAGCTCGCTTGGGGATGGTGCTGGAACAGCGTCGCTAACGTAACTAATATCATCAATGACTGGTGGGCCTCCGCTAAATCCTCAGCTCTTGTCCTTATCACTAATTTAGAGAGCTGGGCTGTCGGAGAGATAAATAGCCTGAAGCAAACTGTCCAGAGCATAATAAGCGACATCGGGAGTTACGTTACTCCTATTCTAAACACGTTCAGGGACACAATTTTAAGTTTAATAAGCGATGTCGAGAACTGGACAAGAGCACAAATCAATAGTATTAGTAATACAATCTCAGCTTTGATTAGTGATGTTAGGAATTGGGCTGCTGCGCAGCTTAACAATGCTAGAGATTTCCTTACCGGTTTAATTTCTGACTTGAGCGCTTGGTCAGTAGCACAGCTTAATACACTGAGAGACGCAATCACTAACCTTCTCGACTGGGCTTCCTTATGGCAATGGATTACTAGCTGGTGGAACGATAGGCTAAAAGACATACAAGCGCTATTTAATAGCTGGCTAAACGAGTGGAGTCCATTCTGGGAAGGCTGGCAGGACGTTAAGCAAGACGTTATTACGTTCTTAAACGACCCCTTGGAATGGCTTTGGGCTAAATTCGCCGACTGGTTTCTAGGAAAGGAGTGAAATGGCTACACCTGGTGAGAGATTTAAGAAGTGGGTAGATGATTTCGCCGTAGATGTGAGGGACCGGCTGCGCGGCTGGATGACATCCTGGTTGAGCGGCGGGCTCCTCGAGCTCATAGAAGGTATTGAGCCTGAAGCTATAGACACGATGTCCGATGTTATGACCCGGCTAAAAGAGGACCCGAACACCCCTGACGATATAAGGGCAATAATCGATAAGGCCATTACCCCGGGAAAGCCGATACCGCTGCTCGTCATGATCCCCCTGGCGGTCATCGTGCTTGCCCCCATGCTGTTCTCCTTATCACAGCCGTTGGGTAAGCTGGTGATGTACCCCCAGGACCGGAAGTTGCACAGCTTCCGTCTGGATCCAGCCGCGGTGATCACCGCCTGGCGCCGGGACCCCGAGAAGTATGCCGGGCTCTTCGACGACCTCAAGGACCTGGGCTGGAATGATGAGCGGATAGAAGCCCTGAAGTTCGTTACGCTGTTCATGCCCTCACCTCAGGACCTGGTTAACTGGCAGGCTAAAGAGGTATTCGAGCCTGAGATGATAGAGAGGTACGGGCTGGATGATGAGTTCGGGCTGCTGGATCTATCGCTGTTCGAGAAGCTGGGAGTTACCGAAGAGCAAGCAAAGAATTACTGGCGCGCTCACTGGGAGCACGCCTCTTATATGCAGATCAGGGAGATGCTTCACCGCGGCGTTTTATCTTTGGCCAAAGAAATGCCGGCTCCACCGACTACCAAGGCAGGCTGGGAGGCCCGGGACGCCGAGGGCGCTAAAGCTATGTACGACTGGTACCGGCTAGTCGAGATACCGCCGTTCTGGAGAGACAAGCTGACCGAGATGGCCTTTGAGATCCCCACCCGAGTCGACGTCAGGCGGTGGTGGGATATGAGGACCATCGACGAGGAGCGGCTGAGAAGTATCTACCACGCCCAGGGCTACCACGGAAAGGACCTGGACGACTACGTTGTGTGGACCAAGGTATATGTCGCCTTCCCCGATCTACTGGCCCGGTGGAAAAACGGGTACATCACCGAGGACGAGGTTAAGTCGGAGCTGACCACATTGGGTATGCCCGCCGACAGGGTAGACGAGCTGATGGAGACTAAAGTCGCGACGGTCAAGGGAGAGAAGACGGCAGCCGAGCGCGCGCTCACCAAGACCGACATCATTAAAGGAGTTAAAACTGGTACGATCACCCGGGTAGAGGGCGCGGAGTTTTTGATGGACCTCAATTACGACGAGGACGAAGCTAGCTTCCTTTTGGACATAAACATACCGGCAGACGAGACGGAGCCGGTTATAAAGCAGCGAGAGCTGACCAAAACCGACATCCTCAACGGGCTCAAGGCGGAGATAATCACCGAGGATATAGCCAGGGCCAGGTTGATCGAGCTGAGGTACAGCCCGGGAGACGCCGACTTCCTGCTGAAGATATACCGAGCGGTTATCTCGCCGCCCACGGAGACACGGGACAAAGAGGCGTCGAAGGCCGATATTTTATTGGCGGTAAAGAAAGGGCTGATCACGCCCGAGGACGGCTATCTCATGCTCCTGGACCTCGGCTTTACACCCGAGGCGGCGCAGTTTATACTGGCGGTGAGGGCTGAGACTTCGCCTTTCAGCCCGGTTAGCTATTCCGAGTTTAAGGACCTGACGCACAAGTACCGGATAGCGTCAGGCATGGAGGCAAAGGAAATGCCCGAGGAGCTTAAAAAGGCAGCCGATGAGGTGGTGAGGCTTACCAAAGACGTGGAAGCCCTGAAGCTCTCGATCGAGGAAGAGGAGAAGGGGCTGATCAAAGAGGAGGTCCTGCCGGCAGCAGCCACCGCCAGGCGAGACGAGCTCCGGGTAACTCTCCACCGGGCGGAGGCTGAGCTCGAGCGCGTTAAGTCCGAGTACGAAAAGCGGATCGCCGAATGGAGGCATGGGAAGTAGATGAGACACCAGGACGAGAACGACGAGGACCTGGAAGAGGGAGAAGAAGAAGAGAAGAAACCGGCCGGCACTCCGGGACCTTATGCCTTGAAATTTTGACCAGGCGCGGGGAGACACTACACGAAACAAGGGTACCATGACCAATCCCACGCAAAAACTTTTTCATGCCCTTTCTCGAGGCTCTCAGAGCGCCGCAGATACGAGCTTTTTTTGCCATCAGCTATAAATCGCTCTGGCCAGAGCGATTTTTGAGGAAAACGAAGCAACCCCGGCAGGCCTGTTTACCCCCTCTTGACAAACCCCTCTATAGGTGCTATAGTATCTATAGAACATTTAAAGGAGGTAAACGATGGAACAGAAACACGGTGAGTTTACATTGACGTTCTCTCCGACGACAGGGGAATGGGCAGCCCTCGATGCAGAGAGCCATGAGGTAGACCATGATACCAATTACAATGACCTGCTTACTAGGCTTGATAAGCGAGCTAAAAATGCTGTCAAGAGATTTGAGGCTTACCTTCACCGTTATATGGAGCTCAAGAAGGTCACAGTGACTTCAGTTATTGCTAGCTCTGGTTATCGTGGTAGTCCTGAGTGTTGGGTTAGCGATGGTTCTTCACATTCCAAGACACCGGCTAATTCTATTTATCTTCCTACAGAGGACAATACATCTCTTAGTACGCGTATCCAAGGCATCGAACAACAAGTAAGAACGCTTAACGGAGAACGAGAAGAATTGGTAAAACAACTGAAGTCATTGGCAGTTATGATTGATGATGCCGATTGCCACTTATCGGAAGTTGAACAGATAAGGCGATTTCTGGGGAGAAGCGGCTAGGTGCGAAAGATCTACAATAACGCAATAGGAAAGTAGGTAATGAAGCCTAAGACGATTTGGTTGAAAGAGGAGACGTACCAGAGGCTTGACCGGCTCCGGGAGAAGAGGGAGTCCTTTGACCAGGTAGTGAGTCGGCTATGCTGGATCTTTGAGCACAGAAAGGAGGTGAACCATGGCAGAGAAAAACACACAGAAAGCGGCACGGAAGGCCTACTATGAGGCCATGAAGGACTCAAAATAGATGGTAAATCAACCAGCAGCACCAGGCAACAGCACTGATATCCGGTTAGATGGCCCAACGGTCGACATCCATGTCCCGAAGATGCCGAAGGTCCCCTGGTTGATTGCCAGAGGAGCCGCCACCACCGAAGGCATCCCGGTCGGGCTCTGGATCGCCAAGGCTATCCTGCATGAGTGGGAACGGCGGACAAACTATGGAGCATACTAAGCTGGCCAGGGCTTGCCCTGTCTCCCGGACCCTGGAATGGGAATCTCCAGAACAAGCGGGCCGGCATCAGGAGCGCCGGCCTCAGCCAGCTCTCGCAGAAGCGGGTACCGCGCTCAGCCAGATACCGGGCCAGGACGATAGCCAGCTTCTCGAGTCGGTAAAGATTGGAGATTTGAGCATGAGGACGGAGCACGAACCGGTTGATCACGCGGACCAAACCTTCGCTTTGCAATTTTTTGACGGCACGCCAGAAGGTGCGCTCGGAGCAGCCAGGCTCCCGGGCTATCGAAGCGGCCTTAGGAAAAACAGCTCCGTAATAGGTGTAAAGGCGGAGAAGCCGCAAGACGACCTCACGCTCGGCGCAGCTAAAGCCCAGCGTCCCGGCGAGACAGTCCCGAATATCATCGAACTTCTTAATAAACAGCCCCGTCGACAATGCCCGCTGAGAGGCTGGCAGACCATAACGTACTCTCGTATCTCGTTTACTAACTATGATCTTAGTAGCACTACGTATGAGGGCCTTATGGTCTGCCAAGCCTTGTGTAACGATGCTTTCCGGGGGATTAGAGGGTAAGGACTTGACAGGAGAAAACGTTTGTGTTACTTTAGTCTCGGTGTCTGTGTACTTCATGGTACACCTCCCATATAGGGTAGTCCCTGGCTTTGTTGGAGCCAGAGCCAAGGACTATCTTATTTTATTCCCCGGGAAAAGTCAATAGAACTTGTGTACTAATTAAACAGAGAGAGGAGAGCGAAATGAAACTCAATAAAGCTATTGAAATATTAACCCAACTTGAACGAACACTAGCACCCATTATGTCCGCAGACGGGACCGATGCCATCAAGTTGGGCATCGAAGCCCTGGAAGCTGTTGCATTCTGGAGCCAACAACAATTACCGCAGCACCAAATACACTTACCAGGAGAGACCAAAGAATAGCGAAAGGAGACGGAAATGAAACTCAGCAAAGCTATTGAAATCCTAACCATCAATAATGACCATAACCCTGATTTCACTGATGCCGACAGGCGAGATGCCATCAAGCTAGGTATCGAAGGCCTAAAACGGTTACAGCACCTACGGGGTTACTCTATGACTCAAGTTGATACTAGGCTACCAGGAGAGACAGAGGAATAATGGAACTTATAATGCTGCTTTTCGTTCTGCTGTGTGGAGCGTTAGCTATCAGAGAATACTATCGAAGAAAAGGAGGACACTAATGGAATATCTAGTATGGATACCTGATGAGTTCGAGGGGTGGAAGTATGTAGAGTGCGAGGACCTGAAAACCGCCCAGGCGGAGATTTTGAAGGGCCTCATGGCCGGCAAGGAGCCGCTGCTGACGGTAGCCGTTCCTTATGATTTCAATATCAAGGTAAAGGAGGACAAGATCGGTGAAACTCAGAAAAATAAAGCCAGGGGACATAAAGGTCCCGGAGCTGAGGGTGAGGGCGAGGTTCGACCAGGAGATACTGGCGCAGTTCCAAAGCTCGATAGCGGAAGCGGGGATAGTGGCCCCGGTGATCGTGTGCCAAGTAAGTGAGGACCTGGTCCTTGTAGACGGAGCTCATCGTTTAGAGGAGGCGATCAAGAACGATCTCCCGACAATCGACGTGGTAATCTTCGAGGGAGACATGGTAGACGTCCTCACCAAAAACCTGTTCCTTGACCACATGAGGGGTAAAACCCCGTTGTCGGACATGGTTAAGGTTATCGGAGCTCTCTACACGGAATATAACCTCGACCCGGACCAGATCAGAGAAAAAACCGGTCTCACCCGGGACTATATCGAAAAGCTGGTCCGGATCTCTAAGGCAAGTCCCACGGTCCTACAGGCGGTTGACGAGGGGGTGATCGGCATCGGCCACGCCTTTGAGTTATCTCGCTTGTCGTATGCCATTCAGCAGGAGGAGGTTATTGCCAAGCACCAGGTGTGGCGCTTCTCCGTCAAAGAGCTGCATGACCAGGTGGACGCAGTACTGGCTGAAATGGAGCTGATCAAGACGGCGGCTCCGGCGGAAACCCCCGGAGAGCAGCGGCCGGCAGCTACCTACCACTGCGAAGGCTGTAAGGGAGAAGTGGAGCCTAGATATTTGAGGCCCGTAATGCTATGCCCGGACTGCTTTGGTGGAGTCTGGAGGCTTGCCAGGATCAGTGCGCCGGTAGAAGTGGAAAAGCCCGAGGAGACACCCTCCCCCTAAACAGT
>Ga0210003_1003536_pt1 | contig 12664 bp, 17 predicted proteins | sample LantaG_FD_182804 | JGI IMG/M metagenome (GOLD analysis project Ga0210003, IMG submission 182804) | Deep subsurface microbial communities from Baltic Sea to uncover new lineages of life (NeLLi) - Landsort_02402 metaG (SPAdes) (version 2) | ecosystem: Environmental > Aquatic > Marine > Oceanic >...
GGGGACGTGAACAGGTGGCGGGGTGTCGAACGGGTGTTCTTTCAGGGTTTTGGTCATTAAATTGTGGTACTCCTGCGATTCTGCAGTGTTTTCCTGCAGGGATAATTTTGGGGCTCACAATCCGGCGAGGCCCGACTGATCGGTGAGATCAGCGAGCGAAAGCTAGGCGGGGGTATGTACTTCTGACTAAAGGTACATTATGTAAAGTTGGGGAGAGGAGTTTATTTGACATAATGTATGAGCTGTGCTAGAATACTTGCAGGGGTTCGTTGAGGATAGGCTTCTGGCTGGCTGAAGCATTGGGGCTCGGCCAGCCGGGGGCTCAATCCTGATCAATCAGACTTGAAGAGGGGGTGCCAGAATGCCGAAGATCAGCGCGAGTGCAGGTGCGGAAAAGTGGGCTCGACGCACCAAGAGTGCAGTGCAAGACGTGGTGGCTGGGGTTGATCGGGTCACTGAGAATCCGGCTGATGCTGCGATAGCGAAGCTGGAAAAGATGTTCATGCGCTTCCAAGAGGCTTATCAGAGCGGGAAGATCGAGCGTGGTCTTGCTCGGACTAGCCTTGCTGATTGGAAGGGCGCTATGAAGAACATCGGGGCGTCTCGTATTGCGTCAGGCGTGGACAACAAGGGGACCGACAAGATGCAGAAGTTCGCGGCTGAGTTTTATCCGTTCGTGGAGCAGGTGCAGAATGAGATCAATGCTATGCCTGATACCACACTCGAAGACAGCATCAGCCGGATGACTCACAACGTTCGGCGTCTGTCTGAGTTCAAGCGTAGCAAGTAGCCTGAGGGCTACTTGTTACTATCTCAATAGGGGGTAGGCATCATGTCTCAGTGGGAAATCTCTTATCTTGAGCGAGCTCGGGCGGAAAGTGCTAACTCGGGGACGCTCTATATCGACCTGCCGAAATCCGAGCAGATCAGTATGATCATGGTTGACTTTGCAGTTGGCAACACGGCTCCGACTTCGCGGCTTTACACACGGACGATTCTGGACGTGGTGAAGTCAATCAGGGTGTTGCTCGAAGGCTCGAAGGACGCTTTCAATGTTCAGCCGGAAGTGGCGTCTTACCTGGCGTGGTTGCAGTCGGGGGTGATGCCTGATCACTACATCAGCGAGCGTGGCACAACGTATCTGAGGCTACCGATTATCTTCGGGCGCTATCCGAGAGATGAGGAATATCTACTCGACACGGCGGCTTATTCATCGGCGCAATTGCAGATTGAGTACGAGCTGAACACAACGTATGAGACAACGGGTAGTCTGGTCTATACTGTCTGGCTTGTTCGTCCTACAACGCGAGTGAGCCCTACAGGTTTCATCCGCTCGCGGATTGTCCAGGAGTACACGAGCGCGGTTGCTGGTGAGGTCAGGCAGATTGACCTACCGACCGGGCTTCCCTGGCTTCGTACTGGATTTAGAGTGTTTGACGTTGACGCCTGGAATCACAGTGTTGTGACAGAGGTTGACCTGAACATAGATCAAGGGCGTCAGCATATCTTTGATGGTCGGTTTGTTGATCTGCAAACGCTCAATAAGCTCTGGTTCGGGTCTGAGGTTATAGGGCCGAAACAGTGGGCTATGCCGGTCTCTGGTGATCATATCCAGAATATCATGGCTGATCCGTCGCGGGTGCATTGGTCGGGGCGTAGCGCGTTTCTGGTGATCTTCAATGCGTCTTCGTGCCTGAGCAATCGCCACACTCTGACGATGCGCGACAATGACGGTACGGCTATCAGCACAGCGTCCGACGTGTTTATTACGCCTGTCGGCGGCTTCCCGTTCTCGTGTTTCACTATCGGTGAGTTTGGGTCTGAGCCCTTTCCGGCTCCACAGCACAATGAGGCTTTCATTGAATACACGACGGGGGCTTATGCTGCACTGATGCAGACTTGGGTCCAAGAAGTTGTGCGCGGGGCTCTCTAAAGGGGGTGTCTCGTGGCGTGGAGTGAATTTGTAGCTGATCATAGTCTGATTGATCTTCCGGCTGTGCTGCATGAGCTCGTATTCCAGGGGCGGGACGCTACCGCTAGTCTGACGGTTTACGATGGCAGAGACAGCGGGGGGCGCAAGGTCTCGACGTTCTATGTGGATAGCGTGGATAGCTCGAAGGTGATACAGTTCGAGCCAGGGCTCCACTGTCCGAATGGTATCTATGTGGATTGTCACGGCGACATCGAAGAGGTTCTAGTTGTGTGGTCGCCACTTTCAGAGTAGGGCGTGATCGGGTTTGAGTGGCGAGAGGGCATGACACGGGCTCTCTCGCCACTTTGTATGAGTGGGGTCGGGGGTGTTGTAAGTGAGCTATTCAGAGACGCTAGTCATTCCGGCTGGCACGACACGAGCGAGCCCGGCGACAAAGGTGCTCAATCTGGCTTATGGGACGATAAACGAGGTCATCATTATCATTCCTGCGGGCCAGGCGGGGCTCACGCGGATTCAGATGTACTATCACGAGAGCCAGGCTTTCCCTCGTAACATGAGGGCGTACTACTCGGGTGATGACACGATAATCTCATTCCCGGCACGTTACCCGATACACTCTGAGCCCTTGGAGCTCGTGCTTGTGGGGTGGGCTCCGAGCGCGACGCTTGATCATAGTATTGTGGTAGAGGTGGGTCTAGTCGAGGAATCTCTTCTCGCTATGTCGGGCTTCGTAGTTCCGATGCTTCCCGAGGGGGTGCTGTAATGCCTGGTATAACGAATCCGACAGAGGAATACTTCAAGGATGGCTTGTGGGGTTGGGATGGCACACGCTGGCGCAAGGCTGGTCTGTTGTTCAGCTATACGGCACAGATTCTAGGTCAAACTATAGACACAACGGCGTCTACAGGCGTGAATGACTTACTAGGGGGGGCGGTTCCGGCTGGCGAAGTGTGGGTGATCACGGCTATGGAAGGTCATGATAATACGAGTGGCGTGTCTTCGTTGCTCGTGGGGGTAATGAGATCGGGTCAACTGTACCCGTGTGGTGTGGTCGGTGCGCTATTGAAGTCAGTGGGTTATTCATGGGGTGGTAAGTTGTGTTTGGTAGAGGGTGATCAGCCGGTTGTGCGGTTTAAGGGGGTCACGCTGAATGATGATCTATACTTCAATTACTTCGGCTATACCATGGCGATTGTCTGATGAATGAGTTCGCAGATTGGACTAGGGGCTTTGCTCTCTTGGGTTGGGATGGGTCGGCTTACGTTCCGGTCGGGGTCAACGCGGACGGTAAGTTAGAGATCATAGCGATGGGCGAAGATGCGGGGGGTTCGCCCTTGCCACTTCTGGTTGATGCTTCGGGCCGGGTGATCATGGTTGCCTACGGGACAATCAATGTAGCCGGGACATCGACAGTGACGCAAGTAGATAAAGATCGAGAGGTACAGGGCGCGGACGGCGAGACTTTGCGGACGCTGGCAGTTGACGCTAACGGGCAACTGATCATGGTTCCTCGTGGTCAGGGTGGTAACTATCTCACGATTGATTCAGACGGCTATATGACGACTGTGATCAAGGGCGACGATGCCGGGACTTTGCGGACGGTTGCTCTTGATGCAGAGGGGCGCTTGAGTGCCTATATCATCGACAGTTCGGACGCTTGGGGCACGTTCCTGGCAGTGGGTAACGCAGAGCTCGCGGTCAGGCTTGGCTCTCCAGTCATCTATCATCCAACTGGCCGGACGGTCTGGATAGAGACATTCAAGCATGGTGCAAGTCAGTGGGATACTGGGTATTCGGGTGCTGGTTATTCTGTAGCTTTGGCGGCTGATGTGTGGCTATCTGATGGGTACTCACTCAAGTTAGTGGCCGGTTCTACTGATAGTGAGTATGTGTATGTGCTCCGGCGCTTCTCCTGGCTTCCGGTCTCGAAGATCGGGTTTGCGTTCGCCTATTGTGCGCCTGCAGCTTGGCTTTACACGACTGTAGAGTTCATGTGTCTTGATGGGGCGTATCGTCACGAGCCTGCGCTCAAGCTCAACTATGCTGCTGGCAAAGTGCAGATTTGGAATGCAGGTTATCAGGATGTGGATGTTGCTACTATCTCGGTTGCTACTGTGACCTTGCTTGACTGGAATGAGGTTAAGATCACTATTGATCTTGACGCTCACACGTATGATACGCTGTACTTTCGGGGGAACACGTATGATATATCGGGTACGTCTTATCCGTATGCAGAGGACACGGTAGCTCCGGTTGTGGGGCTGCACGTCAGACATTACGGGCGGTCGGGGAATAATGACTACATCTACTTGGACAACCTTATCTATACTGTAGCAGAGGAATGACACAAAGGGGGTGGGATTGTGGCGACGTTTTGGAGATTGCTTGAGGAATCGGTTATCATTCAGGGGACGATCACACTTGCTATGGTACTGGCTGTGATCTACTTGTCAGTGACCGGCCAGGAATGCCCGGACGTTCTGAGCTCCAGCACAGCTCTGGCGCTCGGGTTCTATTTTGGGTCGAAGAGTGAACAGCTTGTTAATGCTCGTACAAAGGGGGGTTCGTGATGCTGTATACAGTGACCGACACACGTCAGATCGACCGAATGACTCCGGGGGGCGGGACTGTGAGTGTTTACAAGGTCTGGCTGATGACTTCTCGGGGTGCGACTGGCTCTGTAGAGGTTCCGGCGGACAAGTGGAATACTGATGATCTTAAGCCCTTGCTCGAAGAGGCGGCGGGTCGGCTCGACCTGGCGTACAATGTGAGCGGGTAGAGTGTATCATCGTTATTCTCTTGGGTCTATCATCGGGTGGGCCGTCTATTGGGTCTGGCAGTGGATTCGTTACCTACTGCCAGACATCATCATTAGACCTGACCGGGTAGGGTCTAATCCGCCCTACTGGTGGTATTCGTTCGCCAGTTGGAGCGATTGGGCCTATTGTGTGGGCTATGATGGGTTCCCTCGTGCTTGCTGGTATGATCATTACCGGGACGCTCTGATAGATGCGCTCGGGGCGTGGGTGTCAGAGGTTGGAGATTGGGCATTCAGCACAGTGACAAACACGGTCAGGGGTTGGCTCGGGTATGTCTGGTTCGGTTATTCCTCGTTTTCGTCCTGGCTCTTGGCTCTCTGGAATAGGGTGGGGACAGCGTTACCGGGGTGGGCGTACAATGTAGCTGATGCCCTCAATCGTCTCTATCTCTGGATTCCGAGCCAGATCAGACACGGCTTGCGGTCGTGGAGCTCTCTATTTGACAGTATAGCGAACGGGGTCAAGGATTGGGTGCGGTCGGTCTATGATTATGCTCGGGGGCGAGCTCTGGCGGCTTGGGAATGGATTGTCAATTCTGGTCAAGCCCTCACGTTATGGTATAACACGGCTCACGCCTGGCTTGACGACTTCCGGTATAATGCTTCCGTTCGGGTGCGCGGTTGGTTGGGAAGTTCTTGGGATTGGCTTGTCGGTTTTGCTGCGAATCCGACCGGGTTCATTCTGGCACAGCTCGGGGTTGCTTGGGTTCGGTTGCGACTGTTTGCAGATCATGCCGTGACGTTCTACTTCAATCTTTGGAGTGGTCATGCGGTAGAGATCGGGGCGTTTTGGGGTGATCCTCTCGGGTGGCTGTATGACAGAGCGGAAGATTATCTTGTTAGCAGGTGGTAGGGGGTGTGGGTAATGGCTCATTCAATTGTGGACGCACCAGAGCCGCTTCCAGCGGGGCGTTCGGGCGGTCTAGGTCATAAGATAGAGCTAACCCTCGAAAGGGTGCTCTCCTGGGTTCTAAACGCTTGCAGGGACACAATCGTAGGGATTGGGGCGGGGGCTCTTGAGTTGTTCGCGGACATGCTCAAGCCAGTGTTGTTGAGTGCTTATCGTCCGATACTTGAAAAGGTGTTGTCTCAAGAGGGTGTGCCAGATGAGGTCAGGGCGTTGCTCGACGTGACCTTGAAGGCCGAAGGGGAAGCGGGCGCGGCTCTGTTGCTGCAGGTCGGGTCTAGTGCGTCCGCTCCATTCATTGGTGGGATAATGGGGGTCATTACGCGACCGATTGTATACATGCTGCAGCATATCATGACTGTTGCTCGACCTGAGCCAGCGACCGCCATGGTGCTTGGCTACCGGGTGCCTGGGCTCTGGCAGAAGTTGGACAGCTATCTAGGTGATCAGGGGTGGAGCTTGGAGATGATAGATGCTTTCCACCAGACATCATTACAGCGGCTTGGGGCGGCTGAGATGATAGCTGCAGGCTGGCGCGGGTTTGTCAATCAGGGGCAGGTGGATGATGAGCTCTCGCGTCAAGGGTGGGGCGATTCTGAGCGGTCTCTGTTGTATGACTTGCTCAAGCCTTTGCCGGGGCCGGGTGATCTAGTGACCATGGCAGTTCGGGAAGCGTTCTCTCCACAACAAGTGGAAGCCCTCGGGCTTGGTGCAGAGTTCCCGGCGGCTTTTGGTGAGTGGATGACAAAGCAAGGCTATGACATCGAGTGGGCACAACGGTTCTGGTATTCACACTGGGCGTTACCGAGTATATCAATGGCCTTCGAGATGCTTCATAGGGGTGTACTAGATGAGCCCGGACTTGATGCCCTATTGAAAGCTCAAGATATAAGCCCGGTGTGGCGAGACAAGCTCACGGAGATTAGTTATAACCCTCTCACACGTGTTGACGTTCGCAGGATGTACGGGCTTGGGGTGCTCGACAGAAGCGACGTTTTGCAGTCATATCGGGACATCGGGTATAACGAGATAAACGCAGAGCGAATGACTGAGTTTACGGTTCTGTTTGAGACCGAAGATGTGAGGGAAGCGACGAAAGCGGACATACTCAAGGGGTTCCGTGAGGGCATGCTTACCGAGCCAGAGACGATCGGCTGGCTGGTAGAAATCAACTATAGTGAAGAGCTCGCGGGTTATCTCGTGGCTCAAGAGGCGGCGAAGCGAGAGCGGGCATTGACGGATGAACAGATTGGGCTTATCAAGACGCTGTTTATCGGCGGCGATTTGACCGAGCCGGGAGCCCGGACACGGCTTACAGCTTTGGCGCTCACGTCAAGCGAGATTGACGTCAAGCTCGCGTCTTGGAGTGTTACCAGGGCGAGCAAGATCAGGCGCCCGACGCAGAGCCAGCTTACGCAGATGCTTGAGCGGGACATCATAACGGACACGGATTATCGGGACGCTGTAGGCGAGCTCGGTTACAAGGCTCCGTTCGTGGACTGGTATGTTACACTGGCGCTAGATGACAAAGCGGACAAAGCCAGGGTTGCAGAAGAGAGAGCACGGACTGAGCAAGAGGCTATTCGGGGGCGCAAGATCAAGAGTGATTATCAGGTTGCGAAAGCGGCTCTTGACGTGGACACGACAGAATTGCAGACGGCGATTGCAGAGACGCAGGTTGCTATTCGAGCCCGGCGAACACGCTATGATGAGGAATTGCATATTGTCCGTCAAGCTCTGACTGCTGTTGAGCTGGAAGATCAGGCGCGGACTGACATTGACTTGCTGAATGCAGACATCGGGGGGGCGCGGGATTCCCAAGCGGTTCTCCGAGAGCAAGTAGATCAGGCTCAGACTGAGATTGCGCGGATTCGGTTACAAGTGACTGAGTATAAAGAGGCGGCTCGGGTGGCTCTGTTGTCTGCAGTGTCAGACGAAGAGGCGGCACAGATCAAGCAAGATGCAGACGCGGCGGGGGTAGAGTTCGAGCGTCAACAGAGGGTGCTTGCGGTTCGGATTGAGGAATATCAAGACGAGATTGCGGCGTTCAGCACTATGATCACGGACCTACAGCGCCAGATTGCAGAGGGTAGAGCCCGGCTACTTCGGGACTTGGACATCATTAGCCGGCTTACCAGTGAGACAGAGCTCACGGCGACTTACGAGAGCGACACGGCTACCATGCAGGGCGAGCTCGAAGGTATGAGAATCAATCTGATGGAATTGAGAGAAGACAAAGCCAGGCTTGCGGTTGGCTATCGTGAGGGTTTGGCCGGGGGGTGAGTGAGAAATGCCAGATGCGAAAAGTGCCTTGAGGCGACAGATCGAGAAGATGAAAGAGATACAGAATGCGGCGAAGCTGGCGGCGGTTAATAGAATCCTGGCTACTAACGCTGCAGAAGAGCGGAAATCCTCGACCGAAGATCAGCCTTCCCGTAGAGAGAGCGAGCCCACATAGAATCGACTTCCCAAGTCCAGCGGTTGTCGGTTGCGGCTCCACTTTCCAGGGCTTCGATTTGGTGAGGGGCTAGGGTCACACGAGGGGGCTTGACTTTGCCAGACTTCGTTACAGTGCCAGCGGTCACACTTCGTTTGAGCTCTTTACGGACACGATGCAGGGTCACGCCCTCAAGGTTGTGGCTCATGAAAGCATATCTCATGGTGGTAAAGTGCCACTGATCATAGATGTTAGCGGCTACTGGCACGGCGTCTTTGCGTATGCCCTTGAGTGTTCGCAGGTTCCCGAATTGTAGGTCTTTCTTCGCGTTGATTGTAACGTCTTCGGCGGTTCCCTCTAGCTTGAGCTTCCCTAGTTCTGTCGGGTCAATCATCGACTGCAGGCGGTCATGCCCGGCTTGATTGACCAGCAGAGAATCAGTGTCCATGTAGTAGACGTTTGAGCGTCCGGCTTGCTCGATTAGACTCCACATATACAGTCGGGCGTAGGCGTTTACGTGAGCGGGGATAGCGGGGAAACTATCGAAGCCCTCGCCCTCTGTCCATTGTCTCAAGATTATTCCTCCGAATGTCAGGTCTTGCGCGGTTTGTCCGGTTTCTCCGTCTATCCAGTAGCGGACATCTACAACGTCAAGGTCGGCTTCTCCTATGATCTTCTGTTTATGCCCTCTTTGTCCGAATTTGCCTTGTAGCACGTTCCTGAGTAGCTTTGCCATTTGAGACTGAGCATAGTCGCCACTTTCCTTGTAGGCTTGGCGTAGAGGGGTAAAGTAGCCGATATACTCAGAGAAGAGATCGGCGGGCTCGTAGATTGCTACTCGCCCTATTCCTCGAATCTCTTCTCTGTCGAGGGCTATCTGTAGCTCGGTTGTGGTCAGGGTCGTAGCGAAGGCTCCGACCGGGTAGGTGTTTCTTCCATTGACTGCAACTGGAAACTCGGGGGTCTCTGTTTGTATTAGGACTTCTGCAATAACCAGGTAGTCACGTAGTAGGTGATCAAGGTATGGGCCGGGCACGTTATAGATCACTTTTACCAGGCGGCGGGGGTACTTATACCAGGACATCATGGCAGAGTATAGGCCGTTGACATCTAGTTTGTAGTAGGTGCCTGGTGGTAGCTTCCCGACTTGGAAGCATTCGACACGCCCACCATGGTAAGCGGCTCTCTCCAGATCGAGGGCGTCCGAGTTGTTGTGTATGCCTATCTTGCAGGGCATAAACTTGTGACGGTAGGCGTTGAAGGCTTGCCGGGCGACTGTTATACCGAAGTCGCCAAGCTGATGCACGTCTAGGAAATCAAGCCAGCGTTGCCAGGCGGCGAGCATTATCTCGACATCGTTCCGACAGTAGGGCATTACTTCGGCGTCCGGGGCGGTCTCAAAGTCAACTTCGCCCTTCTGCCTTCCCAAGCTCAGAGCCAGATCAGCCAGGCTTATCGGGAAGATGTTCATGCTATCGAGTAGCACTAGCTTTTGCTTGAGGCGCTTAAACTCGAAGACGGTGCAACTGTGGGCCATAGCGCACCATGAGGGGGTCCAACCGAGGCGGGGCAAGTAGTAGAATGCTCTCGATACTCGGGCGTCATAGTCGATATTATGAGCGACGAGGTACAAGTCCGGGCCTTCCTGAGCGAGCTCTTCCACCCATGCCCACAAGTCACGCTCTGACAACAGATCACGGCGCTCTCCTGGCACGAGGCCATTGATCTTGTCATAGCGGGCCACACAAGCGGCTCCAAGTCGCCATGTATGATACTGAGAGCGGTCATCATCAGATTCAATCCGGGATTCAGTATCAAAGAACAAGACGAGCTCGGGCCGCTTGCTTGAGCGGTTCTTACTGAGCCAGTGACAACGGCGGTCAATCTCGGGCATAGGCTATCCAGCGTACAATCATTGCGGCGAGATCGGCGTTGAATTGGGCATACCGTTCCCGAAGCCTGCAGATCGGGTACTGGTCTGGCAATGCCCATGGGTCGTACACTAGTAGATCATCGGCTATGAAGCCTGCCAAGCCTAGCCAGTGAGTGACGCGGCGGGAAACGGGCGGAAAGTATATCTCCAGTGCGACACGTTGCCCGCTAGTGAACGCGTCTATAATCTCTCCGACCGGGGCGGGGCGGTAGACACAATGATCATAGCGCTTGAGTGAGAGCCCGAAGTCTACCAGGCTTGAGAACACAAAGCGGTTGCCCTTGACGAAGCCCTGATGTTCGGTGAGCCATATGTTGAGCTCTCGGGGGTTCATGGGCTTGACCAGGGCGCTTACAATGTCGGCGGCGATGCATACAAGACAGCCTTGCTTTCCTATGGTTTGGTGACTGGTTCCGAGAAGCGCGTCTCTCCAGCGGGGGTCTCTTTGGCTATACATGGTATTCCTTTCGTTAGAAGTGTGGGAGCGTTTGGCCGGGGCGATGTTCGGCGGCGGTTACGCTCATGTGGGTGACTGCTATTTGAGGGTATGCTCCCTCACGCCCGAAGCGGTTCTCTGTCTCTTCCATGACTTCGTCTATCGTTAGCTGGCGGGAGAATGTAAGAACACGGCTTGTCCGGGCGAATCGTCCGGTTGCAAGATCACGCCCGGACATCGTTACTTCGTATGCGTAGGGGCGGTTCCATGGTATGTCTGATTCCGTCCATAGATCGACCGGGATGTATGCCGAAGGATCGAGCCCGGCTATGCCTTCGGCTTTTCCCTCAAGCCTGATTGCTTTTCGATACTCTCTCCAGAGAGCGGGGGTCTCGACGTCGACGCCCGCTTGTTGTGCAAGCCCGAGAGCCGTTCGGATGGGTTGGGAAACTGAGCGGATGCTTTGCCATATCTTCGTGGCGAATGATCCGAGAGCCGAGAATATACCGGGCATGGCTATCCTCTTTTCCGGCGATTCGTGTTGGGGTCGGGTACGATTTGAGCCGACCGGATAGCTTCGGTCAGATCGTCAGGGTGCCAGAGTTTGTTTTCGTTCCCGCCCCACCAGGTGCGGTATAGCTGCAGGTATGATCTACGGGTGTTGTCTAGGTATTGCAGGTGGGTGAGGATTGCGGCGCCTATGTCCGGGTGTTGGGGCTTGACTGTGATATAGACATCAGCCAGGTGCTGCACGGCTCGCTTGATTCCGGCGTCAGCTTGGACGATGCGGCGCTTGATGTTTGAGGCTCGGTTTGGGGGCATGGGGGCTCTCCTTATTCCACGTCAAAGTATTCGTTTGAGCCGTCTTTGGACACGACTAGATGGATAGTTGCCAGCAAGGGCACAGCGTCTATGCACAGCAGTAGCTTCTGCATGATGACCTTGTGGCCGGTAAAGAAGAAGAGGGGTTTGTCCTCATACGCAATCTGGACTGCCAGGTACGGGCCGTTTTCTCCGTGGAGCTCTCGAATGCTCTTGATGACAAACTCTTTGCCTTCGAGTTGTCGGACCGATAGCTTCTCGCCTTCGAGCTCAACGGTTGCTGGCGCTATGTCGCCAATCCTACGTAGTGGTAAGCTGGTCATGGGGTTCTCCTTCGATAGAGTGTACACTTCGGATACAGTGGATTGATGCGCTTCGCTGCCAGGGTGCAGGTAAAGGTTACACGAGTGCGTTTGGTCTTGCTGCTGGTTCGGGTTCGGCTGGTACAGTAGGCGCAGTTTTGGCAGTGTGTGTAGGGCTTCTGTGGATTGAAGCCCTCGGGTGGGGTTGCGTCAGTGGGATGATGTGGGGTAGGGTTCATCTTGTGCTCCCTTGTGGGCTAGTGGAGATGTTAGGTTGGATTTGGCCGTCTGTACCACAGTGGTACAGGGCTTTGTTCAGAGTGCCAGCTCGCGCGAGGGCGATACAGGTCTGTTGGTCGGTCGGGTTGCTGCAAGCGGCTAGACATAGCACCAGGGCGGGGATGATAGAGAGCCGTGTCCCTCGAGGGACGGCTTGATCGTGCTCGGGGCTCGGGGTGCTCTGGCGCGGGTTAGTGGCCATGGGTTGGTCTCTCCGTCCAGTAGCTACAGCCGACGAGGGTGGCCTTGCAAGCCCGACCTAGCAGATGACAATATATCCGGGGTTCCCAACGTCCATGGATGTCGGGGTAGAGTATTCCAACGCCAGAGGCGCAACTCTTGCACGAGCGGTCGGGGAAGATCGGTTCCTGGCTCTGATCGTGCTCGGGGCTCGGGGTGCTCTGGTTCGTTTTCATTATCGGTTCTCCAGTTCTAGTATACAGGGCTTCGCGGGTGTTGTCGAGTGCTCGTGGTAGTTTGTCCGATAGTTCGTCTCCCTTCTGGCTCTGTCGTGAGCCTGGCTTCTCTCGGGCCGACTTTCGCCCTTGCTCTCTTATGATACCACATATCAGGTACCGTGTCAAGGGGTTGGGTGAAAGTCGTCCGTTATGCCTGACTGTCCGTCTTTTCGGCTCTCTCGGTTGGTCGTTTGGTGATCTTCGAGCCCTGATTATCATTCCCAACAGTACCACATTGGGAAGTTGGTACCGGGGCGAGCGGTCGGGCTGCTAGGTGTCCGTTACACTTGCGTTACAATATTGTAACTTTCTCACCTGACTGCACATACTACCCACACG
>Ga0210003_1003540_pt1 | contig 12662 bp, 12 predicted proteins | sample LantaG_FD_182804 | JGI IMG/M metagenome (GOLD analysis project Ga0210003, IMG submission 182804) | Deep subsurface microbial communities from Baltic Sea to uncover new lineages of life (NeLLi) - Landsort_02402 metaG (SPAdes) (version 2) | ecosystem: Environmental > Aquatic > Marine > Oceanic >...
TGGATGGACCGGCTGAAACAATAAATACCTGTTTCCAGCTTTACACTGATTTGCGGCAGGTCAGCATAGAGTAAAAGCCCCGAGTTTGAGGATTTTGACCTTGACAATTATGAATACCTCACGTATATGTGGGCTTAGACAGGATCGGCAATATCGTTTTAGGGCATACGGGTATGTTTTTAGGCTTTAGGAGGTTACAAAGAAAGTTTAAAAAGACTTCAGTGTAACCCACGGGGACGGAGTATGTTTTCTTAACAGGTTGGCAAGAAAACTTCTCATGGTGGATTGATCATAATGTTGAATAGACAATGGACCAAATCACCTGTCAGGAACAACTCGTATGCGTAACAAAACAGGCAAGCGGCAAACTATGTTCATCATTAATGTTGAACCTCACATCGCAAAATGTCATCCCCTCAGAGCAATAGAGCCGCGATGTGACCAAGACCTTTCCAAGCTGGTAATAGATTTTAGTAGAGCCAACAATCGGACAGGAAGACTGAACATGCCGCTGGACGACTTCGTTACAGATGTTGATAGCCATCTTTATAGCGGAATTCGTGATATATAGTCGTGAGAGGCAGAAAGAAGGCATAACACAAGCATTAAACAGTGTAGACAGAGAAGAAGAAGAAGAAGAAGAAGGCAAAAGGCTTTGAGCGGGACAATAACCTGATTGCGAATAGCTTTTCTTCAGCAACCTGTTAGGAGATGATCTTGAAAAGGCATATGATTTTACTTTGGATCAAGAGAAGTATATATTGCACAATAATAATGACTCATATTGCTTTCGGTGTAGCTGCAAAACAGAATCCTGTTCCTGTATTAGAAGACTTTTTGGTACGCCTGGAAAACCGACACAGCAATATGAAGACTCTGGCAGCCCGATTCCGGCAGGAAAAGCACTTCTCTTTTATGGACAAGCCGCTCATTTCTCAGGGTTATATCCTTTTTGAATCTCCCAAAAGGATTCGATTTGATATTATAGAACCATTTCAGACGGCGATGCTTTCTGACGGGAAAAAAATAGAGCGTTACGAATTGGTCGATGGCCAGTGGCGTTCAATCCAGTCTAATGCCGGTAAAAGTATTAAACTTGTAATGGAACAGATAGGTCAATGGATGCAAGGCAAGTTCTCGAACCAGCAGCGCCTTTTTGATATGTCTGTAAGCGCCGATGATCCAAATGGTTACGTTGTGCTTGATTTAGAACCGCGTCCTAAACAATTCAGGCAGTATATAGAAAAAATACGAATTCACGTATCCACACCCCCTGAATATAATATTACACGGATCGATATTTACGAGCCTGAAGGCGACCGGTTCGCGTTGGCTTTCCTGCAGGAAATCTTTAACAAGGAATTACCGGAGAATTGCTTTCGCAACCCACAAGCAGCAAAACAATGCAAAGAGCTATTTTCGCAGGAGCAAACTGAAAATCTGAAGGAAGAAAAAAAGAAAAAGGACAGCTCCGAAGGTTAATTCCACATGATCCCTAAGTACCTTTCCATACTGATTTTGATGTTATTTACAATGCTTTGCGGATGTCAGTCATTACCGGACATCAAATTGGGTGATTGTGAAGATTTGGATTACGATATATTTACAAAGAATTTCCCGCTTGATATTACAGATCCTTTACAGTACCGTTACACGCTGCGTTGGCAGAGCAAGACATTGATTGCCAATGGTATAGCTCATAAAACCGATAAGAATGAAGTAAATATGGCAGGTTTTAGCAATTTAGGAATGACATTGTATTCGGCTCAATGGCAGGACAATCAATTTGAAATATTGAAAAATAACACGGGAATGTCCGATAAATTCCTCAAAAGGAGTATTTTGTGTGACGTTTTGTTGTTGTACCGTCAACTGCCGGCAGCGGGAATTTGTATTCGCCGGGATGTTTTGGATGGATCTTTGTGGTTGGAAACAAATCACCAATTGGCGGGAGGAACGGGCTATTTTGTAGTCCTTGACGGGCAACCTGGTTGGGGGGCGATCCGAAACGGGAAAATCTGTTTCAAAGCTGTGGCCGCACAGAAAAACAAGAATACTCCCAAAAAGATCACGATAGAGAATTTTAATGAAGGCTACAAATCGGAAATCAGGTTTCTTAATGAAGGTTCTGCAAAATAGGAAACGCTTATTTCCAGGTTGAAAAGTAGAAAAAAACGATAGTGGAGAAATTAGCATTGCTTGCCGTTAATACTCATTGAGATAATAGTTGATATATGACTACGAAAGAAGAGAAAAAAACAGCATTAGTAACCGGAGCAAGCAAAGGAATCGGAGCTGCTATTGCTATTGATCTGGCCCGCGTTGGATTTGATATCTGGCTCAATTATCGTAGTGACCATGCGGGAGCCCGGGCAGTCGCTAAGACAATCAAAGAACTTGGAGTTTCGTGCACTTCGTTACAATTTGACGTAGTGGATGAGGATGCTGTAAAAAAAGTTTTAGGTGAAGCTCTGGAAGAGAAAACTCCTTTTGTGGTTGTTAACAATGCAGGCATTACCCGAGATAATATGCTGTTTTGGATGGAATCCCGAGAATGGAAAGATGTGCTGGATGTCCACCTGGGCGGCTTTTTTCATGTCACACGTTTGGTGATAGGCAAAATGATCCGAGAACGGAAAGGCAGAGTCATTAATATTGTCTCTACCTCGGGAGAAACCGGCATGCCGGGACAGACCAATTATTCGGCGGCGAAAGCTGGTCTTATCGGAGCAACAAAATCACTGGCGAGAGAAGTTGCGGGTCGTAATATCCTGGTGAATGCAGTCTCGCCGGGATTTATTAAAACAGAAATGACCAGAGAATTGCCTTTAGACAAAATCCTGCCCACTATTCCCCTGGGACGCGTCGGGACTCCTCAGGAGGTTGCATCTGTAGTAACCTTTCTATGTTCCGAAGCGGCAAGTTATATTACCGGCCAGGTACTCAGTGTAAATGGCGGCGTTTATATGTAGTTCCAGAAGAGAGAGTGACGATCTCTCTAAAATGATAATACTGTCACTTACAAAGTTTGCGGTAAGATAACCTTATGTTTCGAGTAGCTATTACGGGAATTGGGGCAATATCCAGTCTGGGTTGCGATCCGGACAGTATTGCAGAATCCTTATATAATAAACGTTCCGGGATTGTCTGTGATCCCACAAGAAAGGAGTTGGGATTTCGCAGTTCCCTGACCGGTGCGATACATGGCTTTGACCCGGCCCACTATGTAAATCGTAAAATGCGCAAGACAATGACTCTGTTTACAATTCAGAGTTACGCCGCCGCTCTTCAGGCGATTGACCTGGCCGGTTTTGGACCCGAAGATCTGAAAAATGAAAAGACAGGTTTGGTTATCGGTTGTGATTCAAGCTGTCTTGAGTCGTATGAACAAGCTGCGATTACAAAAGATAGTAAAAACGCCGGGGGATTAGGCAGCGGGCATATTTTCCGTTCCATGACTTCCAATGTCACCATGAATCTCAATGTTCTATTTGGAACCAAGGGTGCATGCTGGACAATCAGTTCGGCTTGCAGTAGTGGGGGTCATGCAATTGGTCAGGCTGCTGATTTGATTCGCACCGGGAAACAAGAGCGTGTCATTTGTGGAGGTGCCCAGGAGATTAACTGGCATTCCATGTGTGGTTTTGATTCGCTGGATGCATTTTCTGTGCGTGAGCATAAACCACAGGAGGCCTCCCGGCCGTTTTCACACGATCGCGATGGTCTTGTACCTGGAGGTGGAGCCGCGGTGATAATCCTTGAAAATTACGATATAGCCAGGCAGCGAAATGCAACCATATTGGGAGAAATATGTGGTTATGGATTCTCCTCCGATGGGTATAATATTTCTATCCCGGATATGGATGGTATGCGGAGGGCGATGGCGATGGCGATAGAAGATGCGAAAGTGAGTCCGGGAGAAATTGATTATATTTGTGCGCATGCGACATCAACTCCAATTGGCGATAAAGTGGAAGCAATGGCGATAGATTCGCTATTTGGAGAGCACAAGCCAGCCGTTTCATCGTTGAAGGGCATGTGTGGGCATGAGTTGTGGATGGCTGGCGCTTCACAAGTTGTTTATACAACGATTATGGCCCAAAGAGGATTTACAGCGCCCAACGTAAACTTTACCGGCCCAGATGAATGTAGCGGAAAATTGAATATCATTACAGATACAAGAAATACTCCGCCCCGAATGGCGTTGTGTAATTCTGCCGGCTTTGGAGGAACGAATTCCAGCCTGATCATTCATTATGAAACATGATACTATTGTGATTGGTGCAGGAGTTTCTGGACTTACTACCGCTATTCTTTTGGCGCAGGACGGCAGAAAAGTTGCATTATTAGAGAAGTCCCAGGCAATCGCCCCAACGATCAGGGGTTTTTTCAGAGGGAATATCTATTTTGACACAGGGTTCCATTATGCGGGAATGCTTGGGCCTGATGAACCTCTTGCCAGACTTTGTGAGAGATTGGGAATACTGTCTCATATAAAAATTAGAAAGGACAAAAATAAGGTCGGTGATCGTTTTTACTGCACTAATCCTGAATTTAAGTTCGATTTCAAGTTGAAGTTACAGAGTTTAATGCAGCAACTTGCTGTGAGCTTTCCTGATGAGGAAGAAGCGATAACCCGGTTTCTCCAAGATATAAAGTGTTTTTTGGATACTATCAATGACGATTTGTTTCGTGTGGTAATGGATCCTACGTCTATATTTCATAGCGATCAATTGTCTCTGATGCAATATTTACAGGAAAATTTCAGATCCCCTGTATTGCAAACCCTGTTAAGTCTGCATGCCGTGCTTTACGGATCCATGCCGGAAGAAACTTCTTTGCTCTATCATTCGATGGTGGTCGGGGCTTATTATGATCAGAATTGGCAGGTATTTAATGGCGGATATGCCATAACACAAGCTTTTGCTCATGAACTGCAACAGTATGATATTGACTTATATACCAATTGTACAGTCGATCAAATATTTACAAACGACGATAGAACTGTCAAAGCTGTCAGCCTGGAAGGTGGAGAAGCCATTGAATGCAACAATTGCGTCTTTACGGGCCATCCACGAGTGCTGACTGAAATGTTGCCGGCAGGCAGTTTGCGTCCGGTCTATCATCGTCGCCTGCAGAGCCTGGAGGATACTTCTTCGGCAATCGTTATATATTGTGTAAGTGAAAAAGCCGACGTGGATGCCAATTTTCATAATATGATACTGGTACATAAACTCTTTCCCGAGATGTATAATCCGGAAGATGGATTTGATGACTGTCCGTTGTTTATCAGCCATTCTCTTTCAGAGGGTTATATTGGAGGTATTTCGATCATTTGTCCCTGTCGATTTGAACAGGTCAGGCAATGGGACAGTTCCAGAACAGGCCAACGTCCCGTAGCGTATTATGAATGGAAGAAACGAGTCGCCGATACAATCGTTGGTGTCGTAAAGCAATACTATAATGATGTGATGGGAGACTTGAGAATTATTGACGTGGCTACACCCCTGACGTTTCGGGATTATATGAATGCTCCAGGTGGTTGTTTATACGGAGCCAAGCACAAAATTGACGATATGCCGTTTATGTCTCGTACCAGGATCAAAGGATTGTATTTATCAGGGCAGACGATCGTCTCGGCGGGATTGATGGGAGCCATGTTGGCGGGTTTTTTGAGCGCAGCAGCCATAACCGGGGAAGACTACAGAGAAACGATGCAATAATGGATAAAAGACGGGTCGTCATTACAGGAATGGGTACAGTTTCTCCATTCGGTCAAGGTGTGAATTGCCTCTGGGAGCATCTTCTCAGGGGACATTCTGCCGTACAAATAGTGCCTGCGTTGCGGGAATTACGGGGTTTACGCAGTTGGGTGGCAGCAGTTGTGCCTGACATTGATGCCAGTGTAATTCCCCGAAAAAAGCGACGCTTCATGTCACCTATGTCGGTGTATTCCACTATTGCGGCGTTAGAAGCCACGGCGATGGCGGGCTTGACGGAGGACCGAATAACGGATCGAGGAACAGGATTATGCCTGGCTTCGACAATGGGAAGTACCTCAGAAAGCGAAGCCTTCTTTCAGGAAATGAATCGCACCGGTTCTATCGAAAATATCAAATCTACGATGTTCTTCAAAACAATGAATCATTCCTGTGCGGCCAATACTGCCCAGGCGCTCGGTATTACGGGCCGAACTATCTCTCCCTCGGCGGCCTGTGCGTCGAGTAACCTGGCAATCGGACTGGCCTTCGAAATGATCGCAGCCGAGCATCAGGACATAATGATCTGCGGCGGCTCAGATGAACATCATTGTCTGGCACCGGCAGTCTTTGATATTATGAATGCCGCCTCCTGCAAATATAACAGCGAACCGCAGCAAACGCCGCGTCCCTTTGACATCGATCGGGATGGAGTGGTCTGCGCGGAAGGAGCCGGCGTTCTGACCCTGGAGGAGATGGATCATGCCCGCAGACGAAACGCTGATATTCTGGCTGAAATCATTGGCTTTGCGACCTTCTCCGCCCCGGAAAATATCGCAAATCCGGACAGTAAAACGATGGCGGACTGCATGGAATGTTCTATAAGCCAGGCCCGAGTAAATGCAGAGGATGTTGATTATGTGAATGCCCATGCGACGGCGACAATTCAGGGGGATATTGCCGAAGCACAGGCGATCGGTGAGGTTATGGGAAACAAAGTTCCTGTCAGCAGCTTAAAAGGTCATCTGGGCCATACAATGGCAGCAAGTGGGGCAATGGAACTGATTGCCTCGATACAGATGATGCGCAATAATATTTTAATACCAACACGTAACCTGGTAACACCGGATCCGGAGTGCAATGTGATAGATTTTGTCGTTACGCCTCGGGAGATTGAAATTGACATTATTCTTAAAAACAGTTTTGCTTTAGGTGGAATCAACTCAGCTATTCTCGTCAGGAGATATCGTAATGACTGATACAGAAATTGTAAACATTATTAATGACAGCATGATTAAAGAGTTCGAATTTGATCCCGACACGATGACCCCCGAAGCACATTTAGTTAATGATCTGGGGATGGATAGCCTGGACTTTGTGGATCTGGTGGTTGTTTTGCAAAATGCATTTGAACTGAAGTTGCGGGACGAGCCTAAAATAAGACAAATCGAAACTCTTGGAGATCTGCATAAACTGGTCATGGAAAAGAAAAAAGAGCTGGAAGCCGGGGACAAGTGACAGGATTCATATCTGCTGCAATACTTTTGAATTGACTTTTATGCTATCGGAATGCTCATTTTGGCTCGTATATTCAATTTCATCGTTGTCGCCCTGATGAATTTATGGGTGTATCCCTTACTCATCATATGGACTTTAATTGGTTCGTTGATCGCACTGCCGGCCTTGTTGGTTTGGCAACTCATTACAGGGTGGCCGAGATCAAAAATCATGCATCTTTTCATTTGGATATACGGGCGTGGCTGCATTTTAATATTTCGTCCGTTCATTCGATTAGAACGCAAAGATCTGCGGCTGGAAAATCTACCTCAACCTGGAATTATTATCATGAACCATAATTCATTTTTCGATACGTATATGCTTTGCATGCTGCCGTTTATTGATGCCCACATTTGTCTTCGGTCCTGGCCATTCAAAATGTTTTGGTATTCTTCTTTTATGCGTATAGCAGAATATCTTGATCTGGAAAGTTCATCCTGGGAAGAGATTCAGGTTGGCGCTGAACGTGTATTTCGGAATGGGCGTTATCTAATCATATTCCCTGAGGGGCACCGCTCTCGAACAGGAAAACCAGGGCGGTTTCGCTCCGGAGCATTTAAACTGGCTGTTCAATTTAAGGTGCCAATTTTACCTCTATGCACAACGGGAACGCGGATATTGTTACCGCCACATCGATGGTGGACAAAGCCGGCTCGAATAAAGATGCAACTGCTCGAACCGGTGTTGTCGGATGCGTATCATGGCGAAACAGCTCATATTGAAATGCGCAAACATGTGCAGAAGCAAATGTTGGATACGATTGAACAACTGGAAAGCAATTAAGGCGAATGCGAACAGATCAATCAATAGAATCACAATCCATCGAAAGTATTGAACAGTTCAACAATCAGTTGCTCAGAGAGCATGTGCAATACTGTTATGAGCGTTCTCCTTATTATCACAGGCTATTTGATAAAAGTGGCTTGAAGCCGGAACATATTAAAGCAAAAGAAGATTTACGTTTGCTGCCTTTAACCTTGAAAGAGCATCTGGAAGAAAATGCGGAGGATTTTTTGTGCGTACCGGAGCAGGATATTGTAGACATATGTCAAACTTCCGGCACTACGGGCAAACCGCTGATTATGTTCCAAACGGCCTCCGATTTGGAACGGGTGGGTTATAACGAGGTCATATCTTTTCGTGCTGCCGGGGTGACTGAAAATGATCGAGTTATGATCGCTTGTGCTCTGGGAAGATGTTTCATGGCGGGACTGGCTTATTTTGAGGGAGTACGCCGGATCGGTGCCACGGCAGTGAGGACGGGCTCCGGAAATCCTGCTTTTCTAATTCAACCCACGTTGCTGTATCGCCCTTCCGTCATTGTTTGCGTGCCGTCCCAGGCATTACTGCTTGCAGAGGCCATTCAGCAGTCCGGCCAGGATCCGGCGCAGCTTGGAGTTCAGTTGCTGATCTGTATTGGCGAGCCGATAAGGAAGGTCGATTTGGAATATTCCACCCTTGGCGAAAAATTGCGAAAGATATGGAATTGTGATGTTATCGGTACGTATGCCGGCACAGAAATGGCTACGTCTTTTACTGAATGTAGTTATGGACGCGGAGGGCATTTTCATCCGGAACTTATTACCGTAGAGATTGTTGATGAAAACGGTAAGCCTGTTCCGCCGGGGCAGCCGGGAGAGATTATTACTACTCCGTTGCAGGTTACCGGGATGCCACTGTTGCGTTATTGTACAGGGGACATAGGTGCTTATTATACCGAGCCGTGTCAATGTGGGAAAAACACATATCGTTTAGGGCCAATTATAGGCCGAAAGCAACAAAAGATGAAGATTCGCGGGACTATGGTTTATCCCGGCGCGATCTTCTCGGTTCTGCAGGATATTCCGGAAGTAAAGAATTATTATCTGGAAGTATATGGTGAATATGAACTTTCTGAGAGTGTTCGGGTTGTTGTAGGGACAGAGGATGTTCTTTGTCTTTCTGCCGACTCAATCGCAGAAAAAATTCGCGCATACATTCGAGTCAAACCGGAAGTCGTTGTGGAAACAGCAGCGAAGGTAGCTGCAAGAACTATTCAGCCAGGGAAACGAAAAGGGATAACGTTCTTTGACTATCGTAAAAACTAAATATTGACCATACTTTACTATTGGAACTTGATCCATAATGAAAAAAGACAATAGACCAATTGTTAAACTCAATGGAAATGACCTCACAATTGAAGATATCGTAGCTATTGGTGTAGGTGATAAACGCGTTGAGCTCGACGATATGGCGTTGGAACGCTGCCGCCAGAGTCGGGCTTTTCTCTCGGATGAAATTGAGAGAAAACGTATTATCTATGGCGTTAACACATCTTTTGGTCCCATGTGTAATAAGATCATCGATGAAAATGAGTTTACGACGTTGCAATTGAATCTCATTCGCAGTCATGCCGCCGGATTAGGAGATCCTTTACAACATTATATTACCCTGGCTGCTTTGGCCGTAAGGCTTAATGCTCTTGTTAAGGGTTATAGTGCCGTCCGAGTTCAATTGCTGGAACTGCTCAGGGATATGATTAATTTGGGAATCGCACCTTATATTCCAAGTAACGGCAGTGTGGGAGCGTCCGGAGATCTTGTGCACCTGGCTCATATGGCGCTGGCTATTATTGGCGAAGGGAACGTATTCTTTCGAGGGCAGCTTACCACTGCGAAGGATGCTCTTGCCGCTACCGGGCTAAAACCTATGAAGCTTACTTTTAAAGAAGGTATCGCATTAATAAATGGAACCAGCGTAATGACCGCTTTGGCTGGTTTTGTACTGTTTGGTGCTCGCAAACTCCTGCGTTTAAGCTGTGTTACTGCTGCATTTGCTATGGAGATCTTCGGCGGGATCGACGATGCGTTTGACGAAGACCTGCATCTCGTCAAGCCTCATCCGGGACAACTTCAAATCGCTAAGATCATTCGGAATCTGTATCGTGGATCCGGGAACATCACGCTGCGGGAAAATATGCATGAGCGGATTCGCCAGGAAGCAACGGATGGAGTAGTATATGAAACCAGTATCAACGTACAGGAAGTCTATTCGATTCGGTGTACGCCTCAGATATTGGCTCCGGTTTACGAAGCGATCGAACAAGGAGTTAAAACGATCGAATGCGAAGCCAATTCATCCAACGACAATCCCGTAGTAATCCCGGAAAAAAGAAAAATTATTCACGGAGGAAATTTCCACGGCCAAAGTGTTGCCTTTGCCATGGACTCATTATGCATGGCGGTGGTCTTGATGTGCAATATTTCGGAAAGACGCATTAATAAATTGCTGGACAAGAATCTGAACGAAGGTTTACCTGAAAATCTGATCTCCGGTACTCCAGGCATAAATATGGGATTTATGGGTGCTCAATATTTGGCAACTTCCACCACGGCAGAAAACCGTCAACTTGCGAATCCGGTTGGCGTGCATTCCATCCCCTGTAACACTTCAAATCAGGACGTAGTAAGCATGGGAACTGTGGCTGCCCGTAAAGCCTATCGTTCTGTAAGTAATGCCAAACACGTATTGACCCTGGAAATCCTGACGGATCTACAGGCATTTTCATTCCGTAATGCCGATAAATTAGGGCAAGGTTCCGGAAAGATCTACCAGATATTAAAGGAACACTTTAAGGTATATGATGATAATCGTATATTCCATGACGATCTTGTAAGATTCAGGAAATTGCTGTTTTCCAGTCAACTATTTGATGATTTAAGTATTTACTGCAAGGACTCAAAGTAATGGATTTGCCGCTTGATGCTGAAATGCTTATTCCTCACCGTAAGCCGATGCGTTTGATAGACCGTCTAAATGCGTCCGATGGGAAATCGGGCAGCGCATCGGCCCGTCTCCCTGCGGACTGTCCCTTTGTGATTGATAACAAAGGAACCATTGAGCGATTGGCATTACTGGAGTTGATTGCCCAAACTTATGCGGCCTCGAAAGGATATGAAGATTTGGTAGACGGCATTGATTTTTCCCAGGGGTATCTGGTTGGGATTTCGAATGCTGTTTATTATAGCGATGCATATGCAAGTCAGGATCTGCTCATTAATGTGGAATCAGAGGAAGCTTTTGATCAATTTCATCTTGCTACCGGAGAGGTATGGCATGACGACACCCTGCTTTTGAAAGCAACATTAAAAATCTGGATCATTTCGGAGAATACTCGACAGGCTTAGCCCCGTTTTTTTACTGTGGATCCCCCCTACTCCAACTTTGTTGTCTCTGCGTACAACTTCTGGCAAAAGCGTACGTGGCTCCTTGTCAGTTTCGTCATATTGATATTATCGATAGCTGGATTGTATATTCTTAATATTCCGCTAAGCCATGACATTAAATCAATGCTTCCTGATAAGAACATGCGTTTCCAGGAAGATTTTGAGCTATTCAGTTATGCTCCTTTCGCCCGTAATATTCTTATTTCACTGGAAGTGTTGGATGAGAGTAACCAAACATCTGCTCCGCAGGAGAGTTCCACTGATCTCTTAATCCAAACTGCGAATGAAATCACGGAGTTGTTGAAGCCGCCCTATTTTGTGCAGGTCGTAAGTGGCATCACACAATCGCAGAAGCTTACACTGTTCGATTGGATGTATGATAGCCTTCCCTGCCTTCTTACTGAGTCCGACATCGAACGTTTGCAGAATCAAATAACACCTGATGCTATTCGCCGTAAGCTACAGGAAAATCTTAAGATTCTGCATTCACCGGATAGCATAGTACTAAGGAAGCTGATCTTGCAGGATCCACTGGCTTTCAGGGAGTTCTTGCTGGACAAGCTGAAGCTTCTTAGCCTCGTGTCCAATATTTCTCCCGACGAGGATTATTTCATTTCCAAAGATCATAAGCATTTGCTTATTATTGTCGAAACCCCGATCGCTATCACTGACTTTGGCACAAGTCTGGACATGCTGAATTACTTATACAAGGTTCTTGGCGAAAACACTCCGCCGGGAATTCGATACCGGGTGATATGCGGGCATCGTTACACAGTCGCCAATGCAAGTACAATCCAGACTGATCTGTGGCGTGTACTCCTTATTTCGATTACAGGTTTGCTTTTTTTATTCGCGATATTCCTGCGTACCTGGCGGGCCTTATTTGTTTTCTTGATACCTTTGGGAGCTCTTCTGATTGGAACAAGTGCGGCGGGATACTTTTTTTCTAAGGTATCTGCAATTACGATAGGTTTCGGGGCCGTTTTACTGGGAATATCAGCAGACTTTGGATTGCATGTCTTTTATGGATTCCAGGAAGAAGATACAAATGCTCGTCGAATATTGGCCGGCCTGGCCAGGCCATTATCATTTTGTGCTCTGACTACCATAGGAGTTTTTGCTGTGCTGTTGTTCTCTGCATTGCCCGGCCAGAGGCAGCTTGCGGTGTTTTCCATCGCAGGGATACTCGCGGCACTGTTGC
>Ga0210003_1003541_pt1 | contig 12661 bp, 6 predicted proteins | sample LantaG_FD_182804 | JGI IMG/M metagenome (GOLD analysis project Ga0210003, IMG submission 182804) | Deep subsurface microbial communities from Baltic Sea to uncover new lineages of life (NeLLi) - Landsort_02402 metaG (SPAdes) (version 2) | ecosystem: Environmental > Aquatic > Marine > Oceanic >...
GTGTTGTAGCCAAAGGATTCAACACACTAAAATTATTAGTAGGCGTATCAATCATGTAATCCGTGGACGCTAAGTTGTTCTCTGTCCAGTTGTTACTGTTGCCGCTGGAGTCATTGGCATTGCCATCAAACGGTAGGTAGAAGCCATTAGTGCCGTATGTGCCTGCGTATGCTTTAGGACTCCACTCGCCTGTAGTTGCATCTATCTGACCAAAGTCATCAGCGGTTAGGGCTTGACCGTCTATGAAGTTGATTTCGGCAAGGTAGCCGTCAAGGTAAAAACCACCCCCAGTATAGTTTAGCGAACCAACAGCGTGCGGTGTTGCCCTGTTAATTGGCGTTTGGTAATCCTGCGTAGGGTTTGTTTGAGTCGTGAATGATGTTATTCGTTGACCATTTACATATATTTTAACCCTGTCTGACGCCGTAGCATTTGTGGTATCTGTTGATACGACAAGATGATACCAACCGCTAGAATCTCTGAACACTTGGCTTGAAGCGTACACATAAGTAGAACTTACATTATCATCTGTTGCGGAAATCTGAAGTTTGTCATTGTCTAAGAAAAGAATTTCTGCGTGTCCGTTTGATGGCGCTCCATTATAGTTGCTAAATATAGTTTGAAATGTACCAACATTCCCACGCTTAACCCACCCACTCCATGTCCACGTCTTACGGTTACCAGCAACACTTGGTGTCCGTGATAGATAAGCTGAGTCGTCATCGTTGAAACGTAGTGAGTTAGTAATAGAAAAGCCCCCGCCACCACCACCGAGTGCCGCAATTTCTTGAAACAGGTTAATGCCGAGGTCAATCATATTAGTACACCGCTACAATGTTTGTTGCCGTAGTGTCAGTTGAATACACTTTTAAGATGCGTACAGGCAGGATAGAGCCAGCCAGTACACCAGTGAAAGTCACTGTGTCACCGCCCAACGTATCTACTTTAATGTTACCAGCACCGCCCACGAATAACGCTCGGGCAGCGTGTGTTAGATTTGAACCATCAGCGGGTGTTACTGCAAAAGCATTGCTTGCTGGTGCGTCATAACCACTTGCGTCTTTCATTGCCATGTTTAGCTCCTTGCTGTTTTAGCAGCGTCTTTAAAATTCTGTGCCGTAGGTGCGCCCTTAGTACCAGGCTTCCTCATGCGTTCGCCAGAGCCTTTAGCAATGCGCTCTCGCTTCTTTCTAATGTTGTCATACAAACTACTTTTTGGCATATCCATTTCCTTAATTGTAACCGCTAACGCCTATTCTTTTAAGTAAAGACTTAGACATTAGGTTAACCATTCTACCTTAAGGGCATTGAGTGCATTCTCTCTGCCACACTTAACAATCTCAGCTTTAACGTGCAACCCGTCAGTAGCTAATGCCTCATCAAGTGATAAAGTAACTACATTAGTTGCAATGTTAACAATAACTCGGCCTCCTGAGATTGGGTCATTAGTGCTGGTGTAAGATGTATTAACTCGACTGACAGATGATGATGTACCTTCAAGAGCAAACTCTAAAACACCAGAGTATCCAGCAGCGTTAGCGGCAATGTGAAGCCGAACAAGTGTAGACGCGCTATAAACAGACCCAAATGTAATCTTGGCAAAATCTGTTTGCGTTGTGCCGTAGTGCCAGATCTGGTTTGTTGTTTGAGAACCAAGCTCATAATCTTTTGCAAGACCAGTCGCTTGATCGTAGTACAACACCTTCGATATTGCACCACTACCGTTATAGATATTCCCGTAATCAACAAGGTTTTTACACTTGCCATAGTATGCAAGGTAGTTTGCGTTGTCGTTTGAGTTAATCATATTCCCAGTAATCTTAGTATTTTCAACACCTAAATCATCGGGGTAAATTTGAAAGTCAGCAGTGGCAACAGTTGTAGTATTGCAGTTGTTCAATACGTTATCGCAAGCGGTCACAGTAGTCCCGTAAGCGTCAACAAGGGATATACCAATAGCTAACGTGTCTGTAATTGTATTTCCGTTAATGTATGCGCTCTGACAGTTATCAACATCAACACCTCTGTAAGCGCCCTTAATAACATTGTTAGAAACAGTAACATCACCTGAGTGCGTTAAATCAACGAAAACTTTATCAAGCAAATTGTCTTTAATTACAGTGCTTTTAAATGATCCAGTGTTACCACGACCACGACCATCAACATGAATTGAGTTTACAAGAGATGCGGTAGTCCTAGTTGTTCTAAATGTGTTGTTGGTAATCATAATATTTACATCATCAACCGCACCATCATCTGCAAACACGTTGCGAATCTCGATAATGTAATCATTGTTAGGTGGCGTATCTGTTTCAATCAACATGTTATTTCCTGAAATCAAAAGCGTTCCAGAACCAGCGTCAGCTAAAAATGGAGGAGTTGCAGCCGTTTCTGGTTGAGTTGAAAACATATGCAGGAATCGACCAAAGCTACTGGTTAAATAGCTACCGCGCATTGTCGATGTGTTGTTAGAAATAATAAAGTCGTAGCCGATTGTTTCTGTGCTGTAAAAGCAGTAAGTGTTTTCTTCAGCAACTAATGGGGTTTGATACTTGCGAATATCTTTATGGGTATTGCCGATAAATACGTTTCGTCTTGCACCAAGAGTCGCACCGCCACCAATAAATTTATTGCCTATCATTGAAGAGTGTTCTACGTTTCCGTGAAAGTCACAAGCTGGGATACCATCACCAGAGTGCCAGACAGAGTTTGCCACATGAATTTCTCGGCCAACAACGGCAGGAATCGTAACTCCCCCACCCGTACCAAATCCATGCCACCTAGAAACACCTTTGCAGTGAGCAACCGAAATTGCTTGGCAGTTAAACAAGGCTATTGGATAAGCATTAATTGCAGAAATACCAAACGAAGGTGGATTGCCAAATTCGTAGATTGCAGAATCTACGCCCTCAATATTACACCCATAACTACTGGTTAGTGATAAGCCCTCGTAACTACCTGCATTTTCAATGATAAGGTTTCTAAAGGTAGAGTCTTTAAGAAATTTCCCATAAATCGCCCTAGCGTGACAAGAATCAACAGCACCACGCAATTTAAAGTTTTCCATTGAGATGGAAATCATGTTCATTTTATAAATGTTTACGTCGCCAGATGCCGAGTAATCATCATAAAAGCCAGTAGTAAACCATGCTTGGTTTCCATCTACCTCGCGTACAGTTAAAAACTCGCCTTTCTTGTAGTAGTATCGAGCGACAGAGTAGCTGTAATTATCATTATCAGTAACAGCAATAACATCTCCAGGAATTAAATCAGGCGCACTTGCAAAGGTGTATGAAATACTTTCAGACAGAAGGCCTCCAGAAACAGATTGCAACAATGTTGGGCCAACACCATAAATATCAAACAGCCTAGCAGTTGTATCAGTAGCGTGAGATGTATCAATAATACTTGAAGCGCCCTCACCATAAATTCGCAAATCTCTAGTAATGGTTAACGTGCCATCAATTCGGTATGTTCCTGTGGGAATGTAAATAGTGCTAAGGCCAGAATCAATAGCCGCCTGGAACGCAGCGGTAGAATCATTAGTGCCAGTAGAGTCAGCGCCATAGGCTTTTACGTCAGCAATCTCTCCAGCCAGGCCAGTATCGGCAACAGTGACAACTTCACCATACGGCCCAAACCCTAGATAGCGATTAGCTCTATTCGTTGCACTGGGCAACTCCATATTGATAGACGTTAAATCATTTATTGGCTTTCTAATTGCCCGAGTGTCTGCTTCTTCGTTCTGCTGTACCGCTAGCCATAACTTATCAAAATCAGCGTTTACCTCAGCCGCTAAGAAGTCACCAGACGTTTGATAATCAGTGGTTCTCTCATACGCCATGTCACGGTAAATTGTGATTGTGTCGCCAGCAGTAGCACCAGAAGTAAAGGTAATGTTTCCACCGTTGTTATTACCAACACCTGATACAGTGTAGTTAGTGCCTTCAGATAAGGTCGTTGTATTCTGTACTACAACAACATCATCTTTATTGAAGATTTCAAACGTGTATGGAAATACCGTCTGCCCACTGGTTGCAGAATATTGGTCTCTACTTAAATTGTTTGCTACTGTCATAAGTCACCCGTTTGTTTTGCATATTCTACCAGATAATTTAAAGATTACCTTCTTCATGCATCTTCATGTTTTCTGTAAATCTCTCTAATACCCTTCTCGATCTATCAAGAATCATATCATCAAGACGCCTTAACTCTTCAGCTTTCTGATCGCTAGTCATAACCATGTTTTCGTAAACCGCATTTCGTCTACGATTTAGCTCTTTAATTATCTTCATGTTGCTTTCTATGTACGGCAGCGTTCTTGCCATAACTAGGTTTTCTTCTCGATAATTTTGTCTATCGTCACCAGTTAAATCGCGCATTTTGTTTTTAATTTGCTTGGCCTCTTGAGCCAAATCGTAAAGCGTATTAACGCTTTGCGCCCCAGAACCAGTAGGCGGCCTCATAGAAAATGCCCTAACAACAGGTATATCCATAATGCTCGTTGGCCTTTCTGGTATGGCTTCCCCATTCCACTCTTTAACCTGGTTGATAATAAAGTCACCAGCATCGGTTACATAATCGGCACTGCCAGCAATCAAGCCTCTCATTGCGTTATCAACAAGGGCTGGCGAAACACCAAGAAGTTTTCCGACCTCTATAGCAGTCTGGCTTGTGTACTTCTGAGTCCTATCTTCTGGCGGCAAGTCATTTAAAAAATCTGGATAAATGCTTCTGCCTTGGAAAAAGTTATAGTTTGCTACGTTTTCAATAATAACTTTAGGCAATGTCGGTATAATCGCAGACGGGTCATAGACTGGGCTTATTGATCCAACAGTGCTTACTGCTAAATCAAACCAAAACTTTTTGCCATCTTCTATGTTTTCGGTTGCCATCCAATTCATAAATCTTTCTGGAACAGAGCCAAAAACATATCCTAGTGTAAACGGCTTAGGATAACGCTTCCATTCGCCATCAACTTTAAACACCCAGAACAAATCCTTCTGCCACTGTGGTATTTCAAGATACTCTTTTCGCTCATCCTCTGGTGCGCCATACAGGTAATAACCCGCAAGCATTACGCTAGGCAATGTAATAGTGGCAGTGGCCCACATTGTTAGTGCTTTTGGATTAGCAGCAAATGCCCGAACTAACTTGTCTGCACCTTGCATACCAGCGTTAAAAAACGGTACATAGCGGTTAACTTGCTTGGATACAGTGCCACCCCTAGAAAAGTCTAGCGTAGCGTCACGCGCCTCTAAGGCCGCCTCCAAGTCACTAGCGCCTTTTCTTTTTGCAGCGTTAAACACACCGATACGAACAGACTGCTCTATCGCCAAACTTATATCGTTAGGTAGTTTTAGCGGGTTTTTGAAATAAGCAGCTAACTTACCGTCATCGCTTAAAAGCTCTTTTTGCGCCTTTGCAACACCGTTATCGTTTGGCTCCATGTAAGTGTTAAATGATCCACCAGACTGCATCCATCTTTGGTGCAGATCACCCTTACCAATCATAGATACCAAACCGCGCACGGGGTCTATAATTGGCGTCGGCCTTGCCTCTGACTGAATTAACGCGGAATGCTGATCTCGCAATACGTTGCGAACCCAAAACTCTGGGATAAGTGTTGCGCCAGCACGAAGTACAGATGCGGGAACAGATAAAAACCTAGTTAAGAAATTTACCTGCTCTGGAGTCATTTGCTCAATGGCTTTTATAATTGCAGGATGAACCGAATAAAATGTTTTCTTGCCGTCCTCCATTACAACAATAGTACCCTTTGGAACTCGCTCGCTTGGTCGGTAAGTAAACTTGCCATCACCTAAAGCAATTTTTTGCATTGGAGGTTTAATTTTCTCGACATACTCTGGCATTACATCAGCCATTGCTGCAATAGATCGAGCCACTCTGTTTTGCCAGGCTAAGTCAGCAATCCTAAAAGTGTTCTTAATAATTGACTGAATAGGGTCTTTGATTTGCTTTTCAGAGCCAACAATCTTTTTGATAACCCTGTTCAAGGTAGCACTGCTAAACAGTTTTCCGTCAGATTTTGTTCCGTATTCTCCTAGCTCTCCATCCAATACACGCTGAAACGGTATGTAGTTTTCATGCTGAGAGGTAATCTCATCAAACTTTTCTTGAGACATAACGCCAGATGATACTAAAAGCCCTAACACTCTTTGCTGATAGTCATAAATTTCTTTGGCAGTATTATCAAACCAAATTAAGCCTTCGCCATACTTTATGGCCAAACGATCAAGTATTTCCGCAGACGCTAACTTTTGCTCATCAGTCACTTCAACGTCTTTCTTGTTAACAAGATCGTTCCAATATCTTCTAGCAATCAGATACTCTTTTAAGTCTTTCTCTCTTTCTTTTTTGTTTGGCTCAAGCTGCATTACTGCATTATCAAAATCTTCAAGAATTGGCCTTAAACCAGAACCAGTAACTCTAACCATTCCACCTTCGCTTATTTCATAGGTGTTGGTAGTAATCATTTGAGTTGCCATTCCAGCCACGCCAGCATACATCCTATACAAAATGTACAGGTTTCTTCCTGCTGCCGATCTATGGCCACGCTTCTTAGCTTCCTTAGACAGGTCTGCTAATGCGCCCAATGAATCAAAAAATCTATAATACCAATCTCTAAATATGCTTTGAGATGGCGCTATTGCCTGTGGCTCGCCCATCAAGGCTGCTTCTGTTTGGCTATTTATCCCTTCATTAATTATGTCAAAATCGGGATTTTCAGTTGACTGCAAATAATCGTCTATTGATCCAAACGCCTCTTCAAACTCACTTTGAGTCATAGTTGGATAAGACTCTTCAATAACGCTTTCTAGCTCTAACAATGGCGTAGTTTCTATTTCGCGAAGCTCTGCTGTTGGATCGCTTTCCATTTCAATATTTTCATAGAAATCTTGTAGCTCTATTTCAGACATATCGCTTTGAATCTCTATGCTTTTCTCAAGCTCATCAATCTGCATTTGTACTTCAAGATACGCTGGCATCTTGGGGTTTGAGATTATTTCAGAAATTAACTCAAATACATCATTAACCTCAACCTCGCCTTGCTCGTTTCTTCTTTCTTGAAAATACGGGAGATCGTTCATTTCTCTGGCTATGTCATCAAAAGCCATCCCGCCATTAACACGGAATACGGTAGCACCAACAGCCCTATTAACTGCTATTAGGTCTGGCTTATCAAAACCGCCTTCTTCCATAATTGATTGAATGTTAATCCCGCCAGCCGTAGTTTTAGCAATCAATCTTGCAATGCTTGGGTTTTGCCTTGCCAGTTTATTGCGCTGCTTTTCTAGCTCGCGAACTGCCTTTTTTCTTACCTCTATCAAGCTGTCAATAATGCCTTGCTTATACTCTTCGTACTTTTCTATAAAGACTTGTCGAATCTTTTGCTTGCCCGTTCTAATCTCTTCGGCAACATCTTCAACCAACGTTTCTTTTTCTGCCAATTCTCTGGCAATAGCTTCTTCTTCTGTTTCGAGTTTTAACTCTTCTTTTAAAGCCGCCTCTTGCTCGATAGCCGTTAGGTTATCTACCGTCTCTTGCGCTTCGGATGGGCTTAATCCCTTTTCCACAAGTACATTTATTAACGCAGTAGTTGCGGTTTTGGCGCTACCAAGCGTAGCAATTAAACTTGCCTCTAAAAGTAACTGGTCTTTAGATGGGGTAATACCATCTAGCACCTGGTCAAACGTATAGCCATCTTCTAAAACAAGGTTTAATGATTCTCTTAGAATATCGGCAACACGCTCTTCACCAAGCTCCGCTAACATTCCATGCCATCCAGCCGCAGTAAACACCTTGGATACTCTAGCGTTAGGCTGAATCTTTTTGTACGCCTGGTACAGTGAATTCTTGAGACCTTCTGGCAGCGCGTTAATGCCATTAATCAAAGGCGTTTTTAGCCGCTTAGTAACAGGGTCAATTATGTATTTGCCAAGTTTTGCGCCAGATAACTCGCTGACAACCTCAGCAGAAACATAGGCGTATGCTTTTAATGCTGTAACCGCTGGGCTTTCTTTTGCTTCAGAAAATAAAATCTGGCCTTTATCTGTGACATTCCACGGCCCCATTCTAAGCTCACCGTATTTAGCCGCAGTCATAGGAACCATTGCCGCGCTTTGTGTTGCAACCCGCGCAACACGTCCAGCAGTTTTGGCTGTAGCCGCTTGCAGCGCCCCACGCTTTGCAAACTCTTGAGTCGCTTTTAATGCGCCAGCTTGAGCAGCCTTACCAATACCGCCAGTTGCCGCAAACTCAACCATAAACGCAGGTAGTTGTACTCCGTAATATCTAAATTGACCGCCAAACGACATACCCCTAACAGACATTTCAATCTGTTTATTGATAAATTCGTCTAGCATTTCCTGCTCGCCAGCAGAAACGCCTTTACCTTTTTCTATCTTCTGAGATATGTTTAACAGCTTTAAAGATTTTGCGCCTTGAACAACACCGCCACCAGGCAACACTTGTGACCAGTCGTAAAAATCGTCTGCTTCCATAAATCCAATAGGATTATCTACCCAGCTTTCTACAACATATTCTGGGAATCGCTGTCTGGCTAACTGCAACATTGATTTGCGTTGTCGCTCGTTTTCCTCAACAACCTGCTTGGCTTCTGGGTCTTGAGTGTCGTAGGTTACTGCGCTATTTAATACTTGCTGGTTGATAGTATTAATATCAACGCTAGAGCCTTGGACGGGAATGTTTTTTTGTGGCACGGGAATACCGCCAAATTTGCTTTGTGGCACATCTTCAGGCAAAGCCTCGCCAGTTTCGCTTATTGGCTTTTCTTCAACAGGTATTCCACCAAATTTACTTTCCACTTGTTCCCCTTATGGCTTGACGTACTCAATTCCGTTTTCAATAAATCGAGAACCACTTGGCAATGCGTCATATTCCGCTTGAGTGTTAACCGTAGGAATTTTACTAACTGCTTGAGTAGACACCCTGTTTATAGTTTGAACCGCCTTTTGTCTTTGCCTAACCTGAACAGTATTTACAACAGATGGCGCAAGCTCTTTCCATAAATTTAATTCTTGAACCCTGTTTAACGGCTGGCCAGTTTCTTCTTCTAGCTGTGCCTTTCTTATAGACACTCGATCAAACAATTCTCTTCTTGCCACGCCCCACAAATCTGGCGACAAGCCATCTCGTATTGAGCGATCAGCCGCAGCATAGTTATCGGCAATCTCAACAGTAGCACCAGCTTTCTTAGCAGACGTTAGCCCTCTAAGCATATTAGTTATTTTTTGCTCATCCTCTGGAGATACCAGACCTCTTGCTGCGCCACTTAGTATTTCAGCCTGTAGATTGTTCATGCCTTGCAAATAGTTGTTGCCGTTAGCATCGTAATCATAGCTAGCGTTTAAGTCATACGCCCTAGCAATAATGTCTCCAACAAAGTTAGAGTTTGTAACAGCGTTTAACTTGGCAACAGAGTTTACATAGCGACGCAATAATACCGCATCAGATGGCCTAATCTGACCTTTCATTTCTGCCGTATTAATTTCTACTAGCTTTTTGTCATCAGTCATTGTTGTATCCATGACTGTATCCATTGCCGTTTTGTAATTTTCTATTTGCTCAAACTCGCTGAGACGCAATGCTTCTTCAGCTTTTTTGATTTCTGACTGCTCGAATGATTCAAGCTCTGATTCTAGGCTAGAAATAATCTTATCTTTGTCATCCGCGCTAACAGCAATTTTGGTTTTAGGGTCGGCAGGGTCAGCAATAAAAAGCTCATCCTTTGACTTAATAGCTTCAATGCTTCGTTTGCCCAGATCAATACGATCTTGAACAGAGCCTTTGCCATTAATTACCAGACCTTCAAACTCACCCAAGACGTATTGTTTAACAATTTCTTGGTTACTTGTTCTTTCAATAACACCAAAATCAGTTGCATCTATAATGCCAGCTTTAATAGCCGCCTGGCCTTCTTTAAGAAATTGAATCCTAGCCGCAGCCAAGCCTTCAGCATCATTGCTTCGTGCAAGGTTGGTTAAGTTGGTAGTTTGATTTGCAACATAGTCATCAAAAATAGCGCGGTTGTTTTCATTAATTTGCTTTTTCTGTGCTTTGATTATCCTATTCGCAGACTGCTGGCTAATCTGACTGTAATACAATTCTAACTCTGGCTTTAATTCTTCTGGCATATTGCCAGTTAAACCCATAAAACGATCTTGTGACATTTGCTGGAATGCTTGAATATCATCCGAATACTCAGCTTCAGATTCAGCAATTAACGTTGCTAGATCGTTTTTTGTTCCAGCAATATAAGCAGATTTAGCAGCATCATTATAAACCTGGCTTTCATCAGAATAATCTTCTTTTAACTGTAGCTGATCGCGCTCTTTTGCCGCCTCAAACCCTTGAATTGTTCCAGCTTTTTCACCTTCAATTTTTGCAATTTCTTTCTGTTCTTCAAGTTTTTGTTTTCCAAAGCCTAACGCAATCTTGCCAACATCAGAGGCAAGCCCAGCAAGCGCCTGAAATCTACGCGCAGTAGATTCATCAACAGGCGTTGGATCAAACCTACCATAATAATCTATGCGCTTTATCGCCATACTTACACCTTCGCTTGCGCTATTTGAGTGCCAGTCTGTAACAGTGTAGATGCCGCCTGTAACTTGCCTGCTCTGGCTGCCTCAGAACCTTGTCGTCTTAACTGTGCTTGCCGTAATTTATCCGTAAGGCTGATAGCGCCCTCACTTATTCCTACTTGTTTAGCGCTTGCCAGGGCTATGCTTGCTGGAGTGCCTTCACCTGCAAGTCCAGACTGCCCCATGCCTACCATGTTAGCTGCTAGCGCTCGGTTTAGCTCTTGTCGTCTCTGCAACTCTCGACTTTGTGCCGCTAGCTTTTCTTGCTCGGCTTGACGTTTAAATTCGTCCTCTTGCACCTTGCCAGCAACATAAGAAGCCCTATTAGATACACCGCCAGATGCCGCAGCCAAAATTGCAAATATAGTAAACGGGTCCATTAGCTTGATTCCACCTCGTATTCAATCGCCTGGATATGGAAAGGCGTTGGGTCTGGTACACTGATTGTTGGCATAACGTCTCGATTCCAACCGTTAACATCATATACATCGGATATTATGCCACTTAATGCTGTAGGGGCGCTATCTAAGGGCGTAGTTGGCGCAGAGCCGAACGTTCTGATCGGAACAGGGTTGCCGTCCACATGAACGCCATACGTCTCATATACGCGCATATTGACTCGTATAATGCGCTTTAATCTCATCGCATTCTGCCCAGAACCCATGTTGGTATTTAGTGGCATTGGTATTAATTCTGGTACAAAGTTTAAGCCCAATTCAATCTCAGAATAACCGATCTCATTAGCATCTAACTCTATCTCGCCACTTAGTACGGTTTTTGGACTAAGCACAATCCCATCACCGACAATCTGGACTGTCTCGCCCTCTAAATGGCTGAGACCTGTAATGACTGTTTGAGTAGGTGTTGGGCTTACTTTAATAGATGAATCCATCAGATAAGAGAAGTCCCACCGCTCAACATACGATACGGTAGAGCCGTCAATCTCTCTCTCATTGACTACATAGAATTCATCGTCAACAACAGCGCCAGACTTCAGCGCACCGCTGGTAGTCCACTCTGTATAGCCGTTAATATCCTGTGATCGTAAGGTGTTTAGGATTGCCGCCCCGCCATCACTATTAATAATAAATAACCAGTTAGAGTCCTCGCTCTGAGTCCCTGTTAACAAGGCTAGGCCAATAGGCTGCTTGATTAGGTTAGACGCTAGAACAGACTTATCCTGCGTTGTATAGGCATCTTCATTGAATGAGTATATGAAGTCTCTTAGTGTCTTGCCGTTACGGTCGATAAATAGGGTTGAACCGTCCACCTCTTGCACTTCGATATTAGATGCACCGTGCGAAGTCTGTGGGGTAATCGCTACCGTACTCGGGGTTAACGGCTTAACTGTTACCGCAAACTCAGCGCCCGAAGTAAATATCTGTAAAGTCCTACCAGGGAATACGTCAACAATGTCATTCAGTTTGCGTGATGAGATAGTCGCGAAGATTCCTTCATCGTCATCGCCATCATCAATATCGAAATCAAAGAACGATCCAGTCTTGCTAGCGAACAGGCTTTGTCTTTTAGACTTAGTGCCGCCAATAACCAAACGGCTCTCATAGAAGCACGCAGTCTTAGGCCAGCCCCTAGTGGCAGACCATACATCCTCTTTCCTTGGTGAACCGCTGGCAGTCTTAACAAAGCCAACCGTCTTACTAGCCGTTCCACTGGTCGCAAAACCCGAATAAAGCTCGAAGTCTTTGGCTGACTCACCGCCTACGGTAATGTCATATACACCCGCAGAAACATAAGAAACACTAACGCCTGTATCGCCCATGACAGGCATTTCTTGAATGTTCTTCTGTATGTTGAATACAGTCGATTCTCTCTGATCTGCGTTAGCATCACCAGCAAAAGTAATGTTCTTAGATAGCACGCCCTCAATGTCTAGCTGAAACGTATCGCCAGCCACAAAAGACGTTAGCGTCATTCTCTGCACATCATTGACAGGAGTGGGACTAAGAGCATCGTTATAGTCAAATTGTGGGACGTTTACGAAAGGTGCAAGGTCTAAAAACCAATCGGAATCAGTG
>Ga0210003_1003542_pt1 | contig 12659 bp, 9 predicted proteins | sample LantaG_FD_182804 | JGI IMG/M metagenome (GOLD analysis project Ga0210003, IMG submission 182804) | Deep subsurface microbial communities from Baltic Sea to uncover new lineages of life (NeLLi) - Landsort_02402 metaG (SPAdes) (version 2) | ecosystem: Environmental > Aquatic > Marine > Oceanic >...
GGAAGGAAAAAGTCATAATCATACTCTTCGCTGCCTGGCCCGGCAATTAATTAGAGTAATATATAAAATGTTAACTGAAGATAGAGATTATATTGTTAGAAAAGAATTAAAAAAAGTGGCATAAAAAAGTTTAAAATTATCTTGATTTTTCAGATGGGAAGTTCAGGCTTCATATATTCACATTTTTATAAATTTACAAATTGATTTGATAATAAAATCTTATTCTTAGATATTTTGTGTACTTGTGAAGCCTGACCCCACTATCCTTTTCTGAACGCCTGCCCCCCTTTTCTTCTACACATCTTTTACTTTATTCGTTCTTTATCTAAAAACCTCTCCCAAAATATCCTAAAATATTCAAAAGCCCATTGAATCAATTTCTTATCTTGATCAGAATCTGAACTTTTATCACCATGAAAAAAATTACAGCGTATTTGATATAATACTTTAAAGAAATCCTCACAGGATTTATTTTCAATGTCAAATTTAACACACCTGCCTGTATTTGATTTCATGTCTTTTACAAATTCTCTTTTTTCTGGAGATTTTGTTTCGGTAAATTTTTCAAGTACATTTTTGAAATCGATTTTTTCATCAGCAAGCAACGATTTATACATATCTTTATAATCTTTTGCAAATTCTATGATTTTACTCTTCTCTCTTCCTATATGAGAATATCTTTCCGAATAATAACTGTTGAAAGAGAACCAAAGCATAGCAAATTTAAACCAATCTCTGTAATCTGATTTATCAAAACTTTTAATTGCTTCAATCCATACTTTATGTCTCGTATATTGGTTCATCTCAAAACTCCTTTTTCCAAATTTTCTTAGGTTCAGAAGTCCTGGGGTCACAGGCTTCACAATTTCACATTTTTATAAATTTTCCAAATTGATTTGATAATAAAATCATATTCTTAGATATATTGTGAACTTGTGAAGCCTGTGACCCCTAATTCTTTTAAGTTATGTCAAATGTTGAGACCTGACCCCTTTCCTTTTGTTTAAAACAAAGACCCGTCCCCCTGTTTTACTCCATATTCGCAATGGCCTGGTCATGTTGCAAAGATAATATAGCTTTTGTTATATTTCAAGACCTGACCCTATTTTGCTCCTATTCTCTACGCAATGTAAAAATTATTGGTTATTATTAGTTTGTTCAACCAAAATAACTTCTTTCATTAAACCTTTAATTAGTTTTCGATACATATCAGATGTATCGAAGTAATATTTTACTATAAGTGTATCATAAAGAATATTACCCTGGTCCCCACACAACTGATCTGTTATACTTCTAGAGAATGATAAAAGACAGTCAGGATCTAAGTCTTTTACTGCATTTAAATAATAAGTATGTCTTGAAGATAATAAATCTTCAAAATTATCATTAACATTGAAAATATTAGATTAGCTAAACTATCCACACAAAAACGATTAAAGGCACTCACAATGTTATTTCCAATTTGATTTCCTTTGAAATATAATAAAATTTGTTGTCTTAACAAAAACATTTCAAAAATAATCCATTCCTTTAGTATAATTTTTTTATCTCTTTTAATACCTAAGTTAAATTTCCAATTTACCCCGATAAATTCCCAAGATTTATCATTTTCCTCAATTGTTTTAATGTATTCATTAATAAGTGGAACAATGTTAATTTTTTGAAAACTTAGAGCTAAATCATTGCTGAATTGTAAAATAGTCATTTTTGATTTTTCCACTGAATAAATAACCTCTTAGTAATTTTTATATCAAATGTAGAAGCTTCGAACTCATCCCCTTGACATTTAATTTTCACAAAAAATATCATCTCCTGCGGGAGCTTTATAGCCCTCACTAATATCCTTTACTGAAACAACAAGTTTAGTGTCTCCCAAACCAATAATATCCCCATTGTACAGCTCAGTTGGTTGAGATATACGTTTATTATTAACAAATGTGCCGTTTGTACTATTGAGATCTTTAATAAAACCTGTTTTGTTCTCCCAGTATAATAAAGCATGCCTCCTGGAACAAAAATTATCATAGGAAATTTTTATGATTGCTTCATTGCTTCTACCTATTAAAATTGGTGTATCAGATTTAACGAAAAAATTATGCCCTTTCAATGGTCCCGATACTACCAGAACAAAAACATGTTTGGTCACATTATCACTCCTTTTTTCCAATTATATAAAGTTTCGTTGTATTTCTCTTTCAGTTCACGCTGTTTACCGCTAGGACACTGCGCTATTGCCTTCTCCAATAAATCTATTGCTATCTTTAAATTGACATATTGCTTGCCCATTTCTAAGGCCTTTTTTATATTTTCATCTGATAAACTATGTCTCTTTTGCTGATACCGATCAATAGCATTTAGAAATTTTTCTGCATCTTGGTATCTTTTCTTGATTTCGGGATCTAAAGCCTTGAGGACAATATCACTTATTTCATCATCTAAATCTAAATTGAATTTCGATAGCGGTTCTGGTTTTTTATTTCTTGAAGCAATAATAGCGTTTTTTAGTTCATCCCCTTTTATACAATTGTGTACCACGGGTATTTTAAAAGGTGCTACACCTGTTAACATAATATAAAAAATAATACCTGCAGAAAAGACATCACTAGCTAGTGTTTCATAACCCCAAAAACCCTCTGGAGGTAAATATGTTAGAGTTCCAGCCGCTTCTGTCATTCGTGTTATAGGGTCAACATGCTTTACTAGACCAAAGTCAGAAACCTTTGCAATAATCCTGTTGGTCATGGTGAGCATTATGTTTTGTGGTTTAATATCCCTATGTACGAGCGGAGGTTCTGATTTATGTAGTTGAGCCAATCCGCAACATATCCCTCTCTGCATCTCTATCGCGGTATCAATAGGTAATCTAACAAGCTTTTCGATATAACTTGAAAGAGTGCCACCCTTTACATATTCCATTGCAATATAACAGTATCTGTTTCCGCTATATTCAAATGAATTTGCTTCGTACAGTCTAACTACGTTTTCATGAGTAATCTTGGATAATATATACGCTTCGTTGAATAATTCTGGCTCTTGTTCTTTGGGAATAATTCCCGGATGGAATATTTTTAGAACTTGTATACCTAAATACTTATGTCTAACCATATAGACGCTACCAAAAGTTCCTTTTCCCAAGAAACTATCAATAGTATATGTATCTCTTATTTTTGTATATTTAGGAAATAAGATATATTCCGCCATTATATTTTTCTTATACCTGCATCGCTTACTCTATCACCCACTTTTTCCTGCTCCTCAGATGGCATTAAGCTCCATAATTCTACCATTATACTCTTCAAAGAATCCAAATCTTGACGCTGCAAAGCAATGCTTCCTTCTTTTATTAATTCTTCTGCTCTCCTCTGATTTGTAAATCTGCCTGGATCATTCTTTATTTCCTGGAATGCAGAAACCCAAAAACCGGGCTGTCTGAATAATACAGCCCATCTAATGCCAAGTATTTCTTCAGTAATTGTCTTAAGGCGTTTAAGATCCTTATTATCAATCGCCTTTTTTGCCTCTTTTTCAAGGGTTTCCAATTGGTCTTTATCCTCGTCATTTCCATATTTATCGACAATGTTTTTGCAATTACTAATAATTTCGTTATATTGTTTTAACGTAATAGGCCAATCCAAAAGACATTCCATAGAGTCTAATTTTTGTTTTAATTCTTTAAGACGCCGATCAGCTTTTTCTACAGCGTCAGGATCACCGCCTATCGCTGCTTGAATATCATTTCTTATTTCATCTATTTCTTCATTCACTTCCCCATCTGAAAACTCCTGCTCAATATTTTTATCATTTACGAGGTACACTTCATGTTTAAGCTTCTTAAGTCTACTCTCTTCTCCTTCGAGGTCTTTAGCAATGTGTTTCGGTTCTAATTTCGGTGATATTATATCAACTAATATCTTACGAAATTTCTGATCCAGTAACGGAATAAAAGCTTCTGCGGTAACAATTCTTGACTGATCCACGCTCACGATTATTTCTATTTCGCTATTTTCGGGAAAAGTTCTTTTAATCTCGCTTCCTGTAATTTTTAAAGTCCCAAGATGTCTATTTCTATCTGAAATAGCACTTTCACCTTCCCATACATGAATATTTATTACATTTTCATCTTCTCCGGGATTTACTGTTTTTGTAGTGCGATATACAATTCGCTCGCTTCTTGCTGGCAAAGATATTCCTTTGCTTAAATGCTTATTGAATGAGCCGTCTTCCAATTCTACGCCAATTGAACGTATAAGTGGCGGTTCAGCAACAGATATACCCTGTGTAATTGTAAAAAAATCTGGTTCAATGGGTATTTTATTCCCGAACTTATCAAAAAGAGATAGTTTAAATGTATTTAATTTTTTCTCACGAAGAGTGATATTAGTAAAGAAAGCGTTATCTTTTGTTTCAATCAACCCGCTATCCCAATCACCGCTTGTATTGATAATTTGAACACGCATATCTTTTGGTAAAGTTTCATTTTCTTTGGATGGAAAAATTTTACCCCCAACTGCAGCATCTATCTCTGTTGTCATGGGACTATATGCAAGCTTGATAAACGCATTAGAATAATTCCTTTTTATCAACTCATCTGGTACAAATTGAGCTGCTGCAAAAATTGCAGCGCCCTGTGCAACTACTGTTATGGGATCAATTTTATGATCTATCGGGATATTAAACTTGTCATTCAATCTATTACGTAAATACGGTATTTGCGTTGAGCCACCTACTAATATAAGTTGGTCAATATCATTGGAGGATAACCCTTGTCTTTTTAAAACTTGGTCAAACAAATTAATTGCTTGTTCAATGTATTTCTCAATAAGAAACTCGAATTGATTTCGCTTTATTGGAATAACAATATCAATTACTTTTCCGTTCCTATCTTTTGTTATTTCACGAGGATGGATAATAATGTTCGCTTCATCTCGTATAGATAGTTCAATTTTTGCTTCTTCTGCAGCGTTTTTTAACACAGCATTTAACATTTGGTATTCTTTTGATCTCCCTAAATTCGGAAGATTATATTCTTTTATCAATGCAGGATGAATTATTTTCTCAACAATTTTCCAATCAAAGTCTACACCTCCTAAATAATTATCACCGCAATGATCAACCACACTTAATCTCCCTTCCTTAGCAGACATAACTGCAACATCAAAAGTCCCACCACCTAAATCAAATACAACCCAATATCCTTTTGGCATTTTTTCGAGAAAACCATATGCAACTGATGCGGCTATTGGTTCTTGTAAGAGCGGTGAATATTTAATGCCAGCAAGAATGGCAGCTCTTTGTGTTGCTTCACATTGAACAGTTTCAAAATTGCAAGGCACTGTAATGATTGCACAATTTATTTCTTCATCTTGGGAAAGCTTTGCTTTTGCTGTTACTTTGAGATCTTTTAATACTTCTGCTGACAGCTCCTCTGGTTTAAGTTTTTTATTACATAACACAAATTCTTTAATTTGCTGTGTGCCCATCCATCTTTTAAACCCTCCAACAGTATTATTGGGGTCATCCAGAAGTCTCTCATATGCCTTTCTTCCAACCATTACTGTCCCCTTTTCGTCTATCCGCACCACAGATGGAGTAAATTCACTTTGTAAGTAATTCTTAAAAATTATCACGTCTCCATTATCCCTACACGCTATCTCTGAATTTGTCGTACCTAAATCAATTCCAAAATCTATTGTATTTCTTTTCATAATTTACTCCTTTTTAATTTCTTTTGATTTACCCACTATTACTTCTCCTAGGAATATTACTTTTCCTTTTAAATAAACTGATGGTTTTATGGTCTCAATTATCTGCATTTTCCCTTCAGGAAGTCCGTCAATCTCTTCTATATGCAGCACTTTCAAAGATAATCCGTCATTATAAGCTGCCCCGGTATGTTCACATATTTCTATTTCATGTTTTATGAAAACATCCTTAATGCGCTGTATCTGGTCACCAATTGAAGCATTCTTGGATTTTTCACTTTTTATCATATCGTCTTTTGCTTTTTCGCACCTTTTTTCAAGTCTCCAAATTTCAATCGCCAATGAAGAGATAAAATCCATAAAAACTGTTAATTCAGATTCTTCAAATACATTATCGCGTGATATGAATTTACATCCACTGGCAATACATCTTTCAAATTGCGCACAATCTTTGAAAAAATATATGAGTCTTTTATTGTCCTTACTTTTGGAAATTTTAATCTTTGGTTTTAGGAACATTAAACTCCTCCCTTCTCATTTAACTCTCTAAATTTATTAAATATAAGGTGCATAAAAATAAAGTAACTTATTAATTATGCTACGCTCTTTTTTACTTTCCCTTATCTTCTAATTATTATTCTGAGGTATAATTAGCTTCTGGCCAGGTTTAATAAATCTTGGGTCTGACAATTTATTAATGGCAATAATTCTTTCAGTAGTCGTACCGAATTTTTCGGCAATTTTCCATATGTTATCGCCAGCTTCTACGACATAAATTTTATCTCTAACTTCTTCCTCGGATAATTGGTTCTGTATCTCCGGAGGAGTAATACCAGCATTATAAGATACTACTAAACTATCATGTGTTATTATGTCTTTTTCATATTCATCGTATAATTTTTCATATTCCAAATAAATTTTATTATAAGATTCAACAAGATTATCATGCTGCTCGATTTTTTGATTGTATTCATCTATCAATTTATCTTTACTGCCGGCCATAGCACCTTCTATTTGTGACTTTAACTTTTCCAACTCAGATTCTAAAGCTTCTATTTTATTACCTTCAACTTTTAGTGTTGCCTCCAATTCTAATATTCTTGTCTCTTTTTTTGTTATTGTTTCTGCTAAATTTTCTATTCTGATTTTTAATTGATTAAGATCGTTTTGTAACTTGATGTAGCCTGCATTACTGCTGGATAATGACGTACTTGTTGGAGGATTCCAAGTCACAGTATTGGTGGGCGATGATGTACTTGTTGATGTTTTATTAGCACTGTATGGTGGCGTACTTATTGTAGTTCTATTACTGGATGAATTATCAGGTAAATTAGGAAGAATAAAAAAATAAAAAATAATACCTCCCCAAAAAAGGAAAGGAACGATGCATCCCCAATTAAATCTTTTAGAAGATTGTTTGTTAGATTCTTTTCTAAAATTATTAATCTGCACTGTTCTCAGATTATTCTTTAACAATTCTTCATCTTTTTCATGCTCTTGTCTGGTATATGTTGTAGTCGCATATTCAAGCGCTTTCCTTATCATTTCATATGCCTGATTAACTTTATATACTTTATTTTCTTTTTCATCTTGTGGAAGATTAGTGTCTGCTATTAAAATATTATTTAATATTATCGCACAATTTCTTATAACTTTTGCTATTTCGTTTTTTGCTAATGCAAAATCAGAGATAGAGTTTGGATCAACCAGACTACCTTCATAGATAATATCTGTAACATTATCAATAAGCTTGGAATAAATATCAATAATTACTTTATCTGCATCTACATCTCCTTTATCGACTCTTTTGAGTTCTTCTGCCGCATTCTGAACATATCTGTTCAATAAATCCGTTTGAGATAAAAGTACTCTATTAAATCCTTTTCTTAAAACTTCTGATGGAAATGGCGACTTATTAGGAATCCAATCTTCATTTAACAAACTTGAATGTTGTTTTACTCTTTCGTAATCTTTTGAGATTAGTGCATCAGATATAAATGTAAAATTTGGTGCAATAATATCTTGTAGAAGGTTATCACAAATTTCATTAACTTTAATGGAGGATAATCTTGGATCGTCAATTTTTTCAGCTTTATTTTTTACCATTTCCCGAAACACTTCGTTTGAAGCAAGTAAAATAAATCGATTAATAACCACTTTCCAATTATTCCAGTGCTCCTCATTTAAAGTAATATTTTTTTCTTTTATTTTTTTTGTCTCGTCTATATATCTAACATTGTTCTCTTCTTCAATAACGCTACTATGTGCTAATATAATCTGATTTATAAATGCAGACATTGATTTTTTAGTGGGATTTTCTTCTGTTATTAGAACATTCCATGTATTGTGCGCTCCCTCGCGATTATTTTGTATGAGGTAATTTATAGCCCTAGTATCACAATCAGTTTCAGACCAAAACCAAAAAATCTCCTCTTTTAATCGTGAAATGGGGTTTTCTAAGCGCTGTAAAGCGTTAATTACGCTTTGCTCATTCCTATCTAATTTTCCCATCCATGGGAAGTCATATTCATACACAATTTCCATACCAAGAGACATTTTTACCTTAATTTCATTTACACGTTTCATTATTTCATGCATAGAGACATTCGACCTAAGACCTAAAATCCTAAATGCATTATTTTGATATCGAAACATTCAAAAATCTCCTTCTTCTTAATTGATTCCCTATATTATGTTTGGTAACAAATATTATTTATTATGTCGCTTCTACCCCTCTTCTAATTAAGATATATTTCTTCTTTGGCTTTTCTCTATTTTTTAAATTATGCTGTTTGTATTTTTCGAAAATACATTTATATTATTCTTATTGCAAATATAAAAAGGATTGCGGTAACAATATCTAAAGGTATCCAGATACTTCGAGAAAGATAAATGGGAGCTAAAGGATTAAAAAGTATGGCAATAACTATAAATACTACTTTTGCCCAATCGATATTTTTCTCAAAAACTTGAAAAGCTAATAAAATAGATGTTATACAAGTTATCCATCTCAAAAGTGCGTAATAACCATAAGGCCATTCAACTATTGCTGCGAATAACATAAAAATGCTTAAAATGATAAAATATTTCATAAAATTCGTTTCATCTTTTCGCTTAGTCATTTTATTATATGTCTTCTTATATTTTATATTAATCTAAAAAAATATTTATACCTAAGAAACAAAAGATCCGAGGATTCATAACTTTACATTTCCTTTTGATAAATTTTAGCGAAGTACCATATATGTAAAAAGAACCTTCACTACCACACTGTGTGTTATGCAATTTTGATTTATTTATTTTTAAAAATATTGTGTTACACGATATAAGAATTATCTCTTATAACAATTAATAAATATTACATTTCTTCAATATAACAACTCGGTATTGCATTAATAAATCTAGACTTTTTCCATTCGGTATTTTGTTTTTTTGTTATTTTTTTATCTCTTTTATCGGAATGCAAAAGATATAATTCTTTTTTTGCCCTTGTCATAGCAACATACAATAAACGGCTATCCTCATCTATATTCTTTTGCTTTTTTTGAGGCAATATACCATCTTCTAGTCCAACAATGAATATATAATCTGCTTCTAGACCTTTTGCTTTTTTCATTGTAAGAATTCTGACATTAGATTTACTTGAAATATTAGTTGATTGGATGATACTAATAATTGAATTTATTTCTTTTTTAAAACCAGGAATATCTTCCCAGATTTTTAACTCTTGATTCATTATTGTTAATAAATTTATAGGATTTTTTTCCAGCCTATAGGTTTTTTTTATATTTGAAAGGACATTAATCACTTCACAAAATATTTTATCTTTTTTCATTTTTTTTACTTGAGTATATAAAGTTTGCCCCTTCCCTATTTCCTGCCAAAAATTACTTATGTAATTTAAAAAGATATTCCTTTGAAGGGTAGAATTTATTTTTTTCTTAATGATCTTTTCAATTATAATTCTAAATTGAAAATTTTCACTTGTTTCCTCAAGCCATTTCAGCAGAAGAACAATTAGAAACATATCAGTTTTTTCAATTTCAAATTCACAATCAAAATTAATATTTCTTTTTCTTAAAGCTTTTGTTATAGGTTTGGCATAATTAAGTAGAGGAATTAATATAATGCTATCGGATGAAGGTCCTATTTCCTTTATCTTTCTTGCAATAAACTCTGCTTCAAAATTTTGATGTTCAAAGTTGCACAACTTAATTCTAGTAGAAACATTTTTTTCGAATTGTATTTTTTCTATAAAATTACCATTGTTATATTTATTATAATTTTGAACCATAGAAAACGCTCCCAAAAAAATATTCTTAGGACACCTATAATTGTATGTTAAATTTCTGGTAATGGAATCCGAGCCATAATCAATGTGAAAATTGTTTATATATTCAGGATTTCCTCCTCTAAAACTATAAATGCTTTGATAACTATCTCCAACAGCAAATAATTTTTCTTCTCTTCCCTTACATAGCAATTTTATTAATTTGCATTGCGCATAATTAATATCCTGATATTCATCTACTAATAAATATTCCATGTTTTTATGTATTTTAGGTAAAATATCTGGTTCTTTTTCAAGGAGTTTACAAGCAAGAAATATTTGTTCATCAAAATCAATATAATTAAATTTTTTTAATAATTTTTTATACTCAAAACATATTCTGCATTTGATACTTTCTTCATTTTTTATGCACTTTCCTTCCTGTCTGCACTTTATAGTTTTATCGGCATCTTTTCTCTGTAATCCGATAATTTGTGCACAATCACAAATAAGTAATTCTCTTAAAATATTTGGAGTAAGCGTGGTTGGAGGTTTTTCATATTCTAATTTTCGATAATTTTTTTTTACAATTCTATTAGCAAATCCGTGTATAGTGCAGATTATTGAAGGTTGTAATTCGCTATTTATATAAACCTTTTTGTCATTTATAATACTGATCCTCTTTCTCATATTAATGGCTGCTTCATTAGTAAAAGTAATAACTATAATTTTTTTAGGATTAATATTTTTCTCCATTACTAAGTATCTCATTTTATAAGCTAAAGTATAAGTTTTGCCCATTCCAGGACCTGCAATTATTAATATTGGTTTGTTAATCTTCACAATTTCCTCTAAAATATTTTTTACCAAAATATTTCTCACTTTACTAAAAATACTAATATTATCTGAACTGTTTCTTAAAATATTAACTATTTAATTATCAACAATAAAAAGTTAATGTTTATATTTATTATTTCCACTCATTTAAAAAGACGCCAAGAATCTTGTTTTAAAAACCCTTCAAGAAAGTTAGAAAAAGTTATTGAATGATTAATCATGTGCAATCTCTACTATCAAATTATCTTTTTAAAGCTTTTATAATTACATCTTCCTGAAGCAATCCATGTCTAAAAAGGGTTACTGGAAATACATTCAGCTTAGATTGCTTAAACTCTTCATAGATATTAACCAGAGTTTGAGCTTCAACAAGGGTTACTTTTAAGTCATAAAAAGTATTACATTCATGAATAAAATCATCGGTAAAACAACCGGAAACAATGATAATTCCTTTAATGTTAAAGCCATTCCTGCTATATATTTGGGCATAGGATTTGACTTGCCTGATTACGCTGGAAAATTTAGAATATTCTTTTTTTGAAGATTTACACTCTATAATGATTATCTCTTGATTACCTAAATCCAAAATAATATCTGCTTTATCCCTTTTTGAATTGATCCTTTTCTTTAATTCTTCATTGACATTCAAGCTCAAGCGTTTAAAGATAGCCTTGGTAGTATTTTCAAAGGCCAGACCAATGTCTTTTGATTTTATTTCAATCCCGTTGTTTTTTAAGCCATTGATATCATTATTGGCAATTAATACATAATTCTCAATATAGATATTCTCGGATTCACGGTAACTGGATAGTATACAGTTAATAATGTTCTTCCCTCTATAAGAAATATTTTTATCAACACAGAAGGATTTAAGATCATCTAATGGTGTTAAATAAAGAATGTCTTTGGGATAAATATTGTAATCTAACAGAGTTTCACTGATTAACTCTACCTTTGATTCAATTTCAAATTCAGTTCTTAGTAATTTTTCCATATTATTTATCTTCTTTAGATCTAGCAACATCCTTTCAAAGCCATCTCTGGAAATACCGATATTTTTATCTTTATCCAAATTTTTAAAATGACCCATTAAACGATCAATTCTTTCATCTACCGTCTTACCATAAGAAGTGAGATGTATTTCTAATTTGTTTTCAATAATGTCATATAAAATTTTCTTTTTCTCATTTTCTTTTGTATCATCATTAAAAATCTCATCACTTAAAATCTTCCTAACACTCACACCCTTTTTGATAATTGATTCAATTTTTTCATATCTTTCTATTTCTTTAATCCCATGATTTTTCTTAATCTTATTGATCTGTCTATCATCAAGACATTTGACAATTCTACGAGTATATTTTTCTGCCAAATTAATCCCTTTGATTTCCCTTAACATATCGATTATTTCATCTGGGATATAAATGTTTTGCATGCTCTTTTTGAAAAATCCAATACCATGATCTCTTAATTTCCTAATCGATTCATCTATATCGTGCTTTTCTAATTCACAGTTTCCTATAGCTAAATATAGTAAGGTTCGATACTCATCACTGGAAAGGTCTAGCTCATTTTTTAATGTAAACAAAATACTCCATTCATCTGAACTAATTCTGGCTTCGTTACCGGTAGATATATCATTATTGAATGCTGTTTTAGTGCAATTGAGAAAAATGCGGTAATCTCTAATTCTTTTTGATTCAATATCCCCATTTTTACTTTCTAATATTTCTTTAAAAAATTTCATTCTTTCTTTTACTGATTTGATCTCTTTTTCAACCAGAATTTTAAACCAGTCCCGTGACATAATGCAGTTTCCATCTCTGACGATGATATCAGAAAGAATATCT
>Ga0210003_1003543_pt1 | contig 12659 bp, 10 predicted proteins | sample LantaG_FD_182804 | JGI IMG/M metagenome (GOLD analysis project Ga0210003, IMG submission 182804) | Deep subsurface microbial communities from Baltic Sea to uncover new lineages of life (NeLLi) - Landsort_02402 metaG (SPAdes) (version 2) | ecosystem: Environmental > Aquatic > Marine > Oceanic >...
GAAAAAATACAAAAATTAGCGGGAGAAAAAATAGAAGATAATTACAAAGACCTATTTAATTATCCTGTGATTATAAATGTTGGTAGATTAACCAAACAAAAAGGTCAATGGCATTTGATAAGGGCATTTAAAAAGGTTAAGGAAAAAATAACAAATATAAAACTTATAATTTTAGGAATAGGAGAATTAGAGGATTATTTAAAACAATTAGTTGAAGAACTGAATTTAGAAAAAGATGTGTATTTTTTAGGATTTCAAAAAAATCCCTTTAAATTTATTTCTAAATCTAAAATATATGTTTTTCCTTCGCTTTATGAAGGTTTTCCAAATGCTCTCGTTGAAGCTATGGCTTGCGGAATTCCAGCAATTTCATCAGATTGCAAGTCAGGACCAAGAGAAATATTAGCACCAGAAACAGATTTAAAAATAGAAACAAAAACCATAGAATACGCAAAATATGGAGTATTAATTCCAGTTTGTGATGGCAATTATTATAATTCTCACTTACCATTAACGGATAAAGAAAAAATATTGTCAAAAAGCATTGTAGAATTATATTCATCTAAAGAGTTATTAGAAAACTATACCGTTAAATCAAAAGAAAGAGTAAAAGATTTTGATAAAGATAAAATTATTTTGGAGTATGAAAATATTTTAAAATAAAAATATTTTCATACGATTAGGTATGAGGTGATTATAAATAGATACAATTATAAATTCAGTTTTATTTTTATACATCCTTAGTCTCTATATTTTTACCTTTGTGCCGGGTTTAAATCAGGTTTCAAATATAATTGCTGGTGTATTTATTTTAATAGCAGCGACAAAGATATTATTACAAAGAAAAAAATTTATATTTATTAATAATAATGGTTTTTTATTTTTTTATTTTATATTTATTACGGTTTGTATTATTTCCTATTTTTATTCCTTAGAATCAGCAACATCTGTAATTATGATAAAAACGCTCTCTTTATATTTTATTTTTATAGTAACTTTGGTTAATTATGTTGATGATTACGATAAGCTAAGAAAATTAATTAAATATTTTATTTATTCAGGAATTATTGCTTCTTTTTATATTCTATTTAATTTTTTGTATAATTATGGTTTTTCTCGTTTTTTTAGATTAGGTGGAGTTTTAGGGAATCTTAATACTATGGGAATTATTATTGGGATAGCTACTACATTCTTATTTTATTTTTTAGTTTTTGAGAAAAAATATCTTTACCTATTTCCCATTATTATTACATCTATAATGGTTTTGTCAACCGGATCAAGGACGGCTTTAGTATTTGTTGTTTTAAATATTTTATTTTTAATTTATTTTAAAAACAGAAGTAGTTTTAAGGGAAAATTAAAGGCTGTAATCTTAATTCTTTTATTATTCTTGTTATCTTACTATTTAATATTCAATATTCCTATTTTTTATACGGTAATGGGGAGAAGGGTAGAAAGTTTTATAGCTTTTTTTAGTGCTAGTGGAACGAATGAAGGTTCAATTTTAATGCGAAATTATATGATTAAATTTGGAATCGAAAAATTTAAAGAAAAACCTATTTTTGGTTGGGGCATAGCGAATTATAGAATATTATTAGATCAGGATATCGGGTGGGAAACATATGCTCATAATAATTATATAGAGTTATTAGTTGATGTTGGCACTATTGGTATGGTTGTTTATTATTTGATGTATATTTTTAGCCTATTTAAATTAAAAAAAATAAAAATAGGAATATATGAAAATTATAAATATCTATTTATATCTTTGTTTTTATCTGCTTTAATAATTGGTTATTCGTCTATTTATTACTATAGTAAGCATTTTTACATTTTACTTGCAATGGCTTCGGTAGTAATTAACTTAAAAGAAAATAACAAGGCAATCATTGTAAAAGAAGACAAAATAGTAGTGTAACTATTTAAATTATTTAATTCTTTTGGATACAAATAAATAATAAGGAATTTTTAATAGAAAAGAAGCAGAAGATTTGAATTATTTATATTGGAGGTTATAGGGTGGAAAAAATATTAGTTACCGGTGCAGCAGGATTTATTGGTAGTAAAGTTTCAGAGATGCTTCTTGAAGAGGGATATGATGTTATAGGGGTAGATGATCTTAATGATTATTATGATATTAAACTCAAAATGTGGCATCTTGATAATTTAAAAAAACATAGCAATTTTAAATTTTATAAAATTGATATTGAAAATTATGAACGATTGAAATCAATATTTCAATTAAATCATTATGTTGCAGTTATTAATTTAGCAGCTCGTGCAGGAGTGCGTTACAGCTTAGAGAATCCATTTATTTATCTTTCCACAAACGCTGGTGGTAATCTAAATCTATTAGAATTATGTAAAGAATTCAATGTTCCTAAATTTATACTTGCCTCAACTTCATCTCTTTATGCTGGTCAAAAAATGCCATTTAATGAAGAGTTACCGGTAAATGCTCCTATTTCTCCCTATGCTGCCTCAAAAAAATCTGCGGAAGCAATGGCCTATACTTATCATTACTTATATGGTCTAGATGTGTCAATTTTACGTTATTTTACGGTTTATGGTCCGGCAGGTAGGCCTGATATGAGTATATTTAGATTTATAAAGTGGATTGTGGAAGGTTCTCCATTAGAGATTTTTGGAGATGGTAGGCAGGAGAGAGATTTTACTTATATCGATGATATTGCCAGAGGAACGGTTAAAGCATTGAAGACTTTAGGATATGAGATAATTAATTTGGGGAATAATCATCCTCATAAATTATCTGAAGCTATAAATTTAATTGAGAAATATACTGGCAAAGGAGCTCGATTTGAGTATAAAAAATTTCATAAAGCTGATATGAAAGCTACTTGGGCAGATATTAATAAAGCAGAACGACTTCTTGATTGGCAGCCGCAAGTAAGTTTAGAAGAAGGAATAAAAAGGACAGTAGAATGGACGAAAGATAATTGGGATTGGTTAAAAGATATAAAGATTACTTGATTCTATCCCTTATAATATAATTTTAACTTTGCGGAAACTCCCAATCTGTAAAAGTGGGGATGGGAGTAATTTCCTGTATCACTCATCCGTTCTTTGATTAACACGAAGGGCAGAAGAATATCACAGGTTTTACCTGTGGATTAATATAAAACTCGTCTGAAGGGGATCGAGCGGCGTAGCTCGAAAGTTTAAAAAAGTGCCACAACGACTTGTTTGTGAGTTTTTTACTAGTTCAATTTATGGATTATAAAGAGGTATTTTTGAATATGTTACAAACAAAAAGAAAAATTAATTGCCATTCAAAGGTTATTAATATTTTATATATAAGCCCTTTATCTCCTCCTTATGGCGGATTAGCATCTTGGACAGAAATTATACTGAAGAAAGGTTTGCCATACCCTTTCAAAGTCCACATTGTAAATACAGGGCAGATTAATAGAACTCTTTTTGATCCGCTAAGATTAAATTTTAGTGAGGTAAAAAGAAATATAAGTATACTATGGAAGCTATTAAAAGTTATAAAAAAACAAAAAATAGATCTTATTCATCTAAATTCAAGTTTGGCACAATTTGGAATTTTTAGAGATTGGTTATGTACTTTTATAAGTAGGATTTATAAAATTCCATATGTAATACATCTACATATAGACGTTGAAGTAAGATCTAAAAAGGCAATCACATTTAATGGGAAACCTTTTTTGTACCAAAATATATTTCGACGAGCAAGTGCAATAATTGTGCTTAATAATCAAAGCAAGGAAACAGTATTGTCTTTGGGGGATTTTGTAGACAAAACATTTTATCTACCCAATTTTGTTGATATAGATTCTATCCCTACTAAAAAGATGTACATAAGCGAAGGAAAATATTCAAATGCAGTATTTGTTGGTGCCTTAACAGAATCCAAAGGTGTTTATCAACTTTTAAAAGTATTGCGAAAAACATTAAATTTAAAAATTACATTTATAGGGGAACCTACAAAAGGTGTTCAGGTAAAAGTACAAAGATTAATTAGGAAGTATAATATTTCTGAAAGAGTATTTCTTAAAGGTGTTTTGCCAAATAGAGAAACTCTTGATATTATGTCACTATCAGATTTTTTTATCTTTCCAACACATGAAGAAGGATTTCCTATCAGTGTAGCTGAGGCAATGGCCATAGGTCTTCCAGTTTTGGCTTCACCAGCTGGGGCTATTCCTGATATGATAGAGGATGGCAAAGGTGGGTATATAATAGATCCAGAGAATATCGAGGGATATGTAAAGGCTATTAATATTTTTGAAAGAAATAGAGAATTGTTATTTCAAATGGGAAAGTATAATCAAGAGAAAGCCAAAACTAATTATGATTATCCAATTGTAGTAGAAAGAATATGTAAATTATATAAAACAGTGTTAGGTTTTGATTTAATTATCTCAGAAAAAACCTAAAAGGAGAAATAACCAATGAAAAAAGCTCTCATCACCGGTATTACCGGTCAGGATGGTTCCTATCTGGCAGAGTTTCTGCTTTCTAAAGGATACGAAGTTCATGGTATGATAAGACGAGCCAGCACCTTTAATACCAGCAGGATAGACCATATCTATAAAGACCCTCATATGAGATGAGGGGGGTAAGGTTACATCTTCATTATGGAGATTTAAGTGATTCCGGTCAGCTTACCAATCTTATCTATAATATTAAACCCGATGAGATTTACCATTTGGGTGCTCAGAGCCATGTTAGGGTTAGTTTTGATATGCCGTAATATACCGGAGATATCATCGGATTGGGGACTACCCGGATATTGGAAGCGGTAAGAAGAAGAGGAATTTTTAGCTATCGGTACTATCTGTGTTTATCACAAATTTAATCCGATTCATTTTAAGGAAGAAGACTTATGGAATGGTTATCCCTATGGATTTTGAAGAGGGAATGAGAAGGACGATTGAGAGGTATAGAGAAAATAGAGAGCGATTTTGAAAGGGTGAAAAATATTAGTTGAAGAGAAAAATATTAGTTATTGAACAGCATTTTTATCCTGAAGTAGCTGCTACAGGGCAATTATTATTAGATTTATGTGAGGATTTAGTAAAAGCTGGTTACCAGGTTAAGGTAATTACAGGAAATCCCACAGAATTATATCAGAAAAAAACAAATATTCCCAGAAGAGAAAACTACCAGGGAATAGAAATAGTTCGTCTTAGAAATACCGCCTTAAGCAAATATAATATGGCTGGTAGAGTTATAAATTATTTGACTTTTCATTTATCGATTTTTTTCCATATAATATTTTCAAAAAGACCAGATTTAGTATTAGTCTTATCTAATCCTCCTTTTATTTCCTTTCATGGTTTAATACTAAAAATATTTAAAAAATGTAAAGTAATTTATAATGTTCAAGATTTATTTCCTGACTTGGCAGTAGAATTAGGGAAATTAAGGAATAAGCCCTTTATTTTTGTTTTAAGGACTCTGTCTAATTATATTATCAGAAAGATGGATAAGGTGATAGTGGTAGGAGAATACATGAAGCAAAAGGTAAGGAAAGATGCATTAAGAGATATGAAGACTGATCATATTGTTACCATACATAATTGGGCTGATGGAAATAAGATAAAAGTAATAAATGTGGGAGCGGGAGAAAATTATTTAAAAAAAGAATGGGGTCTGGAAGGTAAGTTTGTTATTTTATATTCTGGTAATATAGGGTACCTTCATGAATTTGATACTATAATTTCGGCGGCGGAAGATATACAAAATAAGGGATATAAAGATATTGTTTTTGTTTTTATAGGTGAAGGGATTAAAAAAGAATATATCAGGAAAAAGGCTGAAAAAAAAGGTTTAAATAATATTTTATTTTTCCCTTATCAGCCTAGGGATATGTTAACTTATAGTTTAGGTTTAGCCGATGTTTCTTTGGTGACCCTAGAGAAGGGTTTTGAAGGTATGGTTGTTCCCAGTAAGATATATGGAATTTTAGCCAGCGGAAGACCGATGATTGGAGTAGTTGGAAGAGATAGCGAAATTATAGAGATTATAAAAAAAGGAGAATGCGGAAGGATTGTAAAGATTGGGGATTGTCAAGGTTTAGTGGATAGCATATTGGTTTATTATAAAGATAGGAAAAAGTGCTGGGAAGATGGGTTGAATGGTCGAGAATATTTTGAGAAGAATTTTGATAGGAAAATTGCTACGAAGAAATATATTAAGGTAATTGAAGAGACATTGAAGTCTTGATTTTTTGTGTGTTTAAAGAATAGAATAAAGAAAAGGGGATAGAATACTTTAAAAGATAGGTTGCAAGTTACAAGTTGCGAGTTACAAGTTGCGAGGTGCGAATACAGTGATAAGTAATGAGTAATGAGTGATGAAGAAATAAAATACAAAATCAATCTACCGGTCTACCGGTCTTCCAGTCAAAATAGTCGTTAGTATTTAGTAAAGAAAATACAAAAGATTATTTAATTAACTAATTGACCAATTAGAATACAAGATATAAAAATGGTTTCAAGTTGCAAATGCAGGGAGTCTACCAGTCGTCCAGTCTGCCAGTCTACCGGTCGAGAATAAATACAAATACAAAGAAAAGAGGGAAAAGAGGGAGGGAGAGGGGATAAATACATAGACAGGCGAGACGCCTGTCCTACGGGGATATCCCTTCGAGGGGAGAGAGCTGAAAAAAAGTTTTACAATGTGGAAAATATTTTAATAAAAAAGAAGGAGTTTTAAATATTGTGTCGTATATAGAAAGTATGCAGCAGAGTTTTGATTTTTAGCTGACTGCTTTCGCAGGTACGGGTTTTGCAGTTAAAAAAAATTAAATAAATAAAAAGGGAAAATATGATATTTTTAATCCTTATCGTTTCATTTGCAGTTAGCTTTTTTGTCTTTCCCCTAATGATTCCTCGTTTGAAAAGGTCAGGGATTGTAGGAATAAACATGAATAGTGAGAAACATGAAGAGATTCCCGAAATGGGTGGATTAGTAATCGCCGTTGGTTTTGGAGCAGGAATAGTTTTTGCTATTTTTTTAAGGGTTTTTTATAATTTGTTTCCTTCAGTTAGTTTAATCTCTGTATTGGCTGTCTTGGCAACGGTATTAATCGTAGTATTAATTGGTATTTTTGATGATCTAATATCTATACGACAAACGACCAAGGCATTTCTACCGATATTTGCCGCCTTGCCTTTAATGGCCATAAAAGATGGATATTCTATAATCAGAATTCCTTGTATTGGATTGATAAATTTTGGAGTTTTTTATCCTTTAGTGCTAGTTCCTTTGGGAATTACCGGAGCAGCTAATGCTGTAAATATGTTGGCTGGATTTAATGGGTTGGAAGTAGGGATGGGAGTAATGGCGGTGGGCTCGTTGGCAATTATTGCTTATTTAATTGGACAAACTACTGCTCTTATAATTTTATTGGCAGTCCTGGGAGCATTATTAGCTGCTTTGTATTATAATTGGTATCCCGCAAAAATATTAATAGGAGATGTGGGGACTTTAAGTATTGGAGCAGTTATAGCCTGTGCGGTGATTGTCGGTAATTATGAAACCGCCGGAGTGATTATCACCATTCCTTATGTCGTAGATTTTTTAATCAAAGCGAAAAATAAATTTCCTTACAGTTTTGGGATTTATAGAGATGGTAAGTTATATTGCCCCGATAATAGACCAGTAGGATTGTGTCAATTGATAATGAAAATGTGTGGAGGGATTAGTGAAAGGAATTTGGTACTGGTATTGATGGGGATTGAAGCGGTGTTCGGAGTAATTGCGATTTTACTATATATATAGATAGCGGATAGGAAAACAGTATCGAGTATCGAGTATATAGTATATGGTGAGGAAAAGAAATGCAAGAAAAACAGTTTTCAGTTCACAGTTTTCAAATAACAAAAGCCACTAATTGCAAGATATAAATTTCAGTCTGCCAGTTTGCCAGTCTAAAAGATAAGTTGCAAGTTACAAGGTGCAAGTTACAAGGTGCAAGATGCAAGGTGCAAGATGCAAGGTGCAAGATATAAATTTCAGTCACCCAGTCTGCCGGTCTACCGGTCCTCCAGTCGGGAAAATACAAAAGAAGTTGCAAGTTCCGAGTAAAGAAATAAAATACCAAGAAAGATGCGGGTTACTCCCCGTCTTTCTCGTAGGACAGGCGTCCCGCCTGTCATTTTTTATGTTTAGAAAAGAGTATATGGTATAATAATTTAAAAATAAATTTTGAAATCGAATCCGATTTGTAATATAATTTATTTAAGTTCATTTGATGAACATATAATTAGTGGATAGGGAAACAGTATCGTGTATCGAGTATACAGTATATAGTAAAGAAAAAATAAAAGTTGCAAGTTACCAAATTCTAGTTGCAAGCAGTGAAAAAACAAAATTCGAAATACAAGATAAATTTTAGCTAAAATGTATAGTTATGGTTTGGGAGAGAAACGTAGGAAAGAAAATACAGATGAAAAAGATACAAGATATAAAAAAAGTTGCAAGTTGCAAGGTGCGAGATATAAATTTCAGTCACCCAATCTGCCGGTCTACCGGTCCTCCAGTCGGGAAAATACAAAAGAAGATGCAAGTTGCAAGTTGCAAGTTAAGATGAAAGATAGAAGACAAGAGCAAAAAGAGCATAGACTGAATGCGAAGAGGGGGAGAGAATATGAAAATATGTATTATTGGGACTGGCTATGTAGGTCTTGTTACCGGAACATGTCTTTCTGATTTTGGATTGGAAGTTACCTGTGTAGATAAAGATAGTGAAAAAATTAAAGGTCTTAATAGTGGCAAAATTCCTATCTACGAGCCAAATTTAGAAACCTTAATTAAAAAAAATATTTTAGCCGGTAGACTTACCTTTACCACTGACTTGGAAAAAGCGGTAAAACAATCCAAAGTCATCTTCATAGCCGTAGGCACTCCCTCCAACAATGACGGTTCAGCTAATCTCAAACAGATTGAAAAGGTAGCTCAACAAATTGCCCATTCCATAAATGAATACAAAGTAATAGTTAATAAAAGCACCGTTCCCATCGGCACCGCCGCTAAAATTAAAGAAATAATTAATAAAAATCAACCTACCTCAAAACCTTTTGACTTCGATATCGTCTCCAATCCGGAATTCCTCCGGGAGGGCTCAGCGGTCTATGATTTTACACATCCCGACAAAATAGTACTCGGCACTACCAGCCCTAAGGCTTTAAAAATAATGCAAGAAATCTACCGTTCGCTCTACTTAATCGATACACCTTTTGTTATTACTAATCCTGAAACTGCTGAATTAATCAAATATGCCTGTAATGCCTTCTTAGCCACTAAAATTACCTTTATTAATGAGATTGCCAACCTTTGTGATAAAGTGGGAGCAGATGTGCATCAGGTAGCCAAATCTATGGGTCTTGATGGCCGTATCAGTCCCAAATTTCTCCATCCTGGTCCAGGCTATGGCGGCTCCTGTTTTCCTAAAGATACCGAAGCACTTTATCATTTTGCCTCTACTTGCGGATATGAATTTAAGCTTTTAAATGGAGTAATCTCAGCCAACAAGCGGCAAAGAGAACTAATGGTAGAAAAAATTAAACATCACCTGGACGACCTTAAAGGAAAGACCATCGGCATTTTAGGCCTTGCCTTCAAACAAAATACCGATGATATTCGGAAATCCCCGGCAATTGATATTATTCAACTCTTACTTAAAGAAGGCGCCCAGGTTAAATGTTTTGACCCCCTGGCTATGGATAATGCAAAAAAGATTCTCTCTGAAATTAAATATTGTGAGAATGAATATGATACTGCACAAGAAAGTGATGCTTTGGTGATAGCTACCGAATGGAATCAATTTCGTAATTTAGATTTATTAAAAATAAAAAAACTATTAAAATCTCCCATCCTGATTGACCTAAGAAACTTATACGATCCAGCTAAAGTAAAATCCTTTGGCTTCACTTATGAGGGAGTAGGAAGATTATAAAGAGTTAAAAATGGATATTAAATATTGAAAATTAATGATATTTTAAAAAATAAAATAAAAAAAATAGAACTATCCGATGGATTTAAAAAATATTTTGTAAATACAGGCTGGCTATTCTTTGAAAGAATTATCGGGATGGCTGTAAGTTTTTTTGTGGGTGTTTATGTAGCACGCTACTTAGGTCCGGCTAATTTTGGATTATTGAGCTACGCAGGCAGTTTCGTGGGACTTTTTATAGCGTTAGCAACTTTAGGACTCGACGGTATTGTAGTTAGAGAACTGATTAAAGATGAGAAAAAGAGAGATGAATTACTTGGTACAGCTTTTATTTTAAAAATTATCGGCTCAGTATTGTTACTTGGAATGATTACTATAGCCGTAAATTTTACCACAAATGATAGATTTACCAATATTCTCATTTTTGTGATTGCAACCGGGGTAATTTTTCAATCTTTTAATGTAATAAATTTATATTTTCAGTCAATAGTATTATCGAAGTATAGCGTTTTTGCTAAAACAATATCTGGGATTTTAGTGGCACTTATAAAACTTGTACTTATACACTTTAAAAAAGGACTTATATTTTTTGCAATTGTGGCGTTTATAGGGAATATAATTCTGGCAACCGGATTTATTATAATGTATGCAAAGCAAAAGTTAAGTTTATTTAATTGGAGGATAAAATTAAATTTAGTAAAAAATTTATTAAAAGATTCCTGGCCGTTAATGTTATCGGGCATAGCAATTTCTATATATATGGCAATTGACCAGGTAATGATTAAAAATATGCTGGATGCAAGTGCTGTGGGTAATTATGCAGTAGCAGTTAGATTATCTGAAGTATGGTATTTTATTCCGATAGCTATTACAAGTTCAGTTTTTCCGGCAATAATTAATGCAAAAAAAATAAGCGAAAAATTATATTATGAGAGATTACAAAAATTATATGATTTGATGGTTTGGTTAGCATTAGGCATAGCTTTACCGATTATGCTTTTATCGAATAATATTGTAAATATATTATTCGGTATTCAATATCAACAAGCTGCAGGTGTATTGCAAATATATATATGGGCTACCGTGTTCGTATTTTTAGGGGTAGCAAGCAGCCAATATTTATTAGCTGAAAATTACACAAAAATATCATTTTTTAGAACATTAATCGGAGCAATAATTAACATTATATTAAATATTAATTTTATCCCAAAATATGGAATAAATGGCGCTGCAATCGCTACGGTGTTATCTCAATTTGTAGTAGTTTTCTCAATTATATTAATTCCAAAAACAAGATTTAATGTTATATTGATGCTTAAATCATTTTTACTGATAAATTCTATCAAAAGGATATTTGAAAAATAATAGAATAACATATATAGAAATAATAATATTATGATCTTTTTGGAGGGCTCTTAATGAAAAAACGGATTTTAATAACCGGTGGGGCAGGTTTTATAGGTTCCTATCTTTGCGAAAAGTTTTTAAATAAAGGCAATGAAGTAATTTGTGTTGATAATTTTTTTACCGGAAGTAAGCAAAATATAGTTCATCTTCTTAGTAATCCTTACTTTGAAGTAGTCAGACATGATATTACTTTTCCTTTATACATAGAAGTAGATGAAATATATAATTTAGCCTGTCCGGCAAGTCCAATTTACTATCAATTTGACCCGGTGCAGACTACCAAGACCAGTATTATGGGTTCAATTAATATGTTGGGTCTTGCCAAAAGACTTAAAATAAAAATTCTTCAAGCATCAACTTCAGAAGTATACGGAGACCCGAAGATTCACCCCCAAACCGAAAGTTATCGAGGTAATGTAAATCCTATTGGACTAAGAGCCTGTTATGATGAAGGTAAAAGATGTGCGGAAACTTTATTTTTTGATTATAAAAGGCAACATAATTTAAAAATCAAAGTAGTAAGAATATTTAATACCTACGGGCCTCGGATGAGACCGGATGATGGGAGAGTTATAAGTAATTTTATTGTACAGTCCTTAAAAGGTGAAGATATTACCGTATATGGAGATGGAAGTCAGACCAGAAGTTTTTGTTATGTCGATGAAATGGTTGAAGGAATAATTAAGATGATGGATTCAAAAGAGGGATTTACCGGTCCGGTAAACATTGGAAATCCCAGAGAGTTTACTATTCTCGAGCTTGCTGAAAAAATAATTAGTCTTACTAATTCAAAATCTAAAATTATCTACAAACCTCTTCCTGAAGATGACCCCATACAAAGACAGCCAAATATTGATTTGGCCAAAAAAGAATTGGGGTGGGAACCTAAAATACAGCTCGATGAAGGCTTAAAGAAGACTATTTATTATTTTGAAAGGTTATTAAGCAATGAAAGATAATTTTATACCTCCTGGTCCACTTATAACGCCTGTATTATTTTTAATCTTTAATCGACCAGATACTACTCAGAAAGTATTTAATGCGATTAGGAAAGCAAAGCCAAAACAGCTTTTTATAGCTGCTGACGGGTCACGGCCGGATAAAGAAGGAGAGATAGAAAAATGTCAAAAGTCAAGAAAGATTGCCACTTCTGTGGATTGGGATTGTGAGGCAAAGACCTTATTTCGAGATAAGAATTTAGGATGTAAAATTGCAGTTAGTTCTGCTATCGACTGGTTTTTTGAAAATGTAGAAGAGGGAATTATATTGGAAGATGATTGCCTGCCTAGCCAGAGCTTTTTCTGGT
>Ga0210003_1003545_pt1 | contig 12645 bp, 12 predicted proteins | sample LantaG_FD_182804 | JGI IMG/M metagenome (GOLD analysis project Ga0210003, IMG submission 182804) | Deep subsurface microbial communities from Baltic Sea to uncover new lineages of life (NeLLi) - Landsort_02402 metaG (SPAdes) (version 2) | ecosystem: Environmental > Aquatic > Marine > Oceanic >...
CCTCCGGCCGATTTTTCTCAAAAAAACGTTGATTATCCAAAAAGTAGCGTTTAGAATCAGCAGCCGACATCAAAACATGAGGGAATACTATGCTAAAGACAAAGGAATTTACGATTGAGTTAGAAGGAATAGACGCGGGCGAAAACCCGCTTCGGTTGGAAGGCGAGAATAAAGGTATTGCCGAGTTAACTGAATCGATAAGCAGGATTGGCCTTATTAACCCTCTTGTTGTGGCTCCCGGCGCTGATGGTTACCGTTACCGTCTTATCGCCGGCCATCGCAGATTTGCTGCATGTAGAAGAGCCGGCCTTAAAGAAGTACAGGTTCGCATAATTGAAGGTGACCAACGCGAAATTTGCGAGATTGCTCTTGCTGAGAACCTCTTTCGAAAGGACCTTAGCCCCGTGGAAATGGCAGTGGCCGTGGTCGCTCTCATCAGGGAGGGTGGTATGGCTCGTGAGCAGGTCGCGAGTATTTGTCATCGCCCGAGTGCCTGGGTAAGAGAGCAGGAGGAAATCGTGAGCTGGCCGGCAGATGTCCAGAACGCCGTTCACAATGGCTGGTTGTCGGTTTCTGCCGCATCGAATCTTGCCCTCGTTCATGACGATGCTCATAAGAGCTTTCTGTTAAATCAGGCGAAACAAAAGGGCGCTACTGCTCGCGCTACTGCTGCATGGCTTCAGGCATGGCTTTCATCAGTTTCACCCCAACCGGTAATACCGGTGGCGAAGAAACCCTCTACTCCATCGATTTTGAAATCACCGACAAGCCAATCAAGCCCACCGGATAGCGGATAGCGCCTCGGCGATGATGCAATATCGTTCATAGCTTTGTGTCGGAGATGTCTCAATAATATTGGCGAGGCGCAAGCCAAGGCGCAACCAGGCGGGGGTCTCCGTAAGATTGGCGCTAAGACAGGTTAAAAATATTTTTGACAAATCGCAAAAAAACTTCTTGCAAAGCGTACTGTTCGGCGGATAATTACGAAATTGATATAGTTGAAAATGCATTGAAGAACAAGGCCTACGGATATGGGCCTGTTGATTAATACTTTTAACATGGAGGTTTTGAAAATGGCAAAGAAGAAACCAGCAAAGAAAGCAGCCAAGAAAAAGCCAGCAAAGAAGAAGAAAAAATAACAACTTGACGGTTGTAAATTACTCTGGAGCCATCATTGCTTGCGCATTGATGGCTCTATTATTTGGCTTTCTATGACAATTGGCCACTCACCACTCACCACTCACCATTCACCAAACCCATTTTTCTCAAAAAAAACCTTAATTCTCAAAAGAAACCCGATTTTTTCTTTGATTATTGACAGGGATTGTTTATAATCCTCCCGCGAATATTCGCGGTTTCTAATCAACATTTGAGCGACCGTTGACATAGGCGTCAGCGATTGATCTTAATCTATTGCTTTTATTCTTGGGAGGTGAATTATGGATTTGACAGAAGACCTTTATTCCAAAGCGAAAGAACCGTTGTGCAAAGTAGCAAAGTGGGACGATGAGTACCGTAAGGCTAAACCAAAAGTGCTGTTCATCCTCAAGGAGCCTTCGACGCGAAACAACGACCCTGATTACAACTTTCAGCGCGGCCTTGAGGATGAGAATTGGAAACAACTTCGCATGTGGAAACTTATAGCCTACTGCTCAGAAGGCCTGCAGGCTCTCGGCCGGGGCGAGGAGCCGAGGTTCCAAAAGAAAAAACCTGAAGAGTGCAAGAAACTACTCCGGTACTCAAGCTATATGAATTTGAAACGATTTGGCGCCGGGACAAGCTCAGATATGGGCTTGGTCGGCTTGCATGCGGGCCTTTTTTGGCCGTTAATGCTGTCTGAAATTAGAGAAATTAAGCCACAAATTATAGTTTGCTGTGCAACCTATTCAATTCTGAAGGAGCTTCTCGCCTGTTTGAACAAGTTGCCTGCGTACACTAAAGCCTTGGGCTATCCCGCCTGCGGTACTCTAGAACGAGATGCTGATAATGGCAGATGCGTATTCTGGAATTGCGAAGCGGCGGGCCAGAAGATGGCTGTTATAAACATGGCGCACCCGGCGAGGAAAAACCATAAGGAATACTTTGATGAATTGATGGAGCTTGCAAGTAAGGTATGGTGCCAAATAGAGAGTTAGACGCACTGAAAGAACATCGGATACTAGCTTTTGTGTTTCGAGCAGCCGAATCCTTGATATTTGCCCCAAAGAAATTGCAGGGCGGCTGATAGCGGTCAATATTGTAAGAATGATTATGCTGGAAGCGGCAATCGAGTGCGGCGTTGATCCGATCAGGATTAGTTTTGTCCATGCGGTCAGAGCAATTATAATGTTTTCACCGGCGTTGGCCGCAGAGCCTATCTGGAAACTGCCACAAATATACAGAACTATGCTTGCCGAGATAGCCGCACACCTTGTGCCTGAAAGGCCTGGCAGAAATGAACCGCGAGCCGTAACACGAGAGCGCAAACACTACCCAAGATTAAGAACCACACGAGAGCTATGGAGAAAGAGCTATGCTGCTTAAGGAACCGCCATTCGGGACAGCCACCTATTTTCCATAACCGATACTCCGCCTCCCTTCCGTGGTCCTCATTTCTCTATTCGGGTCACGGGTCACCTGTACTCGCGTTACCCGTACTCGTGCTACTCGTGAAACGGGTACGAGTACCACAGGTGCGAGCACGAGCGACGCGCCCACGATTATGGCGCGGAGCTGGCAGTATTGCCCAAAGCCTCAGCCTTTTTCTCTTTCGTGTCTGCAGGTTGAGTCGCGCCATTCGGTTCAGTCACCAGGTCCTGGACCATGTGGGGCCACTCGATAATTACACCACTCACTGTCTTGCCCGATTCCGCTGTGACATTCAATTGTGGAACCTTGCCTTGTACGGAGCATCCTCTCAATATTATAAGATACTTGCCGTTGCGGAGTCCGCCGATACTAAATGTGCCGTTCTCCTTCGACGTACATAAGAACCTTTCGAAAAAGACGCCCGTAAAATGCGGGGTTACGGCCAACGTTGCACCGGCTATACCCATGCCGGTTTCCTTATCGACCACCTTTCCCTCAATTCTTGCCTCAGCGGGCATTGTAATCTTGATGTCTGTTTTGCCTGCCACAAACGCTGCCCCCTCATACCCGCTCTTAATTTCATCGGGTTTGCGTGTATAAATTGTGCTAAGCCCTGATGCCGTGATGAGAAGGTCAGCGCTGACATTTGAAGGAATATTGCCGAACTGGAACCGGCCCTTATCGTCACTTTTAGCCGCCAGCCACTCCAAAGGCACAATCCCCGGCAGCCACTTTATTTTCTCTTCTTCAGAAGTTTTTTTCTTGAAAAGAACAGCCCTGATTTCTGCTTTGGGAACCGGCGCACCACTCTCATCCACAACCATGCCCCCGAGCTTCATTGAGGTGCCCAGTGTAATGGTAACTTGCTGAGTACCGTAAAGAGGCCATTCGGCCCACCCCAGGGCCAAACCTTCCTTAATAGCCACAACATACCCGCCCATACTACGACTCTTTTTCACTGAAGGCGTGGTTTCAAAGAGGAAATTGCCGTCCGACTTTGTGATTATTGCGCCGACGGGTCGCAGATTAGTATTTCCTGCCATATCGAAGAACATCTCATATGCTGCTACCTTGGCCCCAACCACAAGATTGCCTTCCGTGTCAATGATTTTGCCCGTACAGGTTGTTGGTGGATATTCGCCTGGGCCAGCGGTCTTTGACGTTTCCAGTTTCGGGCGGAATTTAAGCTGGTACATGCCAGGCCGGCTAAGATCAACCGGAAACTCCACGCGGTTCAAAGGAATCGTGCAACCACTTTTTGGGTCTTTGCGTCCCCGGAGGTATATCAATCGGTATTTGTCAGGAGCCAGAATGCTGTGGTCCCAGTCGTAACTACACCACGGACCCTCCCAATCCTGAAAGTTTGCGTGTATCTGATCCATTAGCTCACCCTGCGGAGTGAAGATTCTAAACTCTATTCTGTCTTGCGTCCAGCTTTCGTCATACTTATTGGCAGGAGTTGGTACGATCCGAAGCTCCAGTAGATTCTTTGCCATCCCGCTGCGCCACACACCCCCGCCCGCACGAGTGCCATCGTCATAATCCAGCCTCCAGCCTGCTGGCAATGCATCCAGCCGGACCGTCGGAACAACAGGTGCGACTTTGCACGCCGCCACCTCGGGTTTTCCAGGCTGAGTCTGAGCAAACGCAACGCCAACGGCAACGCACACCGCTACAAGGCTCACCGCCAAAGCCCACCACACCCCCGTTCGCGGATTACTGCAATCGTCCTGCAGAATGCGGCGGACTCTGTCCCCCAATCCTCTCTCGCTGCTGAGCACCGCCGGAGCAAACGCCATCTGTCCCTGCGGCGCCAAATCAAGAAGCGACTCCGCATAGTCCGTACCAGACTGACCGGCCGCCACCACCCAGTCATCACAGGCCTGCTCGCTCAGCCTTACCAGCCGCTGCTTCGCCAGCCACAAAAGCGGATTCCACGGCATAATGCACACCACCAACTCCCCCAGTAATCCGCTAATATGGTCCCGCCGTTTCCAGTGCGCAAGCTCATGACAAACTATACTTACCCAATCCAATCTGCCATTAGTCTCTCCACTGGAACTCGGCACCAGCAGCACAGGCCGCTTACTCCAGCACCATATCACAGGCCCGCGGACCTTGTTACTGCTGCAGACAGCCACGGTCCTGCTAATTCCAAGTTTCCTTCGCGCTGCTCGTGCCGCATTCCGAATCTCCGCACACTTCACCGGCACTGCCCGAGCGAGCAGGCGAATACCCAGTGCAAGTGCCACTAACAATCGCGCATACAGAATCAACCCCACCGCAAGCCACCCCCAGATTGCTAATGTTCCCAACCGCAGCTTGGGCTTTTCTGTCCCGGCTATCGCCGCCGGCCCGGCAGCTTCTTCAGACACATTCATCGTCGACTCAGCGCTTCTAACGACTCCAATATCAGCCATTTCGTAATCGCTGATTTCAAGCTGGCTCTCAACCACTGGTTCACTGACAACCGGCTCCGTCACAAACATCCCCCACTCAAAATGTTTCACGACCACGCTCATCACCGGCACTATCACCGCCGCAATCATCGCCAACAAAAGAATCTGATGCGCCCGTGCCGGCCGGCGTCGCAGAACGAAACTGCCAACAAGCCCAACACCAACGCAGACCGTGCCCTGCCATAAACAACTCCACAGAAAAATGTTTTCGCCCATCATTTTTTCTTCTCCTTTCGCTTCTTATCAATCGTTTTTCGAAGCTCCACAAGTTCCTTATCACTTAGTTTGCCCTCGCGCATAAGATGCTGGAACATCAAAACAGCGTCCCCATCAAACATCCGTTCCACAAACTTCAGCACCGACGTTGAGCCCGCTTCTTCACGGCTGCGCGTCGGAAAATAAATATAGACCTTCCCCTTGGCTCGATGTCGCAGCCAGCCTGCTTTCTCTAACTTTTGCATCGCAGTAAGAATCGTTGTATATGCAAGCTTCTTCTTTCGGACGAGTTGTTGCCGAACCTGATGAACGCTCGCCTCACCAAGCTCCCAGATAATCTCGATTACCGCTCGCTGCAGCTCGCCCAATTCATCAAGCAACTTCCTGCTCATTCTTCTGCCTCCATATCTAAAAGCAAATCTCGAAAACCATTACTATATTCCAAAGTACTACGTACCATAGTATTTGTCAACACAAAAATAAAATTTTTTCAAAATTTTTTCAAATCCCCGTTTTTGCTGCAAAAATGCTCAGAATAACCTCTTTCAGCGCCTTACCCTCAATCTCAGCGAGCTGCAGCCGCTCAAAAGTATTATCATGCCATACGGTGGTGCTCTCTTCATATTATAGAGACGGCCGAACAGCAAAAACGTTACAGATTTTTCTATTTTTTTTCTACTCCCTCCTCTCTCCTGCCAAAAACGCCGGAAACTCCCCCAAACTTCCGCGCAAGCGGTTCCTCAATTTTGCACTTTACACTTTAACTTTTAACTTTCCAACTTCCCATCTGGGAAGTTGAGATATGCAAACTCCCCATGATACTTCTTCGCCGCCGCATCGTATGCCTTAGCCGCCTCCATTTCATCCTCAAAACCACCGAAAAATTTTATCTCGCCCCTGGCCATTATTTGCGCAACCCACTTCTTTCGCCGCGTGTTCCACGTCACTCCTTTGTACCTTGACCAGCAATTTCTTCTGAACTTCTTCATATTCCAGCTATTCTGCATAATCGTTACCGCCCGCAGATTTGCCTTGCGATTATCAAGCCCATCGCCGTTGATATGGTCAACGTACAGCTCATCGTCTATTTTCATAATCTCCCTGTGCATCTTTATTGATTTTGTTTTTCTCTCCCGTCTGACCCACATACAACGAACCGCATAAAATGTCCCCCGCCCTGTGTTGATGTGCCATTTGTATTTGGCGAGGCGCTTGTAGTCTTCGGGGTCGACGATGGCGTATTTATTTTGCGTAAGTGGTATTCGTCTGAACGGGTAGCCGTAGCGCAGCCGGCGGTACAAAAGCGCTGCAAGAACAGCCGGCTTTTCGAGCCAGCTCGGGATTTTAACGCGAACCTCCAAAACTCCTCCAGGAATTGGTTAATTGGTCAGTGGTGAGTAGTGATTCAGCTCAGCGAAAGCCAAATTTTGAATTTTTGTCTGTAATTTTGCATTTTACATTTTAACTTTTGCATTTCTTCTCCCCCCACTATTGGCTGAACTTGCGCGTTTGATGCGAAAAAAGCGGTGGATTAGGGTGGGCTGGTGTGCTTAAGTTGTTGTTTTACAAGCAGTAAAAAAAATTTAGATTTTTTTGATTTTAGCGCGCAGACCCTTGCGCATTTGATACGTCTGAAGGTGGGGTCAGCCGGCAAATCTACTCGGGCTCTTTTTTCTTTGAGTATTGGGCGATGATTTGCTGCTGGACGTTTGCGGGGACCGGCTCGTAGTGGCTGAGTGTCATTGAATAGCTGCCTCGCCCGCCGGTGACACTTTTTAGCTGACTGTTATACTGCTTGACCTCGGACAGCGGAACCTGAGCTTTGATAACAATTATATTGCCTGCCAGCATATCCTGACCCTGGACTCGTCCGCGTTTTGAGGCCAGGTCGCCGGTGATGTCCCCCATACTCTCGGAAGGGACGGTGATTTCCATATTAACTATCGGCTCAAGCAGAACCGGCTTTGCCTTTTCAACGGCGTCGGTAAATGCGCCCTTACCTGCTGCACGGAATGCTACTTCCTTTGAATCGACCGGATGGGACTTGCCGTCATAGACGGAAACTTTTATGTCCTGTAAAGGAAAACCTGCGACGACGCCGGTTTGCATTACCTCGTTGATGCCTTTGTGGACGGCGGGCTGGAACTGGCCTGGGATTGAGGCGCCGAAAATATCCCAACTGAATAGTAACGGCGGGTCGGAATCGCGTTCGGCGGGCTCGACTCGGAGGAAGACTTCGCCGAACTGGCCTGCGCCGCCGGTCTGCTTTTTGTGGCGGTAATGTCCCTCGGCCTTTGCGGTGATTGTCTCACGATAAGGAATCTTCGGCTCCTTTGTGTTTATCGAGAGCTTGAAGCGACTTTGCATCTTTTCGAGCATAACGCGCAGGTGCAGGTCGCCGAGGCCGTTGACGACCAGTTCGTTTGTCTGCTGGTCGCGGGCGACCTTCAGGCACGGGTCTTCCTCAGATAATTTGTCGAGGGCGCTGCCGATTTTTTGTTCATCTCCTCGCGTGGCTGGTTCGAGAGCCAAAGAAAACATCGGGGCAGGGACAGGAGGCATATCGAATTTGCCGGCTACCCTGCCATCGTGTATGAGGTCGCCTATCTGGAGCTCCTCAACTTTTGCGAGGGTTATAATGTCGCCGGCGGGGCCGGAATCGATTTCTTTGTTTTCACCGCCCTGGGTTTTTAAGATGTGTCCCGGCCTGATGCCCTTTCGGCTGTCGTTGACGAGCAGGTTGGTATCCGAGGTGATAGTGCCGCTGAAGATTCGGATTGAGGAGTATTTCATATTGGAGCGAGGGTCGAAGCCGACTCGAAATACCAGACCTGCCAGGGGCCTGGCTGGGTCGGCGGGCAGTTCGGTTGATTTGTCAGCATCCTTGAGCTGTACGGGTTCGGCCTCAAGAGGTGACGGTGTGTATTTTGCGATGATATCGAGCAGCTCAATTATGCCGATTTCATTGCGGGCATCTGTGAAAACTATGGGGATAAGGGTTCCGGTTTTGAGGGCCTTTACGAATACAGAAGCTATTTTTTCGGCGGGGATTTGCTCGCCGTTAAGGTAGCTTTCCATAAGCGCATCGTCCGCTTCTATGACGCTTTCGATAAGGTCGGTGTGGGCCTGATCGACGTCCATAAGGGGCGAATCGCCGGTTTCATTTTCAATGCAGTCGATGACGGATGCTTTGTCGGCGGCGGGCAGATTGGCGCAGCGGCACTGCGGGCCGAAGGTTTCCTGAATATTTTTGAGCAGTTGGGGCAGGTCAATGTTTTCAGCGTCAATTTTATTTATGACAATCAGCCGCGGCAAATTGGCGTTTGCGGCCAGCTCAAAGAGCTTGCGTGTGTTGGTCTCTATGCCGGCTGCTGCACTGATGACAACTACGGCGGTTTCGGCGGCTGGTATGGCTGTGATGGCAGGGCCTACGAAATCGGGGGAGCCGGGAGTGTCGATGATGTTGATTAGTTTTCCGGCGTGTCCGGTGTGGACAAGGGCGGACTGTATTGAGTGCTGATGCTGCTTTTCCTCGTCGTAATAGTCGCAGATGCTGGTTTTTTCGTCGACGCTTCCGAGGCGGTTTGTGGCGCCGGTTTTGTGGAGGATTGCCTCGGCGAGGGAAGTTTTGCCGCATCCGCCGTGTCCGAGAAGAACGATGTTACGAATATCCCTGGTTTTGGCCACTTTTGACTCTCCGGAACAATTTGTCCTGGTTATTCGGTTAACGTAAGTTCGGAAAAAACCATAATATAATGTTTGAACGAGAAAGAACAAGGATTTTTTTGCTGCGGCTTTTCGGCCGGGAGGGAAGATAAAATCAAAAGTTAAAATCGTAAGATTCGGTTCTCCTATGGAGTCCTTACGGACTGACAGGCGAGTGTAAAGTGCAAAATTGAGGAAGCGCGTGCGCGGGGGCTATGGGCCGGGGCTCGTCGCTCGTGACCTGTGGCTGGAACGCGTATCTCGTGAAGCCCTTCGACTGCGCTCAGGACAGGCGTGAAGCGTATCTCGGTACGAAAAAGCACGAAATTCGAAATCCGAAATTCACCCACCTGAGGCAGGCAAGAATTCAAATGACCGAATAGCAAAATTCGAAGCCAATTCGGAGTTGGGCGGAATTGGGGTTTTTTGTTGTTAGGGTCGAGTCCAGTAGGTGGCAATGCCACCTATCGCAAAGATGGGAGAAAGGGGAGGTATAAGAGCAGAAGACAGAAGGTGGGGATAACCCTGCACTGATTTGCGGCAGGGGCCTATCCTACGATTACACTCAGGACAGGTTTCGTGCGGGAAAGGGGGAGGCGGGGCCGGGGGATTGATAATTGATGATTGTCGATACTCGATACTCGATGCTCGGTACTCGATTGTGGTTGAGGTCGCGTTGCGACGGTGTTTTTTAATAGATTCCTCGGCCCGCTAAAGGCGGGCTCGGAATGACGTTTTAAATGATTAAGGATTATTGATAAAGGATTGTTGACTGAGATTGATTCGCTTCGCGGGCAATGACGTTTCGTATCCGCCTTCGGCGGACAAGTATCGTATTGCGTCAACCTGATAAAGTGGAAAAGGAAAGCTCATGAGTGACATAAGCTTAGAACAAGCCCGGGCGGCTGTTGACGCGGCAGTTGAAAAGTCAAAGGAACTCAATCTGAAGATGGATATCGCTGTTGTAGATGGCGGAGCGAACCTGAAGGCATTTGTTCGGATGGATGGAGCATGGTTAGGCTCAATTGATATTGCGATCAAAAAGGCCCGAACGGCACGGTTTTTCGATATGAATACCGGAGAGATTGGCAAGCTCTCACAGCCTGGAGGCTCGCTGTACAACATCGAGCATTCCAACGATGGCCTGATCACATTTCCCGGTGGGGTACCAATAAAGAACTCCAGCGGGGAGGTCATTGGCGCTATCGGGGTCTCAGGCAGCACAGTGGAGAACGACCACACGGTCGCCGAGGCTGGAGTAGCAGCTATTTCCTGACCTTTAGAAAGACTGGAAAACTTACCGGATTGCAAATCCGATTGGGAATAGAAATCCTCACAGTATAAGACCACATAGACCAAACGCAAATGCCTCGCTTGGCGCGATTGAGAGCTTTCAGAATCAGCGCTATGCCGTGAGGTGGTCCCTTGCTACTCGCATGACTCGGTCGAGCACGTCCAACTTCTCCTCCGCGACATCGATGCGATTTCGATTGACCTCCAGATAAGAAGATTGGAAGACCTTCCCTTTCCGAGCGTGCACACTATGGATGCTGGAGAAGTCTATTCGATGAGCCTCCTCTCCAGTATTCCTCCAAAACAAATAGAACCGGGTAAAGCAGAATCCGTTTTTCGCGCTTCCCCATAAGGTGTCATCGTATAGAAACAAAACATCCTCTGGTTGCGTGCCCTGTGCATATGAGTCAATAGCATTGGTAAGCTTGCCCTCCGGGATGTTTGGAGCAACGCATAGATTAGAACCAGCCTGCCCACCAATGATATCTCGGATCGTACCCAGTAGCTCATCGTTCACTGCACCCCCCCGGGACAAAACTTGTCGGTCACCTTTGCTCAGTTGTGATTGGCCTTTTTGCGGCACGAACCCTTCCAGTTTGGGGCGCAGTACCATCTGGCGTTGTAAGATCGGATTATCATCGGGTCCAAACGCCGCAAGGTACAATTTTCTCATATACCGTAGACGCATATCGTTAAATTTTAGGAGCTTGTCTGCGAAACCGTCGAGGAAGTCTTCAAGCCGAGGTTGCAGAGCGGTCAGGATGTTCTCCTTTGCCTGTTCCTGCATAACTCTTGAGGGACTTCCCGGTCACCGCAAAAAGCAACGCGGCGATACCAGTGGCAATCGCACCAGTCAATGGTTCGACTCCGAGCCACAGAGCGAGAATACCGGTCCCTGCACCTGCCCATGCGGCTCTTTCACCACTCGACAGCGCATCGGACACCGGTATTGCTCCCACCTGGAAGCTATCGAAACCTACCTGGGATATTAGAACGGCTCTATCATGGATACCTTTCTTCCTAGCCGACCTCATGTAGATTGCCTTCCCACCCCAAATGCTTATCAGGCTGACTGTCACAGTGGCCAAGATACCAGCAAGAATAGGGACCGGGCCCTTGTCGAAGAAGGGTCGATGGGACATATACATAGCCAAATAAGCCGTAGATTCAAGCACAAGGAACAAAGCAACACTAAGGACCAATCCCCCCGGTTTCGAAAGGTACTCCATCATGCTATGCGGCAGCCTGGTTTCATACTCTGACTCAAGCATCCGGTCTACCCATGAGTTGAACTGTTTCTCGACAATTTCACACCTTCTGCCAATCCTCTCGATAAACGCCCGCAGCTCCCTTTCAATTACTGCATCCACATCCCTCTGTACGCGCTTCCGGAACTCACTGGCACTGGTATATGAGGATATCTGCACCTCTATAAGTTCCCTCAACCTGTTGGCGAAACCTCCCCTCGACTCGTAGAAAACTTGCAGCGACCGTCGTGTCGCCAAATCAAGTTCAGCTACAAACTTACTATATGACAGAGAATAATCAACTCTGGTTACTTCAGTTGGCCTCGTCGGCGGACGGTGGGCTGGTAAAGCAACATCTGTTTCCCTTTTTTCAATCGACGTTGCCGGGGGCACAATGAGCAAATAACCACATTTGGGGCACTTTCCCCTCCTACCGCCTTTGTCATCGGACAAGCGGAACTTCGCCCCACAGCCTTGGCAAGTTAACTCTATCACTGTTTGGACACCTCACCTATCTGTTTGTGTGCGGACACATCCGACTTAGTGGGCGCAAATGAATATACCGAGATTCCCTATTTAAACGCCTAAAAAACATGTTTTGTCCCTTTCGTTCTTGACAATATTACACAAGACGCCTCGAATTTTCAAGAATTTATGTAAGTTCTCAGCAACAATGAGACAAAATAGCCTTAAAAATAAATTGAGCAGTAGAAAGTAGAGCAGTTGGACGCATTTGCGTAAGCCCTCCTGTTCGACTGTTCTACCAATAAACATAACTTATTCTCAGGGGCAATCTATACGATTTTGCTTATCATCATATATAACTGAATCAGGCGGCTTATTCCAGCGTTATCCAGGAAATCATGGTTTTGCGAAATCTTCTTGGTGCCAGTGGGCATCAGCCTATTGACTTTGGATATTTCCTTTTGCCCTTGCGCCTGTAAAAAGTGAGGAAAATCCCTACAACGAGACTACAACTCAAAGGCCAAATAGCTTATAAAATCATAAAAATTGTATATCTAAAACGTTAGTAATATCAAAGACTTAAAAAATCTCAGAAAATGGTGAACATTTTGCAAATCCCGTGTTGGTACCCAAGTGTGGGTTCGACTCCCACCTTCGGCAGTTTGCCTTTTGATATTAGTGGGTAACCTCCA
>Ga0210003_1003548_pt1 | contig 12640 bp, 10 predicted proteins | sample LantaG_FD_182804 | JGI IMG/M metagenome (GOLD analysis project Ga0210003, IMG submission 182804) | Deep subsurface microbial communities from Baltic Sea to uncover new lineages of life (NeLLi) - Landsort_02402 metaG (SPAdes) (version 2) | ecosystem: Environmental > Aquatic > Marine > Oceanic >...
CTATCTTTTTCGTTCCACTTTCGGAATCGATTATACCGTCGCCCTGATTTTAATGGGTAGTTTCACCGCCCTGTACCTGACCCTGGGCGGCTACAAATCAATCACCATGATTGACCTGGTCTTCGGCATGATAATGTTAGTCGGAGTAAGTATCCTCCTGGCCAGTGTGCTCGACCGGGGTCACGGCCTGGCCAATATTACCGAAACCATCGCGGCCATCGACCCCAAGCTGACGCAGATAGTCGGTCCGCCTGGCTGGTGGCCTCTTTTCAGCCTAGTTTTCCTTACCAGCATAGCCCCCATGGCCATGCCTCAGCTGGTGCAAAAGTTTTACGCTATCAAAGATAAACGATCGATTAAAATCGGCATGGTCGGCTCGACCTTTTTCGCTATAGTAGTAACCGGCATCGGTTATTTCACCGGCGCCACCACCCGCTATTTTCTTAATCCGGAAAACGCCCCGCAGGCTTTCAGCGACGGCAAACCGATTTTCGACGCTCTCATGCCGGAACTGCTGGCCAATATCATCCCCGAGGGCCTGACGGTTGTTATCCTGCTTTTGATACTGTCCGCTTCCATGTCCACCCTGGCGGCGCTGGTGCTCATCTCCAGTTCGGCCGTCACCAAGGATTTCTACGCCGGCTTTATCAATAAAAACGTGTCCGACCGGAAGCTGACCCTTCTCATGCGCCTGACCAGCGTCTTTTTCGTCCTCTTATCGGTGGTGATGGCTTTCTACAAGCCCTCCACCATTGTCGGTATCCTCGGCATTTCCTGGGGCGCAATCGGGGCGGTTTTCCTGGGTCCGTTCATCTGGGGCCTGTTCTTCAAACGCATGAACAAAATAGGGGCTATCGCATCGTCCGTCCTCGGTCTGGCGGTCTGCCTCATCTTATATTTAAAGGGCACGCCTTCGCCGCAGGCCGGCACTATCGGTATGCTGGTCTCGCTGGCCGTGAACCCGATTGTCAGCCTTTTAACACCGCCACCCAAACAGAAATTAAGCAGGGCATAATGACATGATTAAAAAAATTCTGTTTTTGATTCTGATAGTTTTACTTTTAACCGGCACAACCCAAGGCGCCATGCAGCTGCACCCCAAATTCAAGCTCAGCTTTTCTGAGCGTTTCCGCTTCCTGAGCTGGGATAACGCCATTAGCCTTGATGATAACGCCCACGCCGCGCGGTCCTTCACCCGTCACCGCACCAGCCTGGGCGGTCAGTGGCTGCCGAAAGAGAATCTGGAGCTGACGCTCAAACTGACCAACGAATTCCGATATCATTTCCTGCCCGAAGGAACAGAATTTAATTTGAATGAAGTTTTTATCGATTGGCTTTACGTGAAATGGCGTAACGAGAGCGGTACCTTGCCGGGAACGCTGACTTTCGGCCGCCAGAATATTATACTCGGCGAGGGCTTCCTGGTTATGGACGGTCACCCGCTTGACGGCTCCCGGGGGATATATTTCAACGCCGTCCGCTATGACTGGGACATCAAACCCGAACACCGCCTGACCGCATTCTATAGTTATATGCCTTCGGTCGATGACTGGCTGCCGATTATCCACGACCAGGAACAAAAGCTGGTGGAGCAGGACGAAGAAGGTTTCGGTTTTTATTATACCGGTAAATATCAGAAATTCGATTTGCAGACATACTACCTTCGTAAAAATATCAAGAAGGCCGGGAAGTTCGCCTCGGTAGCCTCGAGCATCAACACCCTCGGCGCGCGTCTCAGCCTGCCTCTTAATGAACGTTTCACTTACACGGTTGAGGGCGCTTATCAATTCGGTGAGTACGGCCCGCTCGACCGCTCCGCTGTGGGGGGTTATATGTATTTCGCATATAAAACCGGCTTCAATAAGCTTAAAGAATACCTGCCCCGCAAGGTTACTTTAGGCGCGATTTATTTAAGCGGCGACAATCCCGACAACGACAGCTGGGGAGGATGGGACCCGATGTTCGCCCGCTGGCCCAAATGGAGCGAATCGTATATCTATACCCAGATCAAGGAAGACGCCGTCGCTTACTGGACCAACTTGATTTCACTTTACGGGAAACTGAATTTTAAATTCACTGACAATGTATCTTTTAATTTTGATTATCATCACCTGACGGCCACCGAGAAACCGGCGGCGGGGATGCCCTTCCCCGGCGGCGACGGCAAGATGCGCGGCAACCTGGTCATCAATCAATTGACGTACCAATTCGATAAAAACTGGTCGGGTCATATTTTGTGGGAAATATTCACTTCCGGTGACTACTATTTCGACGGCGCCGACGGCTACAGCTGGCTGCGCACGGAGTTCATGCTGAGATTGTAACAAACAATCGTTCTATACTAAAACTCAGTAAAGAGTAAATTCTATTGATGTGTTCCGTTTGATAGATTTTCTCTACCTGTCTCATACACCCTTACCGGACTGTCCTTGAGCCAGTAGACTTTTTTGGCAAAAGGCTGTCCTGAACGAAGACAGTATATAAAATGACTAAATAGTTAAGGTGACAATAATAGTTATTGCCTTTTACAGGATTTTTATTATCTTTTAGTAAATAAAAACTATTTCAACTTCGCCTGACCCACAAAACAAAAAAAGCGCCATAAGTTATTTGGATACTTGTATTTACTTAAACCTGTATAGTATAGAAAAAATATTTGATTGGAGCGAATAATGAGAAAAAGGTTCATTTTAATTCTCGCCCTGTTGATTATACTTATATTTTCTTTAAACAGCCTGGCTAACCAGCAGGTGGGCGAAAAAATCAACTGGCAGGTTATTTCTTCCGGCGGCAATCTTGGTACCTCGACCAATTATATCCTTAACGGCACCGCTGGGCAAACCGCGGTCGGGCAAGGAAATTCCCCTAGTTACGGTTTAAACCACGGCTACTGGCAGGATTTCGGGGAAAGTTCCACCTGTTGTATCGGCGTGACCGGCAACGTCGATTGCTCCCCCCTGGAAGAGCCGGATATCTCGAATATCGTCCGCTTGATCGACCACCTCTACCTGTCGCACGAGGCTCTGCCCGCCTGCCCGTAAGGTATGCAAAACGATAAAAAAGCCGCTCTCAAAAGGCGGCTTTTCCTTTATTAATCGGAATTGACAAATCCTTCGATTTTCGTATATTTAGATAGAAACACTGATTGACACCCCATCTCTGATTTTCATTCCCTTGACTCGGTCCTTTTAAAAAAGAACATAATAATTTTTAAAGGAGGTTTTATGCCGGTTAAAAAACTGAAAGACTTCCTTGACAGGCATAACGTAAAATATTGTACGATTAACCATTCCCTGGCCTATGCCGCTCACGAGGTTGCCGCCTGCGCTAAAATACCCTCGAGACAGCTGGCCAAGACCGTCATTGTGAAAATCGATAAAGATATCGCCATGGCGGTTCTGCCGGCTTCTTTCAAGGTTGACTTAAACCTGCTCCAGGAAATAACGGGCGCCGCCAACGTGCACCTGGCCACCGAGACCGAGTTCAAAGCCCTTTTTCCGGAATGCGCCGTCGGCGCCATGCCGCCCTTCGGTAACCTCTACGGCATGGAGGTATTCGTGGCCGAGACCCTGACCGAAAACGAGGATATCGCTTTCAACGCCGGCTCTCACACGGAACTGGTTAAAATGGCCTACAAGGATTTCGAAGAACTGGTCCAGCCAAAAATAATGAGATTTTCACTGCACTGACACCCCGGGCCGAACGTTTTAAATCAAAGGAGGAAGGCCGATGAAATGCTGCCTTATTTTCACCGGGACCGGCCCCATATTGATTTTGACAACTTACGCCTCGCTGACGGAGCATAATTTTGTCGATAAGCTGGCGTCCAAGGGGATCAAGAAATTCATCGCCTACGAGTTGCCGGTCGAACTGGTCAAGGAGAAATACGGTTCGTATTTCGAGACGGTTATGAACGATGTCTCCCAGACCGATGACCTGCGGGTGCTCGATTACAACGGCCACAACGCGTTCTACAATTTTTCCTTCGCCGACATGGGCGAGCCGGTGCACTATGAATCGTAGACAGGGATTTTTGTTATGCTGATAACAATCTTTTCCTGAGGGGAAAATAAAACCAGCCGGCTGGTAAATTGGTGCCGGAGGCCGGACTTGAACCGGCACGGCCTAAAAGACCAAGGGATTTTAAGTCCCTGGTGTCTACCTATTCCACCACTCCGGCAAATTTTGGAGAGTATAATTTATATCAACAACCTCGAAGGCGCAAGATACTTTTTTTGACGGCCCGCAATTTTCTTCACGGTCATATATTTAGAAAATCCGCTCTAAAAAAACGAACCGGCTTGTTAACGGCCGGTTCGCACCATTATTAATGTAAAGATTGCCGTTTATTTCTTGAGCAATACGAAATCTTCGTTCTCGAAGCCGGCGCCGCTGACCGCCTCCACGGTCGTCACGCCTTCCTCGACCTCGGTGGCTTTAACCACCCCGATATCGCTATAGATAACCTTCAGGATTTTTCCGGTCTTGGGGTATTTGACAACTTTACTCTGCCGCTTGACCTCGAATTCCATCCCCGACGCGATGCCAATCTCCGTCCCGGCGTCGATAAACATGAACTCGTCGGCGACGATTAAAATCCCCGTCCAGGGCATGTTTTTGGTCTGCTCGGCGATTTTCTCCACAATCTGGTTAATCACCTTGCGGGTGGCTTTCCCAACCACGTGCTCGTCGAAACTTTTCTCGTTTTCAAACGTGAAATCATTGGTGGCTACTCCGAGCGATTTGGAGTTTTCCGTAGCGGCGACATCCTCGGCCGCGAGAACCTCCGAACTGCCGATTGAAATCAACCGTAAATCCACCGCTACGCGGGCCGTATAGGTGGTTATTCCCCCACCGATGGATTTCCCGAAAACTTTCTTAGCCGAGCCACCGAGCGTCTCTTCCTTGTAACCGAATTCGGTAATGGTGGCTTTCACCAGGACATCGCCGATTCCCAGCTTTTTGCCGGCTTCAACCCCGGGATTGGCCAGGTCGGATTCGCTCAGGTTTTTTTCGGCCAGAATCTCGTTTAAAGCCGCCCGCTCGAAGACCTTGAACTTACCCGATTTCACCAGCGCGGTAATGAGCATGTCGGCCATACCGTCGCCCGGGTTGTTGCCCCGATACCAGCTGTGGTCGGATTTGTCCACGAACGTGCCGACAATGACTTTCTTTTTAAGACCGACATCGGCGTCCCCGGCGTAAATTTGTCCTACCAGAACCGACAGCAGAACCAGAATTAAAGTAAAAGACAGCTTGCTTTTCATTTTATCTCCTCTCCATATATGTTGATATATCTTATATTCAATAAAATTAAACCTTTATTGTCAACCATTTCCCTCGACGATAATACAGATAAAAAATATTGGCGCTTATCAGGATTGACAGTGAAAAGACCCACCAGACGGCCGTTTCACCCATCCCGAACATCTGGGTGACGATTACAATCGGGGCTACCTGCAGACCCCAGGAATGTATGATAGACAGTATCATGGCGGGCGTATTCAGGCCCACCCCGACGTGAATTTCCTCCATCATTATGAAGGCTCCGATAAAGGGAAATCCGATTGCTAAAATTTTGAGCAAGGACGTGCCGTAAGCGATGGTTTCGGGGCTTTCGAAAAATATACCCATAATAAGCCGGGCGAATATAAAGGCTATCAAACCCACCAGCACCATTATACCGATACCCAGCCAGACCGCCTGGTCGGCGGTTTTTTTGGCGCGGTCGAATTTCTCACTGCCGATATTATGGCCGATAAGCGACGACAGGCCCAGCCCAATCCCCACCAGGATCATAATCCCGAACGAGGTCACCTGGGTGCCGATTCCGTAAGCGGCTACCACCCCCGTTCCGAAAGTGGCGATTACCGGCACAATCACCAGCCGCGAACCGGAGAAGGACATATCCGCCAGCCAGGCCGGGATACCTATTTTAACCATTTTCCACATGGAGTCGAACGACACCTTTTCTGCTCCCGACAGGTTCAGCTTAACGTTGGTTCGGTTGGAGTAAAAGAGAAACAGCCCTACCGCGAAAGTCAAACAATAGCTTATTACCGAGGCATAGGCGGCCCCTTTTACGCCCCAGGCCGGCAGGCCGCAATAGCCGAAAATTAAAAACGGATCCAGGACCATATTCAGGACGTTGGAGCACAACATCAACATCAGGGCTATATTGGGATTGGCCACCCCCCGCATGGCGGTGAAGATGGTGTAAGTGGCGTAAAGAATCGGCATGGCGGCGAACATTATCCGGCCGTAATCCGTACCCATAACAACCGCCTCTCCCTCGGCGCCGATTAAATGAAGCATGTCTTCGGCAAAGTAAACCCCCGACAAACCCAGAATAAGGCCGAAAAACAATTTCAATATGATGGCCTCTTTGATGGCTTTTTCAGTCAGGCTATAGTTTTTCTCCCCGTATCGCCGCGAGATAACGGCCACCGAGCCGGGCCCGACCAGCTGGTTGAAAGAAAAAAACAACCACATGATATTGTTGAAAAAAGTGATAGCGGCCACGGCCGCCTCCCCCTGGGAAAGATTTGAAACCCAGTACATATCCACCATGCCGTAAATATGATGAATGAGAAAGCCGAACATAGACGGCAGCCCCATTTTCAAAATGGAGCCGAAAATCGAGCCTTCAGTATAATCGGTGCGGATTTTTGTATCAAGCTCTTCCATAATAGTATGTAAGTTGCCATAATACAACTAATTGCGATGATTGTAAAGCAAGAATATAAGGAAAAACTCATTTTTAAATCTTTTTGTATATCTATTTATTTTTTTCCCCCACATCAATTTATTCTTCATTAAATTATTTAATAATATTATTTTAAGTTATTATCTATTTAAACATGAATATTAATCTTCAATAAACAGGTTACATATGATATCTAAAAAGAGCGGGCAAAAAGATGTATTCTTATCCGGCGAGGGAGATCATTTCTACCTTTGAAATAAGGGAAAAATGCTCTCATTATTGAAGGAAGAAACTAACGATCAGATTATTAATAGTATGACATACCTTGGCATAAAACCGCGTACGGTGCTTGAAATTGGATGTAGTGATGGCTGGCGTCTGGAAATCATAAACCGGAAATATAAAGCAAAATGTTACGGCATAGACCCTTCTGAAAAAGCAATAATGGAAGGAAGGGAAAATTACCCCAGTCTTAATCTGGAGAAAGGCACTGCCGAAAATCTGCCCTATAAGAACAACCAATTTGAGACCGTGATTCTGGGTTTTTGCCTCTATTTATGCGATAGAGACGACCTGTTTAAAATTGCCTGCGAAGTTGACCGGGTTTTAAAAAACAACGGGTGCATAATCATATTAGATTTCAATACACCGTTTGCATACCGCAATAATTACATTCATTTTACCGGGCTTTATACTTACAAAATGGATTATGCCAAAATGTTTTCCTGGAATCCTTACTATACGGTTTTTTTCAAAAAGATTTTTCCAATGACAGCAATGATGAGAAATTTAATATAAATGAACGGCGCGGGGTAACAATTTTGAGGAAAAGTATCGAAAATGCTTACCTGGAAGAACCATTCAGCAAATAAACGCCGGAACGCCCTTTTTTCTTATGTATAATCCGATGTAAATAAAATTAATTAAAAATGTGGTGGGGGAAGGATTTGAACCTTCGAAGGCTACGCCGGCAGATTTACAGTCTGCTCCCTTTGACCGCTCGGGAACCCCACCAACAGAATCGCTCATTCTATCAGCCTGAGGGCTGAAAATTTAAGACTGAAAATATAAAGTCATTTTCAAAAAAATCAACGACAATTTGTAAGAATATTCAAGAAAATATTGTCTTATTTCGTTTAAATATAAAAGGTTTCGGAAGTTTTTTCCATTTCAGGCTTATCTTTTCTTTTTTCCAGGAGCCGATTTACGACCGGAACCGCCTTAATCACATCGTCCCGAAGCGCCAGATAAATCTCGCTCTCCGGTCCCTTGCTCCTTTTTCTGAGCATTTCAGCTACCAGCACATAGAACAGCGACGCTGAAAAGGTCAGAATTCCCATAATAAGCACCGTCAACATCCGGTGCGGTCCCGCTTTTTGAGTCGGCAAAGAGGGCAAGTCCAGGATCCTGATAATCGGGATATCGTTCTGAACCTCCCGACTGGACATTTCATATTCCTGGCTGATATATACATAGCTCTGGGTCTTGACCTCGATATCCATCTGAAGCTGACTTAAGGCTTTTATTATCTCCGGATTGGTGCTGCCGGCCCAGTTCTGGTTCTGTTGCTGGAACTCCGCCAGGTTATTCCGCGCCTCTTCAAGCTCGGTTTTCTTGTTCTCGAGTTGGCGGACCAGGTACTTGACATTGTCCTTCGCCCGGGAACGTCTTTTATGCATATTGAAATTCTCGAGTTCCGTCAGGTACGCGTTCAGGATCGCCTGCGAGAATGACGGGTACTCGGTCTCCACCCCCAGCCCGATAACACCGGTCTTTTTGTTGGCGCTGACGGAAGTTATTTCGGCCAGCATGGAATACAGTTCATCCGGGTCGTTGTTCTCGAAATATTCCGGCAAACTGAGCGTACGACGGCCGGCGCCATCCGAAAAAGAATAGCTTTTGCTCAGGATGTCGTCCATAATCATCCGCGACCGCAAAATAACCGGGAACAGCGCCGACGAATTTTCATCGCTGGTTATCAACCCGCCGAGGCCGGCTATACTTTTAAAATCCGCCATCTTGTCGATATTACCCGACGGCAAAATAGACGCGGTCGAACGATAGGTATTGGAAATCAGCAGCATCACCCCGGCGGTAATAACCATCGCACTTATAACCGAGACGCATATCAATCTCTTTTTCTGCAGCACGGCTCGCAGCAGTTCAATCAACTTTATTTCGACTTCCCCGAAGGGGTCTTCCTGGAGGCAGGAATTGGCGGAAGATTCTTTTTTGGTAATAGAAATTTTTTTTCTCATGTACTTTCTCTAAGTAATGTTATATTTCTCCGTACGTATTTAATCAAATCGCGTGCCGATTCTTCATACTCCCGGTCAAATAATATCGCGTTGCAACACAACGTATTAGCGCGGCGCCAATGTTTCAACGTGAACTGTGTGAATTGTTCGGGGAAAGAATTTCCGGAAAACGAAGAAAATTGTTCCGTTATTAAAGAGTGTGATTCACTCAGGATTTATGTTTTTCTTTTTCCGCAACCGTTTCCGGGCGGCCCTTGAGTCTCAGCTGGTGTGATTCCGACGTTGTTCCTTCAGAAAAAAAATCATCGACCGCGTTTTGCACAAAAGTCCTGAACTCGGATTGGAAGCGTTCCACGGAAAACTTCTCGGCGTGAGCGCGGATTTCGTGCGGATTGAAATCATCTCTTCGCCTTTCAAACTTCTCCATCGCCTCGACCAGCGCTGCGGTCGTCTGCTCGTCAAAAAATACGCCGGTTTTGTTTTCCACAACGGTCTCGAGGCTCCCCCCTTTGCCGTAGGCGATAACCGGTGTACCGCAGGCCTGGGCTTCGACCGGTACGATGCCGAAATCCTCACGAGCGGCGAAAATAAACGCCCGCGCCCGCTGCATATAATCCCTCATGACATCGAACGGCTGAAAACCGAGCATGGTGACATTGGCCGCGGCTTTCTTCCGTACCGTATCAAACAACGGGCCGTCGCCGATCACCACCAGTTTCTTGTCCGGCATTTCAGCGAAGGCTTCGACAATCATGTCGATTTTCTTGTACGGCACCAGGCGTGAGACGGTCAGGTAGAAACCCTCTTTCTCCGGCTGAAACGCGAATTCCTCGACATTCACCGGCGGATATATGACGGCTGCTTCGCGCCGGTAAACTTTACCTATGCGCTTTCTTATGTACTCCGAGATAGCGATAAATTTATCCACGCCGTTGGCCGTGCGATAATCCCACATCCTGATGCGGTGCAGAATATACCTCGCCAACCAGCTTTTGAAACCCCGGGTCAGGTCGGATTCTTCAAGATACTGGTGGGTCAAATCCCAGGCATAGCGGATGGGCGAGCAGCACATGCAGATATGCAACTGGTCGGGACCGGTAATAACCCCTTTCGACACCGCGTGATTATTCGACAGGACGAGGTCGTAAGCCGACATGTCAAACTGTTCCACCGCCAGCGGCATCAACGGCAGGTACGAGCGGTATTTCGTCCGGGCTTTCGGGAGTTTCTGTATAAACGAAGTCGTTACCTTCTTGTTTTTGATAAACCAGCGCAGGTCATCGGGGAGAAATTCCACAACTGCGAACAAGTCAGCTTGAGGAAAGATATTCAGCATCTGCTCCACCAGCCGTTCGGAGCCGGAATAATCCACGAACCATTCATGGACGATAGCCACCTTGAATTTCGAGAGGTCCACCGCTGACGCCCGGTTCTGATTCATTCCGACACCTCTTCCTCGATTTCAACGGTGTTTTTTTTCCTGTCCGCCTTAGATTTCTTCTCCGGTTTGCGAGCCAGTTTTAAGCTGGTGGACGGACGCCGGTTAAGGCCGTTAACCAACCCGTCAAAATCATCCGGGGCTACCGTCAGCCAGTGTTTCAGGGAATTGAGGAAGTCGTATTTGAATTTGAAACCCTTATCGAGCAAAGCTTGGGGGACGATATGGGTCGGGGTGGCGGCTTTTTTCACTCGCACCGGGTGAATCGGGTTCTTGAACCCGATCAAGGCCTGTATCAGTTTGGATGCGGGCATCAAAATCCACAGCGGTACCGGCATCACCAGCGCCCGTGTGGCGAGAAAATTTTTGATGTTTTCAACCAGCTGGCCCAGGGTCTCGGTCGGGGTTTCCACGTAATTATAGCAGAAGGAATTCATGTCCGAATCCATGACGAAATCGACACTGTCCAGCAGCCCGTAAATATAGCCGTATGATTTGTAAATTTTCGGCGACCCGGGATAAGCGAAATACCCCTTCCGGATGGCTTTTATCATGCGCATGATATTGCCGGGGTCGCCCGGACCGTACAATACCCCAGGCCGGGAAATAAGCAGGCGCCGCTCGCTTTTAGCCCGCCGCCACATCTCGTGAATCAGCTCGGCGGGAAATTTGGAGCCGCCGTAAGGCGTCGAGGGCTGCAGGGGCGAGCTTTCATCGGTCGGCCCGACGGTCGTCCCGTAAACCGAGATACTGCTCGTAAAATACATGTTGTCGCATGCGACCGTGTCGGCGTAAGCGCAGACATTATGCGCCCCGGCAATATTGGTCTCGAAATATTCCTCCCGGATATGCCCCGGCTCGCGGTGAATAGCGGCCAGGTTAAATATCCACTCCGGGCTTTTTTCAACCAGGTCATCGGGTATCGGTTGGCGGACATCGGTCAACGAGGTCGAGATACCCGGCTCACCCTCGAGCGGGCTGGGACGGATATCGGCCAGGTGACAATGGATGAAACGGCCGGTTTTCAGAAAGTGCCGCGCCAGGTGCGTACCCACAAAACCGGCTCCACCGAAAATCACACAGGTGCTCATTTTAACCTCTGATATAACTTATAATTTCAATACCATGTATTTAAACAAGTAGCAATCATTTACGCAACTTAAAAGATGCTCCTGAATTGCTGAATATACTCAAAAGCCGCCTTTTCCCAATCATATATTTTTAGTCGGTCAAAACCTCGTAGGATTAAATCCATTCTTAAAGATTTATTCGATAATACCAGATTCATCTTTTCTGCAATATCCTCAACATCCAAAGGGTCAACATAAAGAGCGGCATCGCCGCAAATCTCAGGCAGCGAGGCGGCTTTTGAAACCACTACCGGACAACCAAAAGCCATCGCTTCCAGAGGAGGCAACCCGAAACCCTCGTAAAGCGACGGTAGGACTAAAAGAGAAGCATTATTATAAAGATCATATAATGCATCGTCACTAACGCGACCGGTAAATTTAATCAATTTATTCCAGGCAGATTCGCTGATTTCTTCCCTGAATCCCGGAATCCCTGTTTTAAAATGCTCGACTTCACCGACAATCAAAAGCGGCAGTGATATCTTATATTTCTCATGAAGAATTTTATATGCGACCACTAACCTCTTCAAATTCTTATGTTGTTTTACATTACCGACAAATAAAATATGCTTACCTATTATTCTGTCTACCTCGTTTATGTTTCTCTGGGGTTCATAATTGGAACCGATGCGTATTACTTTTACCTTGTCCAGATGCTGCAAATTATATTTTTTCATTTCCGATAAAGTAAATTCCGAATCGACAAAAACCATTTTAGATTTTTTTAAGACCGCTTTGAACATGGTCCAGGCGTATTTATTTTTAAAAAACGATTTACTTTCGTTCTCATCCGCTATATGAAAAATGTCGTGAATGGTTGTAACCTGAACACCGCGGTACATCAGAGGAATGTTGTAATGGGGAGACCAGTACAAATCTGTATGGGGGGGGATTTTCCTGGGCAATTCCAGTTGTTCCGATAAGGTATAAATGGATGAAAGGCATTTGATTAATTCAACCCTTTCACCGTTCGCCCATTCCATATTTTTTACTTTATCAATATCGCATAATAAATTTATTTTAATATCCTTCTGCGTCCTGATAATTATCGGCAACAAGTGAAATAAATAAGAACCTATTCCCGACGCAAAAAGCATACGTGCATCTA